>LKMJ01007576.1_pt1 | contig 10230 bp, 10 predicted proteins | sample 643391 | NCBI WGS metagenome assembly LKMJ01 (sample SAMN04112250, study PRJNA286221) | soda lake metagenome | biome: soda lake; feature: Kulunda Steppe; material: water; isolation source: sample PL-Br10 brine of Picturesque Lake | place: Russia: Kulunda steppe | collected 2010-07
ACACACACACGCACACACGCACACACGCACACACGCACACACACACACACGGCTTCAAGTGCTACGCCTTAGGTTAGGCTGAGCACTTGAATCCACCCTCCCCCCCTGGCATTAACCAGCACCAGCAGTGTAGCAAAACAGCTGATGCCGCATGAACAAACTAGCACATTAGAAGCAACGGCCGCATGTAACACACCTGCATCACCGAACCCAGATGTAGAGGAGTTCCACACTCCAACACCTGCATTTACTGTGCACAACAATCCGCTGCCTGCCATGTCAGCACCACGTATACCAGAATCGTTCCCTATCTTCAGGGGCGAGAAAGGGAGAGACAATCTGACAGACCGGCTTGCACAAGCCAAGATCTGGTTCGCAAGAGCGGCTATCGTGTGCAAGCACTATGTCAGTGATGAGGATCTCTTGCACATATTCTGTCTCCAGGCTTTTCCCCAGGAGTCACTAGCACAGCACTGGTACGAGGCGAGTCAGGCAGCGCTCTTGACACCTGTGCCTGCTCCGCAGGCTGAAAATACATTTTGCACACATTGTCGCTGATCCTGATCAGGAGCTGCATGATCTTTAACTGCTAGCCAATGGAGATTTGAGTACATTTGCGCACAAGTTTGCCAGTGTACGCAGCCTCAGAAGTTCAAGAGTCTAAGGCAGTCCTGCTTTTGCTGCACAAAGTGTCACATCTGCCTGAACTGCATACATCTATGATGCAATTGCAAGCGCGCGCGTAGCGGACCCTGCAAGCACAGTCATCACGCTTGCAAGCGCGTGCAATTGCAAGCGCAGACCCTGCAAGCACAGTCAACACCCTTGCAAGCGTGCGTAGTGGACCCTGACATCACAGTCAATGCGCTGTCTGAGTTCATGCATCGCCACCAGGAGTTGAAGAACAAGATGGAGTTTGTCAGCCCAGCCAGAGGGGAACGTGTGGTGGGCCTCACTGCAGATGCACCACAACTGCTACCTCCTGTGACGCATGCACAGCATGATTATGTCACACTGCCGCAAAACACTGACGCCTATATCAGAAACACCCTGTTTTCACACCCATCTGACACAGCACTGCTAGACACAAGGCCACATGCCCAATGACCACAGTCAGTGACTCTGAGTCACCATCAGGTATTTGGTTGCCTGCTGCATGGGCCGCACGCGACACACTCCACAGACAATTGCTGCGCACACGTGAGCTTGAACACATGCTGGCGGCAAGACGGCACTTGGCTCAAGCCCCAGCACTCATGCCTGACATCAGTGACCTGGCACGACGAGTTGCATCATATCTGTCCATGGGCCAACAAAACAATGTTGCACCAGAGATGCACACAACGCGCGAACCATCGCGTGCATATCAGCAGCCACAGTTTCCCCGGCATCAGGCATGTGGGCGCCATCACCCACCAGGTGAACATCATGCACCACCTACCAGGTGAACATCATGCACCACCCACCAGGTGAACATCATGCACCACCCACCAGGTGAACATCATGCACCACCCACCAGGTGTACATCATGCACCACCCACCAGGTGTACAATGCTCTGGGCCTGGATGGAACCATACCAGCAATCATCTCAAGCGCCTGCAACAAATACACAACCCAGTAGCTCACAAGCACACCCCGCACCAGCACGGGCCAGCCCTGGCAACTCACCCGCGCGCACACAGCGCCGGTCGCATCTGACGGCTTCAGCACAAGCAGAATTTACATTTGGAGAAGAGACTGCGGCCACCCCAAATGTTGCACCACTGGCATGGCCACCCAGGTACGCGCTCTACCCAGCACTAGAAGAGAAAGCACCACCTGTCACATCACGCATGGTGGGGATGACCCCAGTGCCCTTCACACCCACACATGTGTCGCGCATCAGTGTGCAAGGCGCAGCACCCGCCAAACTGTGCCAAATGCCTGATGAAGCAGCCACGGTCTGCATACCTGCTGCTAAACTGTCTGCTGCTGAGCTTGCTGCCTTGCAAGCCATACCCAGCGCGATGGTGACCCTCACTGTGCCTGCATCCACGCTACTGGGTGTTCTTAAGAGAACTGACATACTCTCTGCACCTGTTACACCTGCGCTGACTAGCGACACACACCTTGAGCCTGCCTCACCACCTGATGCTTCACCAGACAAGGCAGCACCAACGGCAATGGTGGCGACCACAATCGTTCCACCAACTGAGCAGGCATTGACACGCGTGCGAACATAACACAAAAGGGGGGGCTCTACACCATATGGAAGGGCATGACCCAAGAGCACAGGGGACACACAATTGCTGCCGGCAAGACGCTATTTGATACATGCAGTGAGATACATGCAGTGAGATGCATGCAGTGAGATACATGCAGTGAGATACATGCAGTGAGATGCATGCAGTGAGATGCATGCAGTGAGATACATGCAGTGAGATACATGCAGTGACATACATGCAGTGAGAATGCATGCAGTGAGATGCATGCAGTGAGATACATGCAGTGAGATCAATTTGCTGTCCAAGGAGTATGCTGACGCCAACCACATCCTGTGTGGACCGTGCCCGACAACCATCCACACCAGCATGGGTAGTGCTGGAGGCGTCGTGGGCCAGGTGGTAGGTCCATTGTTTTGTGTCCTAACAAAGGTACGCTTCACAAGTGCAAAACATCCACGTAAGAGGGAGTCAACTTCCTAGAAGTTCAAGGAGTCGCGGACCTGTATGATGTGTTGCTGAGCACACGTGTGGCAAGGGATTGGGGTGCACGGGCTGACCCAGTCCTCAATGAACTCCAATGCAGGCCACACCTGCTCACAAGTGATGACTTGCACACAATCGCATCTGTGCCCTTGAGCACGACAGGCGAGAGCCTCGTGGGTATCACATCTGCCACAGCATTTTTGTGCTGTGTCATAGCCCACAAGGGGGGTGGTGAGGCAGATGTTACTGCATCGCACGATGCAACACTCACACCGAATGTAGCCAGCATGAGAGTGATCAGCCAGATGCCTGCTAATTCGACAACTGTCCCGCAGCAAGCCAAACGTAAAGGGCGCATCAAACATGCACTGCTACAGCACGCAAGACAGGGCTGCATTGTTACTTAGTGCCTCTCAAGCTTTTCATGCAAGCTTGCTACCTAAGAAGACAGCAACTACCAAGAAGGCTTATGCCAGAGGTTTCCAATTCATTTGAATTATTAAGACCGTTGAAGACACAGGACTGCGCACCCTAACGTGCTTGTGCTTCCATTTGTCAGCCTCGGCACAAGTCAGCATTGATGTGGCAATGAATTGCTCTACAATATCTGCAGCATCATTACGTCTCTAACCTGCAACCTTCCTCCCAACAGGCCTCTTTTGTAGCTCATCAATTTTGACTGAGTCCAATGCTCTTCAGTGTGCTGCTTGATTATCACTTTCCTCAGTTGGTGCCACCTGGCGAGTATTTGAGTCTCATTAATTGGATGGAGTCTGGGGGCTGGAGTTTGCTGGATATCTCACCTTCCACGACTGACCATTTCTGCTTTCTTTCTGGTTAGGGCTACCCCGGTGTGGTTAAGTGGGCCTGGGGTGTTTCTAATGAAGGCTACCCTGGTGTCGTTATTTGAGCCATTGGTGTTTGGAGCTAGACTCAGGGGAGTCATGGACATCATTTATTGCATCTATGCTGTGGTAACCAGATTGGTATCTCGATTGCATGCTCGTTTGTTTGTTTGTTTGTTTGTTTGTTTGTTTGTTTGTTTGTTTGTTTGTTTGTTTGTTTGTTTGTTACAAGACACAAGCGGACACAGCAATGTCCTTAAGGCAGGAAAGGCAGAAGAGCTGAAAATTGCTAGAAAGAGGAGAACTGCCAGAAAAGCCAAAGGCTAAGAGTTTGCCCCAAGGCTACGAGGACAGCTCAGGCTAAGGCTACCCTTTTGGCCCGTGGGCAAGCCGGCTCAGGCACAGCTACCTCTACGGCTACAAGCTCGCACAAAAGAAGGCAATGAGGAGGGCCCTCCTAAGGGCATTGAGACTAGGAACTAACTACAAAGACATTGACGCGCTAGAGCAAAACACACTCCAGACCCCCCCACGGCCTAGCTCAGAGGAAAGGATGTCCTGACCCTATATCACCCACAGAACTCTGTGGGCCTTGGCAGGCCGTTAAGTCCTTCAAGGCCTCCAACATGAGAGCAGGGACTCGGTCCACTGCACCTGTAGCTTGGCTCAGATCAGAGCACTGGCGCAGCTGCTTGCTGACCGACAGCATGACCGTCAAGGCGCTCATTGATTGGCTTGACTGTTTCATGTGGCTGAACATAACCACCTTCGGTTGCCACTGCATTGCCTGCATGGTTTGCCTCCTAGTGCCCAGGGGGGGTATGTAATGGTTATATCTAGAGGCTAGTCTGCATGCAGCAGACTCTCGGCCTGACAGCTGTCACACCAGATAAGTGCTGCAGCCAGAAGTGTGCTGCACAGCGTGTTCAGTCGGTTGGAGTTGGTTGGCTGACTCAAGTACTCGGAGTACTTGACCGGGTGGCAATACAAAGAAGAAAGAAAGAAAGAAAAGAAAGAAAAAAGAAGGAAATAAAGAAGAAGAACTTCTTCTTCTTCTTGAAGAAGAAGAAGAAGAAACTACGCAAGCAGCAAAAAGCTCCTCACATCGATCAAGGAAAAGGGGCCACTTGGGAAGAAAAGCCCCTCCACCAGCAAAGAGGAAAGCAGTCAGTGAGGATCAGGAGGGCTGCGGGCAGACAAGCCAGCAGATCTCTCCTGATTGGTTTGAAGGTGAGGAGAGTGCTTAAGAGAACGTCTGGTCTGAACAAGCTTATGAGCATAGTGCACAGAATGAGCATGGAGCTTAAGAGCAAGTTTCTTGACTCTGTGAATCAAGGCCGAGACTCTTCAGCGAATTCAAAGTGTGAGGTATGTAAATAACATCCCCTACACCTGAGAGAATGACATGAAGAACTTCTGTTGAACATGGTCTCCTGCAATGCTGTGTCTAAGGTGACCATGCTAAGCATGGGCAGCTTGGAACTGCTGCTCAGGGCGAGTGTCTTCACAGTACTTGATCTCAATAAGATTGGTGGTACGACGCCGCCAGGGGACTCCTCGGAGGTTCTCGGGGCGAGGCTGTCTAGGCCGGTAAGCTGTGGCTGGTGATGGGGGTCTGCCTCCAGCTGCGGTGGCTGCCGCTAAAGAACCCTGTCCCCCTCCAAAACCACCCTCTTTCCACTCCTTAACGTAAGCCTTGATCATTGGGATGATTCTGTTGATTTTGGGAATTGATAGAAAGAGACAGAAAAACAACGCAAGCAGCAAAAAGCTCATCACATCAACTAAGGAAAAGGGGCCACTTGGGAAGAAAAGCCCCTTCACCAGAAAAGAAAAGGACGGTGAGTGAGGATTAGGAGGGTTGTTGATATTGCATGTTTTCTTTGGAGTCACTACCTAGCTTGCTTTTATTGGTCTCGGTTGCAGGCCTATTTGGCTTCAGCTAAGCTGCCCTCGTTTGGCAGATACAGCTATGTAACCTAACCTAACCTAACCTTTGGAGTCACTAAAATGGCGTCAGGGCGAGAAGTGTGTCTGTCTCTTCGATTGTGGTTTATAGCAAAAATCCAAGCCGGAGGAACTCTGGATTCTGCTGTCACAAGTATTCGAAGACTTTGCATACGATGCTTGTCAGCACTGCCCACATCTGTGGATACAAGACAGGATCCTAGGGAACCTTAACTCATGGCTTTTATTGTAAGTCTGCCTGCGCAATGCAATGCAATACAGCTATCGCTGTATTTACAGCCCATCTCGTCTAGTGTTGCACCTGAAGGAAGGACGAACTCGCAGTAATACCTGCTCAGGATCATCTAGAGCCTGCACTGGGTATATACACACATGTTCACTTACAACACACCTCCAAGATTATCAATAATGGCGTGGTCCTGGTCTCCATCCTTAAAGCATAGGCTTGGTGAATATGAAAAAGTGTGCTTGAACACTGTACGGCAACACTGTACGGCATCTTGATGTTCCGAGTAGGGAACGGGTCACATGACACCGGCGAGGCGAGGCCTATCACCTGAGACAACCATAGCCTTCAAGCAAGAGAATGCCACATCACCTCCAGGATTGGATGTCTAGGGAGCTAACTAGGTCTGAAAAACAAGCTACTGGCACATGCCTTGCATTGTGCCTCCTACTACCTCCCGTCTGGTACATAGATGACTCACGCAAAACCAGTTTCTATGGCTATGCACTCACAATCTGACTATGCTTATCCTTTACGTGCACAGGTGCAGCTTGCCTACAGCTGGTGAGGCCTGCCACAAGGCAGCACGTGGCAGCAACGGGGAGGGGGTGCAGGGAGGATGGCGCGGGCCTGAGGCGCGGCTGTGGGAATGAGGGGCAGGCCGGCATGCCCGCAGAGCCCTCGAGGGATGGGAGAGGCATTTGCATGAGTCAGCATCAGCATCAGCATCAACATCAGTATTAGCTGCGTCCCTGTAAGGATAGGCAACAGCCGGCTCCCCCCCCCTGGCAGCCTTCCCAACCACCCTTCACCCATCCCCGCTGCATCCCAGCGCCAGACGCGGGAGGACCGAGGGCAGCTGCAATCTACGCATGGCAGCGGCCGTTCGTGAGTATGTATTAGGCCAGGTATCGGTATAGCTTGCGGTCCTCGGCGTCGCGCTCCAGGAACTCGCGCTCTATCAAGCTCTCGATGCGCTTCTTGATGATGGCAGGGTTCGGCAAGAAGCGGCCTGCCAGCTGGCGCGTGACCTCGGTGATAATAGTGTTGTGGTCCAGCACCTGTGCATGTGTATATGTGTGTGTGCGTGCAGCGTGCATGTCTGTGTGTGCATGCATGTGTGTGTGTGTGTGCGCATGTGTGCGTGCATGCGTGTGTGTGCATGTGTGTGTGTGTGTTCATGTGTGCACATGCAGGCGCAAGCACGCAACAACTTGGGTTGAGAGCGCACCTTCCGCGACTTCATGGTGCGCACTATGGCGGCCTCGATCTGCGGCTTGCGGTCCTCCTCCACCTGTACCCCGGCAGGCAGGCGCAAAGCGTGGGGTTGGTGATAGGCCACAACACGCATTCATCCAACGTACGCATGGTGTGGGGTCAGGTGGTGAGCCACAGTCCACACTCGCCCTCTTGAGCACACTTGTTCATGTGCAAACACACAGCTGACACACACAGAACCGTGCACGTGGTCATGTATCAGGCAGATGCGCAGAGCACGCACATGTGCATTCATGCACATACACACATGCACAAGCGTAGGCGTACACACATGCACGTTCATAGGCGTACACATATGCACATGCATACATGTGCACAAACGCACATAGGGTTGGGTCATTCGGTCATTTCAACTAAAAAAGAACATTATTATTCAGTCACTTTGTAATTCAATTTTGGGGATTGGCCCAGGAGGTTCCTCTCCCTGGAAATTTCACCCAGTGAAGGTCCCTCTCCCTCTGTCATACAGTCTACTCAATCTGACTGCATGATATATGTGCAATATAAAAAGTTGCAGCAAGAAAAAGGAAAAATGGCAGATTGGAGCTTTTTTCTGGACCATGATCATGTATAGCATCATGTTAAGGTTTGGAGGCAGCTGGGGTTGCCCGGAAACGACGGTTAAAATAAAAATTGTTAACAAATGAACTTTAGGGAGACCTCAACTTTCCAGGGGAATCGGGGGTCGAAGGGGCAGAAAAGGGGAGAAATGGTCGGAATGGGTATGAGACCTATAGAATTTGCAAACACCACTTTTCAAAAGGGCGAACTATTCGCCAAAAACCGAAAGGGATGAAATACACTGTAACAAATGACCCAACCCTAAACGCACATACAGAAAAGCGCTTACATCCACAAAAGTACACACAACACTCAGGTATACAATCATGCACGCACCCTCCTCATCAGGGGCGCACGCACACACACACCTTGTGCCTGGTCTCTGCCTTCTCAGTCTCCCCCTCCTTGCCAGCAGCCACAGTGCTGATCTTGACTTTGTACAGCTTGGACGTGAACTTGTCATTGAACACAAACGCATCCGACTCAGCGACATCCTGCACACAGCACAGAGGTCTCTCGTTGGTGCCAATGGTTTTGCGCGAGCCAGTAACTGCACTAGACTACACTGCTGCGCGACCCCCAACCCCTGTCCTGACCCGACAGCCAAGCGCACAGGCTGTACAGGTTGCATACTGCACAGGCTGCATACTGCACAGGTTGCATGCATATTATCTGTGTGGACCGCAACTGCGCCCAGCCAAGTGTACTCAGGGCGCCCCCACAGCGGACTGAAGCACACCAACGTGCGCGATGCTGATTGTGCTCATCAACAGGTGCAGTGCGGGTTGTGCGCGACCAAAAAGGCTGTAAAAGGGGGCCTTTGAACTAACATGTGCTCGCATGAGTCACCCCATGGTTGGTGGTCCACTTGCTCCAGGTGCCCACTTGCTCACAGCAGCACAGCCCATCCCATCCCCCAAGCATCCCAAGCTGCTGACAGGTCCAGCTGCTTTCTGGCTGAGAGCATGCGCCTGTGGTGGCGCATGTGTGGCAGGGCTTGCAGGTGGTGTGCAGGCATGAGAGTGCATCCGCGCTTCGGTGCCCTTCTACAGTTTCCCTGCTCGCACCCTTTTTACATTCTGCCGTGTCTGCACCCACCCTGGTCCTAAACACAGGTGCACCTGTCGGTCCCAAACACACATAGGTTTGTGCCTCACAGTCCTGAACACGCAGGTGCACACACACACACACACACACACACACACACACACACACACTGCTCAAACGCACCCTCCCCACAGGCTCCTTGCGCAGCGGGTTCTTGCCCTTCACGCACGCCAAAGACTGCAGGGCGCGCTTGAGGTCTGCAGAGGGGATGCCTGTGGCCGTGGCTATCTGCAGAGCATTGCGGAGCACGCGAAAGTGTGCAGGGCAGCATTGCGGTGGCGGTGGCGGTGGCTTACTGTGAAACATTTTTGCAGCAAGCGACAGGTGTGCAGGGCTGCATAGCACACACGACCACACATTAATGGACGACCCTGTTCATAAAGCTGCACGCATGCAGCATGGCGCATAGGACCACACACGACAAAGCGGCCCTGTATATGCTGCCGCGGGCATGTGCATGGCGCATGCGAGCATCATGCAAGCAAAAGGATGGCTCTACACATCCAGCTGTGTGCATGCACAGGTGCGTGCGCCATGCATGATGCTTGTAGTGCACCTGAGTTGTGAAGTTTAATAAAGTGCTTGCGCGTGTGCACGTTTTGTGCATAAATGCCATGTTTGCACATGAGGCATCATGTTTGTTACTGAAGCATCGTGCAAGAAAAGGATGGCTCAACACGCAACAGGTGCATGCTTGGCAACTGCAACCACGGCCTCAGCAGCAGCAGTAGCAGCAGCAGCAGCCGCCGCCGCCATCGCCACCACTCTCACCTCCGAGTAGCTGAGCCGGTCCGCAGCGTTGAACAGCAGCAGGATGCACATTTGCTGCGTGCTCACGCTCAGCTCATGCTTCTTGGACCCAAATTCTGCCCTGAGCTCCGCTGAACCCATGTTCGTCTGCAACACAGCGCACGCAAAGCACACGCGCAGAAAGTGAATCCATGTTTGTCTGCAACATAGCGCACGCAAAGCACACGCAGAGAAAGTGAAGCCCTGTTCGTCTACAACACAGCGCACACAGCGCACAGGCACAGAGGGTAAACCCATGTTTGTCTGCAGCACAGCGCACACAAAGCACACGCGCAGAAAGTAAATCCATGTTTGTCTGCGACACAGCGCGCGCAAAGCACACGCGCAGAAAGTGAATCCATTTTTGTCTGCGACACAGCGCACGCGATGCACACGCGCAGAGGGTCACTGGGGCACTATGTGCCTGGGGTACTATGTTTGGGGCACTATGTGCCTGGGGCACTATGCCTGGGGCACTACCGTACTAACTTTGAAATATTGCGACTTAATAAATAAATAAATAAATAAATAAATAATTATGGAGGGCGGCCGCGAAAATAAAATTCGGAAAAATTAAGTTTAGATGGGCCTCGCGAAACCCCACATGTTCTGAAACGCCCCTGAAGGACCCCCACCCTCCTCCGGGGCAATTAAGTTTGGGCCATTATGGGTTTTTCAAACGACCCCGCACTGAGGAGGATGGCCCACTCCTCAGGATGGCCCGTACACGATTCAACCCTGATGTTGAGGCAGGGATGAGGGAGCAGG
>LKMJ01007581.1_pt1 | contig 10229 bp, 8 predicted proteins | sample 643391 | NCBI WGS metagenome assembly LKMJ01 (sample SAMN04112250, study PRJNA286221) | soda lake metagenome | biome: soda lake; feature: Kulunda Steppe; material: water; isolation source: sample PL-Br10 brine of Picturesque Lake | place: Russia: Kulunda steppe | collected 2010-07
CCGAACCGTGCTCGACACACAGCTTCGAAACACGATCTACGAGCTCGACCACAAAACAGGGGTCGTCAAAGCCATCAAAGGAGAGGGCAAGTCAAAATCAGAGGAGCTTGCCGAAGCATTGGAGGCTGGTAAGCCAGTCATCATCACCACGCTGCAGACGTTCCCCTACGTCATCGAACACACACAGGGCCTCCCAGAGCGAGATTATGCTATTGTCGTAGATGAGGCTCACAGTAGCCAGACCGGCGATATGGCCAAAGAGATGAAGCAAATTCTATCAGGCCAGGATATCGGTGAAGATGACGATTGGGAGGACCTCCTCGCAAAAAGTGCGGATGCTCGTGGACAACAAGAGAGCCTGAGTTTCTTCGCATTCACTGCCACACCGAAAGGCAAGACGCTAGAAGCGTTCGGTCACACTCCCGAAGACGGAGACAAGCCTGAGCCCTTCCATCTCTACTCGATGCGACAGGCCATCGAGGAAGGATTCATCTTGGACCCTCTGCAGCACTACACCACCTACGAGACCTTCTACGGGCTGGCGAAGGCTATCAAGGAAGACCCACAGGTGCCCGAAAAGAAGGCTGTCAAGGCAATCTCTCGCTTCCTCAAGCTCCACCCACACAACATCGCCCAAAAAGTCAAAATCATTGTTGAGCACTTCCGCGAACATACTCAGCACAAAATCGGAGGCAAGGCAAAGGCGATGATTGTCACCTCTTCGCGCGTCCACGCAGTCCGATACAAGCAGGCGTTGGACGACTACATAGAAGAGAAGGACTACGATTTAGGCACGCTCGTCGCGTTCAGTGGTACCGTCGAGGACGGAGGCTTAGAGTATACAGAGGAGGGTATGAACGATGACGAGGTCACTCAGTCGAACCTCACAAACAAATTCGATACCCAGGAGTATCAGGTTCTCGTCGTTGCCGACAAGTACCAAACTGGGTTTGACCAGCCACTCCTCCATACGATGTACGTCGACAAAAAACTCTCTGGCGTACAGGCTGTCCAGACGCTCGGTCGACTGAACCGCACGCATCCAGGGAAGGAAGATACGTTCGTCCTCGACTTCCAAAACGAGAGAGAGGACATTTACGACGCGTTCCAGCCCTACTACGAGAAGACGACCGTCGAAGAGACGAACGACCCTCAGCACATCTACCAGCTTGAAGCCGAGCTTGACTCGTATCAAATCTACACTCAGCAAGAAGTCGACAAATTTGCAAAGGAGTTCTTCAGTCCGAAAAATCGGGGGACAGAGAAGGCTCATGCAAAGCTGACGAGTCACACACAGCCCGCTCTTGACCGGTACAAGGTCGAAGGTGACGAGAAACGAGAAGAGTTCCGTTCGAAGCTGAAATCCTTCCTTCGTCTATACAAATTCCAATCACAGGTTGTCAACTACGCAGACACGCAACTGGAAAAGCTGTACACGTTTGGACGCTTCCTCTACAAGGAGCTACCGCGGGACTCTCAAGAGTCACGAGTCGAGTTTAACGACGAACTCGCTCTCCAGTACTATCGATTAGAAAAGGCTGGAGAAGGTGCGATCACACTTGATTCGAGTGGTGGTGAGGTAAAATCACCAACTGCTACGGGAACTGGCGGACAGGATGATGAGGAAGTCGAGTTGTCGACCATCGTTGAGAAAATCAACGAGAAGCTGGGTACCGACTTCACCGAGGCCGATCAGCTCTTCTTGGAACAACTGAAAGAAGATGCTCTGGAAGACGATCACCTTCGACAGTCCGCTCAAGTCAACAGCAAAGAAAACTTCGCGCTCGAATTCGATGACACTCTGACCGATATGTTCATCGACCGTATGGACCAGAACCAGGAGCTATTCCAGAAGTTCATGGATAACGAAGAAGTCCAAGAAGCGATAACGCAGCATCTACGGCAGCAGGTCTATCAGAAAAGCCAGACTGCTAATAGTTAACTCGACTATTTTTGATCCACTGATTTTTGCCAAGTAGGTTCTACAGTGACACCTTTTCAGTCATACTCGTCCTCAACAGAGAATTCTACAACAAGCGAACCGATTTATTTCGCTTTTATTATGATTTCTCACTAGTGAATGTGTATGTGGGGTCCCACCAGACTTTCGCTCGTGCCCCGACTTTTTTCGATTTGATTCTTTTATTGTCATCCAATTTTTCCAGTCTATCTCGCACCGCTCTATGAGTTATGTCGAGTTGAGAGGCGACCTCACCAGTAGTCAAAACGGGATCTGAAGTCGATCTAAATACTGCGAGTATTTCGCTGTCTGTGATTTTGGGAGGCCTACCTGGGCCGTCACTCATTGTTTGAATCGCCGTTATGTTGCTAGTTATCGGTTTATTCTTTTGAGAGAAGTATCAATATAGCCCTCAAAAGAATTAATTTGAGGTGCTACGTTCTTATTGTATGGTTGCTGCTGTCCCCATGGTACCTCCACAGAATACCCTCCAGGTGTCAGTATTGCTTGCTAATCATGACTGATTTTGATTCTTCCCTATGCGATCTCTCGGCGGTATACCATGCACTCAGTGCATCCCGTCGATGTAATGTGATACAACTACTCTGGAAGTCGGAGCAAGAATGTATTGCTGTTCGAGAACTTGCTCGTAAAATCGCTGCTATAGAAGAAAATGTCGACCCCGGCTTAGCGACTGGAGAGCCGTATCGGAATGTGTACAATGCACTTTCTCAGACTCATCTGTCCACACTATCTGAGACCGACATCGTAATCTATGACTCGGATAGGAAAATGGTCGCTGTTGGGCCAAAATTCGACATTGCCGCGCTGTTTCTATTTCTCAATCAGACGGCATACCAAGCATTAGAAGACGAATCTATCTCAATATTCGATGATTCCAATCAAACAGCAATCACCGATTGAGTAAGTACCTATTTTTCCAAACGATAATCGACGATGACGAGACCTGTACTCCCTTTCACGCAGGTGGTACTATGACTGCGGTAGATAGCGAACAAACACATTCATGTCCTGCCTGTGGGCAAAGCGATATCGATCACTCAGTCGAATCGTTCGACGGTATTTGTGAAAACTGTGGGCTTGTTATCCGTGAAGATCTGGACTCTGTTTTATTGGACAGGGAAACTACAAATAAGGTTTGTAATCGGACAAACAATGCCGACTGGAAAAACGAGTCTCGCGTCCAAAACGCCACAGAACAACAGATTGCGGAAGCATTTGAAATCCTGGAAGAGTTTGCGGATGCACTCGACTTACCAAATAAAGTGCGAGAGGCGACAGCAGATCTCTATTGCGATGCCTTTCGTGTCAAACTCACAGATGGGAGGAAAACCGCATGCGTTGTTGCAGCCTGCCTCAGATTGGCCTCTCGTGATGTGCGTCTCCCGATTCCAGGGAGTCGCCTTACAGAGTTTACCGATGTTGACGAGAAAAAATTCCATAGGTCCCACTTAGTGATTTGTGATGAGTTGGATCTCAATCCTCAGACGCCAGAACCACCAGAGTATCTGGACTTCTTACAGTTACAATTGGGACTGAACGATTCTGAGCGGGAAATTGTGGAAGGGATCGTGAGCACTGCTGGAGACAAGCAACTATTCGTTGGAAAAGATCCAGCCGGGATCGCAGCCGGTGGCGTCTACCTTACACAGGAGACACTCACACAGGGTGATGTCGCCACTGCGGTTGGATTGTCGACTGAAACGGTACGCCAACGTATTAAACAACTCCGAGGGGTAACGAAGAATGCTTGAATCAAGTGCTGTACGAGAGCGACTGATTGAGGAAGATAGCACAGATCAGCTTCGAGCCGCAGTTTACGCTAGGACCTCATCAAAAAGTCAAAGACAGGGGTATTCGCTGGATGCGCAGGTAGATCGCTGCATTGATCGATGCAGGTCTCTTGGTTGGAAGATTGTGTTTTTATTCCGTGATTCAGCGGAGAGCGGCAAAGATACGGATCGACCTATGTTCCAGAAGATGATAGGTGCAGCCAAAAAGAAGATGTTCGACGTAATTGTTTTTTGGAAGTTGGATAGGTTCTCACGCAGTTTAATCCATGCAGTTCAATTGGATTCAGACCTCAGAAAACACGATATCTATCTGTACAGTGTGACTGAGCAGATTGACACAACATCTGCAACGGGGAGATTCAATTTCCGGAACCTGGCGAGTGCCGCCGAGTTTGAACGAGATATGATTCGACAGCGGTCACAGATGGGGCTCAAACAACTTGCAGCGGAACAAAAATGGCCCAATGGGTCTGCACCACTTGGTTATGAATTAGATGCTGATAACAGGCTTTCCGTCGTGGAATCTGAACAGAATCTAGTTATCGAAATATTTCAAATGTACGTTGAAGAGCGATCCATGCCCGAGGTCGCAAGGAACCTCAATGAGCGAGGTATTACCTCTCAGGATGGCGGAGAGTGGACTCCTAGGGCTATAGGCGACATCCTGCGAAATGAGATATATGTTGGCCAATATGAGGTCGGGGACGTATCTGATCATGTGACTGAGTACCAAATAATAGAAGAAGACCTATTTGAGCAAGTCACATCAATCAGGAATCGATTTCAGAGCGACAATAGCTCGAAACCATCGATGTCTGATCCCCGGAAAGAGGAGGCGATCAGTAGAATTCGTGATAGATATGGCAAATACCTGGCGGCCCAGGCATCAAAGCCAAACCAATGATCATAGCCAAAAACGACGTAGATAATCGGATCTATACTGGTCCCGAAATACTGTCGCAAATTAGAGATGATCGCTATCTCGTCTCTGAAAACCAGCTTAGTTGTCCAATCTGTGGTGGCGATGTAAATCTCAACAGGGCTTGTTTCCACCGTACCGGTGACTGGTTCTACCATACAGATGGTAGTGAAGACTGTTTTGAGACGGAGTCTGTCTCAGATGAGCATCGGATCGCAACGGAAGTCACTGTAAAATGCCTACACAATCAGATTAGACAGCTCACTGGAGAACCAGTACAAATAGATGTGGAGAAGTGGATTGGCATCCGCGAAAATTTCGTTATAGCAGACGTGCGGGTAACATATCCACTAAAACTTGCAGCAGAGGTATATTATAAAGCTCCAAGCTTAGCTTTGGCTCGTCGTCTTGACACGATGTTCTCAAATGGATATAGAACATTCTTGATTTTCCACACAGATGGGAAATACAATATTAGCCGTGTCGAGCGGCATATACAACAAGTAGCCTCTCTGAAAGTTGGTAGATTCCATCCCGACACGTTAGAAGTAGAGCTGGGTGATTTGTTTACTGAGCACCAAATAGAGATGGATGATCGAAATCGGTCCAAATTGCCCAACTATATCGTTTTATAAAGCCTACTTATCAAAGACATATTCATCATCCAATATTTGTTGAATCAATTCCATTTTGTCGAGTTCGTGGCCTTTTGGCCACCGTCGATAGTAGGATTCTGCGTCGACGGTCTCCTCACAATTCCGACATCGATATCTATGCACCTTTCGTCCTTTCAGATCACGTTGCCCGTCAGCAACTAGTGGCTCTCCACAATGATGGAGCAGTGTAGCTGGTTCGGAAGCTTTGATTACCGAAAATAAGCTAAATTCTTCGACAAAGTCTAAGATTTTTTGAGTATCTTCGTTTGAAGAGTGCTTGATATTCTTTTTATTGATAATGTCTTGCGCTTCTCTAAACGTCTCTTCACTCACGTCAATAGGAGAGGAGTCATTTTCCTTGAGGAGGTGGAGTGATGGTTCCTCAAGTTCGTTTTCGAAGGTCGTTTCTTTAATCCATTCTTCCGGTAGACGGGGTTCCCCGATATATACCCGATCTGTGAGAAGTGTCTTCACTTGATGGCCGTCGAGCGTATCTGAACCATATTCGTTGTCTATATATCGTTTGGTTTCGCTGTATGTCTCACATTCAACAAACATCCGGAAGAGATCTCTGACTATCTTTTTTTCACTTGGATTGACCTCTAGCCATCCATCTTTTGTGAGATTGTATCCGAGAGGCACTACGGGCGACTTACAATGCCATTTCTTTTTCTTAAGGAATCCACGAATACGCTCTTTTTTTGCTTTTGTTGTCCGGAGGTCATTCTGAACCTCTGCCATAAGTGACAGCAATGTTGCATGCATCAGACCCTCTGTTTTGTTCATATCGTGTTCTGCTGACGGAGTCAATACGGTGACTCCACATTCTGATTGCAAAATGTATAGGAAATATAGTGTTTCAGGCGCATTTCTACCGATTCGATCTATTTTTTCAACAAGAAGGTAATCGATGTCATTGTTCTTTGAATAATTGAACACTTTTTGGATACCATCCCGATCAAAATTGGTACCAGTCTCAGCTTCGTCCGTTATCGGATCAAGGGGTAGATGAATACCTTCATTCTTGGCTAATTCGGTTAAATCCTCGACTTGGCCTGCAATACTCCCTTCGTCATAATCTTCGTCTTCGGACTCACTGTCTAATTGCTTTTGACTGCTCACACGAGCGTAAATCAGTCCTCGTGGCTTGTCTTCATCAACAGAGTTCGTCTCGTCATCATCGTTTTCAGATTGAATCGAATCCTGAGATTGGATTTCCTGTCCAGAGCCAGAATCTTGTTCTGGTTCCTCGAAATCGAAATCTCCAAACTCACTCTGTGAGGTACTAGCTGATAGAATCTGAGGAGCGTGAAACAGGCGACCAGAAACCCAAGTATTTAACTTTCGTGCCTGTTCCTTACATAAACCTACGATACGCTCTCCCAAGAGTGCCCGCATCGTAGGTTTTATTTTAATTTTGGTGCAATGCCTCTCAGCGGCTGTGTGATTTAGGAACATCACACCCAGGCAGAAACTTGAAAAGTAACTTGAGGTGAGGACGGAATCCCGTTTCTCAAGAAAGATTTATATACTACATTTTCTCGTTAGAAATTCTTTTCAAACAGTATGGGGATGAGAGGAGATTCTCTAAAACGTCTTCAGGCTGCCAACCAGCATGCCCTCCGGCGGCAGCCACAGACCAGTGCTACGATCTGGTATTTGAAATTCAGGGTTAGCTGACTAACTGAAATCAGCAATTGGATTTGAAGAAGTGCTTGAGCTTGGGATCAAACAAAAAGGTGAAGCTGGCGGCATGATTGAGGAAGAAGAAGCCGAGTTTGAGGAAGAGATTGAAGAAGAGCTAGACGAACAGCTCCGAGGTATCACCGACGCCGTGTTAAAGGGCAGCGGCCTCAGAGAAAACCAGTTCGTACAGGACTGCTTGGAGAGCGGCTTCTACTTCAACTCGGTTCGGGCTTTATTCGACGGCTTAGGCTCAACAGACTCCATAGAAGTGAAACTTCAGTTCAAACAAAACCCTAAGACAACTTTTGACCTCTCCATCGTTGAGGAATATGAACGTCGTGACGACGGTTACGAGACTGGAAATCTTGGACCTGAAAAAAGAGAGGACACTCGAAAAGAATTCAGAAGCTCAATTGTTGATCTCTACGGAGAATACACTGACCGAGAAGCCTTGATCCAGAATCAGTATGGTGACGAGCTAATCCAATTCAATGGAATCACTGAGAATAACCTCGATCAACTCCACGACATCGGTATAGAAACACCTCAGGATATTTATGATTCTGGTCCCGAAACACTGGTTGAAGAGGTGGATGGTATTGGATCAAAGAGAGCAAAGGACCTAACTGGAGAGTCTATAGAAAACTGACCGTTACCATACCTTGGCTACCTCAATTAATCACGTAATTCTACCGTAGTGTATACAATTGGGGTGTAAGTGACTTCCACATTGCTTTCTATGATAAGGTTTCAGAGAGGATAGTTTAGAGAAAACCTACGTCTGAATCTAAGTTATTGTCTAATTGCTCGCGCCGCAATTGTCGTTTTTCTTCATCAGTTAATTCGCTGTAATGTTTCTCTATCGTCTCCATGCCTACATCACATCGGTCACTGATTACTTTCGGGGGAACCCCTTGACGCAACAGAGTAGAGATGTATCCGTGTCGATGGGCAACTGGTGGTTTACTGTACGGGCATTTAGAAGCATGATCGGAACTTTTCATCGCCTCACATTCGCTTTTGTCCCGACCTTCTGGACACTCCTTCCCAATGACACAGGGTCTACTCCATTTGTATACGTACTTTCGAATAGTTGAATCAGACAAACGACCATCCTTACTCCTCTTGCTCGATAGAAATGGTTCACGACCATTCACTTCCACCTCGACTCGGTTCATGTCGATGAAATCTTGGAATACCTCGGCTGCAGATTCACTCAGAGACACTGTTGTTTCGCTTTTTATGCCGTTCTTAAGTCGGGTTTCTCCTGGTCGGTGGGTGAAATCAACATATGGGTCATCTTTGTCTAGATGCAGATCTCCACAATCTATCGACCGGAGTCCACCAATACGTCGACCCATTGCCGAAAAGTAGACCCAGACAACGTGTTCTCTTGTTGCATATTCATACTTGTCTAAGTAACTGAGAACTGAGTCCACTTCCTCAGATGTAAACTCGATATCTCTCACTCCGTCACCCGGTTCGAGTGTTGGAATCTCTATTTTCTCATGAAGTCTAGGGGTTACACCATCGATGGATTCCAAGAATCGAATAAACTTTCTAAGGAGGTACACCTCATCTCGCATTGTTTTGTTTGACAGTGATCCCTCTCCAGCATGACCTTCATCACGCCTCCAAATTTTGTACTCGTAAAGAAGACGACCATCGAACTCGGTGCTGTCTTCTACATCATTTCGATCACAGTAGTTTGCAAACCTCTGCAGTTCTTTTTTATATTCCTTGAGGGTATTCGGTGCCAACTTTGATTTCTCATTTGATACGAACAGTTCTACTGCTTCGTTGGGTAAAATCGGTTCTAACGATGAATCGAAATCCTGCAAGACACGCTGTAATTCGGCTTTGATTTCAGTATCATCCGACATCAGCAGGCACCTCCGAAGCAAGAATCAGTTGTTACGCTACACTGCTGTCGCTCACGGGTTGTTGTACGACGCATGCACGCGGTCAGAACCTTGAAAAGTTCCTTGAGGTCTGCACCGAAACCACTTTTGGAACCTTCTTTTATATACTAACAATATGGTTGACAGTCTTTGGGACTTAGATGAATCTGGTGCAACCGAAGTACGTGTGTTAAGCGGAAAGGAACGAGAGTTCTTGGCAAGTGGTGACTCTGGATCATACACGACTGCAGAGATGGAACGCAGAGTCGCTACAAAAGCAGAGGTACTCCCAGATCGAATCCAGCAGCTAATCGATGATGTATGCTTGTTGCATTATCGGGATCAACTGAGTACAGAAGATATCGACCTTTGGGCAGATCTCTGTAACCTCAATAATCGAGCAAACCTGGTTCGGATTTCGCCTATCTTACGGACAGCAAACCAGACCGATGATGGACATATTGACATTGGATTTGAGGTGGGGAGCTTACTTCGTATGCTATCCGACGAACCCTCTCAAGTAGATCTCGTATGGGGCTTCATTATTGGTCTTGTAGGTGAATCCTCTGAGGATTGGGAGCGGGAAGCGAGAAATCTAGTGGGCTTATTTGACGACTTGGAGGATAGATATGAAAGGCGGATATTTTCTGCTGGAACGGTGGGTAACCAGGACGATGGGTTCGACGCAGAAAGAGACGAGATTAGAGAGATTCTATACGAGTATGGGTTTGATCCAGCTCCAGCACTCGTTGATGCCATTTTGGTAGAGCACACCAATAGCTCAGAGAGTGATCTATTCGATCCTAATCGAAACTCGTGGCGAGCAGATCCAGATCAGACGGAGCATCCTGAACCGCCTAAAGAAATGCCATCATCTGGTGAGATGCGACGCACTGAGTTCGACTCTATTGTTTCAAGATTAGCTGATGAAACTAATCTCCAGAGTCTGGATCGCCTTGCAAAAGATTTGAGAGAGGATTCCTTTCGGATTCAGCAACGCGATTGGCGTGGTGTAGATCCTGATAAGACGATTCGATCTATCAACAACGCCGGAGAGATGCAAATCCAAGAATTTGACCAGACTACAGAGCAAGGTCAGAATAATATGACAACCGCTCTTCGAAGGCTTTCCTACGATGATTCTAACTGGGTCAATCGTCCAGTTGTGCAAGAAAATGAAGGAGAAAATATGTACTGGACATTGACGCCCTACGGAGAGTTACTCTATGAAACACGAGTCATCCAAAATTGTTCAGTCAACTGGGTATACAATTTTTTTGTTGATCAAAAGCA
>LKMJ01007582.1_pt1 | contig 10228 bp, 11 predicted proteins | sample 643391 | NCBI WGS metagenome assembly LKMJ01 (sample SAMN04112250, study PRJNA286221) | soda lake metagenome | biome: soda lake; feature: Kulunda Steppe; material: water; isolation source: sample PL-Br10 brine of Picturesque Lake | place: Russia: Kulunda steppe | collected 2010-07
GTGGGACACAAGCCGCTCACAACGCCTTGCTTCGGCTTGGAAAGCGAGAACGAGCATGGCGCAAACAGTATATCCACACAGTCGCCAACGAGATCGTTGACGTAGCAGTTGACCACGACTGCGACGTGATCGTGTTCGAGGACTTGACCGATATCCGTGAGCGACTGCCTCACGCTGACTGGCATCACATCTGGGCATTCCGTCGTCTTGTCGAGTACGTTGAGTACAAAGCGCCAGACTGCGGTGTTGCGGTTGAACAGGTCGAGCCAGATCACACGAGCCAGCGGTGTTCACACACTGACTGTGGTTTCACTCACGAGGATAACCGCGACGGCGAGCAGTTCCAGTGCCTCAAATGCGGGTACGAAATCAACGCTGACTACAACGGCGCGAAAAACGTCGGCCTGCGGTACATGCGAAAACGACAACACAGACTGCGTTCCTCGCCCACGTCAGGGAGCGCAGACGCACCAGTAGACGTGCGTATAAATGGTGGGACGTTGAACGACGACGGCTATCGGCCAACCGCCGACAGTTGATCGCCGGGAGTCCACATCAAAGCCCCTCCCTCAACGAGCGAACCGCGTATGCGGTGAGCGAAGTAGGGAGGGGTAGTTTACGGAATCAGCTGTTCGCCGTCGTCATCGTAGATGGTGATCGCGTCGACTGGACAGGTCCGGGCGGCGAACTTCGCGTCGAACTCGGCGTCTTCGGGCACCTCGCGGACGAAAACACCCTCTTCGACTTCCTCGCTGTCAACGAGGACCGCTTTGCCCGTCGATTTGTCTTTCTCGAAGGCATCCCACTCGGCGACACACTGGAACATCCCGATACACGTATCCTCGTCGAATTCCACTTTCATACCCACCCGTTTGCATGACGGCACTAAAGCACTGACGGGAGTCAGCTCCCTACGAGTAGACTCGTTGGTGTCCCCTTTGCGTTGTGCCACATCCTCTCGCTTACAGCGGTTCAAGGAGAAAGCCCACGGCTTCAGTCGTGGGAGGAAGTCAGTCCGCTACGCTTCGTTCGCTTCTTGAAGACGGAGACGGGGCCTACAACAATCAGATCACGTTGAAGACGAAAACGGCGAGATAGAGCTGGCCGAGTCCGGCGACGATCATGATGGCACCAGCGATCCGTTTGAACGTCTTCCCGTGAGCGACTACGCTCCCGGTTGCGAGCAGTCCCATCCCGGCTGCAACCGTCAACGAGAGCATGAGCAAGACGACGCTGCCGACGTAGGTTCCGAGGACGAGTGCCCCCGTCGCCGGCGGGTACGACATTGCACGACCGAGTACACCGACGAACAGCGGCAACACACAGCCCGCTGCCGCAAGTGCGTAGCCGGCACCGAAGATGCCGAACCCAAGAACGCTCGATCGGCGCTGTGGCAGTGGAACGGAGATCGATGGGCCCCGATCGAAGAGAACGAGTCCACCGAGGACGACGAGCGCGGCGCCGATAATCACCTCGAAGTACACGACGTTCGATAGCGTTTCGTGGCCAAGCCAGTATGACACGCCAAGCAGGGTGACAAACGTGGCGAACACGCCGAGCCCGGCGACGAGGCCACGGCTGAGAGAACCGGCAAGCGACGGCTCACCGTCGGTCTGGCTTGCATAGAACGCAACGTAGCCGGGGAGAAGTGGATACGCACACGGCGAAAAGAAGGTTGCAACCCCTGCTGTGAGTGCGAACGCGATCGTCGTCAGGAGGGCCGTCTCAGAGAGTAGTTCGCCAACACCGATCATTGTTCAGTTTCGTTGATGGCCTCCTCGATTCCTGCCACCAGTTCGTCAGCCGTTTTAACCCCAGAGTCAGACCACTGGATCGTGCCAGTGGGATCGATCGCAACTGCAGAGGGATAGCCACCAGCGAGATACCGCTCGGTCAGTTCTGCCCGCCGATCGAGCCCGAGCGTCCAGTTACCATCATGTTCGTCCCACCAGTCGACAAGTTCGGATTCGGTGACTGATCGATCCTCACCGACCGACTCGTTCGTTATCGAGACGAACAGGACCGAATCGCCGACCCGATCGTAGGCCTCGGCAAGCGCCGGCATCTGCTCGACACATGGTGGACACCACGTCCCAAAAATATCGATGAACGTTGGCTGATCGATCGATGGAATCGTGACCTCGCCGGCGTCGCTGCCTGGTGCGTCAACGGTCTCGATCGTCAGTGGTTCGTCAGTCGACTCACCGGCAGTCGAGTCGTCTGAATACTCATCAACTGACGGAAGCCCGTAGATCGCAACTGCCCCGCCGCCGATGACAGTCCCAGTGGCGGCGAGTCCGGCAAGGACGTCCCGCCGGCGCATCTCAGTCAGTCACCACCGTTCGGGTATCTTCGACGATGGCGTCGATACTTATTCCTTCACGCTCGGAGAGTGCGGACGGATACGCCCGTTCGACGATCCCGTCTTCGTTGACCAGCGTGATCAGGTTGAAATGAGAGAACGTGTACTCGCCGTGATCGTGGTCTTCGTGGTCTTCGTGGCCTTCGTGACCTTCGTGGTCTTCGTGGCCTTCGTCGAGGTCGTCCGGGTCGTCGACGCGTTCGTATCGCATTCCGAAATCATCGTACACGACATCTCTGGCCTCCTCGTCGCTTTCCGGCCGCAAGAAGTGCCACTGTCCGCTGTCGAGATCAACCCCCTGTTCGACGGCGTACTGTTCGAGCGTCTCGCCAGTATCTCGCTCGGGGTCAAACGTGACTGCGAGCAACCCGATACTGTCTTCGTGGCCGTGCTCGATGGCGTCTTCGTATACGCGCCGAAGCCGCAAAAGCAAGGCCGGACACGCACCATCCGGGCAGGCGGTAAAGATGTACGTCATGAGAAACGGTTTTGTCCCAACAAAATCGTCGAGTGACACCGTTTCCTCTGCGATCGGATCCGACAGCGAAAACGACGGAAACGTGTCGCCATGAACCGGGTATGACGGATCACCGCGTGACTCTTCGGGTGGATCGAGCACGGTCGAGTCGTCGCCTGCTCCGGGCAGTCCGTTTCCAAGACAGCCGGCAACGCCAGCGAGGCCCGCGACTCCCATCGATCGAAGATATGTCCGCCGTTCCATATCTGGAGGGTAGGACCCCGGTATCAAATGCACATTGGTTCGATCACTGAACGCAGTTGGTTCGTCTCGCAGTTCCGATCGTCGTCTCTGAGAGCGACTGTAGCTACGAAGACGATAGTTTAAACCGCGACACGCGCCAATTCCGAGTAATGAACATCGAGGAGCTATCAGGGCTCCCGCCCGGCGCGATCGACCACTTCGCACGAGAGGGGATCGAGGCGCTGTATCCCCCACAGGCCGAGGCGGTCGAGGCTGGCGTGACCGACGGTGAGAGTCTCGTCGCCGCAGTCCCGACTGCAAGCGGGAAGACCATGATCGCCTCGCTGGCGATGCTGTCGGCCGTCCAGCAGGGTGGCAAGGCACTCTACATCGTCCCCTTGCGGGCGCTCGCCAGCGAAAAAAAGGCCGAGTTCGCGGCCTACGAGGCCTTTGGCATCACCGTTGGCGTCACGACCGGCAACTACGAAAGCACCGACGACTGGCTCGCCACCAAAGACATCATTGTCGCGACCAGCGAGAAAGTCGACTCGCTCGTGCGCAACGGTGCTGACTGGCTCAGCGACCTCACCTGCGTCGTCAGTGACGAAGTCCACCTGATCGATGACGCCAATCGTGGCCCCACGCTCGAAGTGACACTCGCGAAGCTGCGCCAGCTCACCCCTAGCCTGCAGGTCGTTGCGCTCTCGGCGACGGTCGGCAACGCCGAGGAGATCGCCGACTGGCTCGACGCTGCCCTCGTCGAAAGCGACTGGCGACCGATCGATCTCCGACTGGGCGTCCACTACGGCAACGCGCTCAACTTCGATGATGGTTCGACTCGGGAAGTGCCCGTCGAGGGGTCGGAATCTCAGGAGGCCGCCCTCGTCCGCGATATTCTTCAGGAAGGAGGCTCCTCGCTGGTGTTCGTTAGCTCGCGTCGGAACGCGGAGGCTGCCGGTCGGCGACTGGGGAGCGTCGCTAAACGGGAACTGACTGACGCAGAACGATCGGAGCTGGCCGACCTCGCCGAGGAGATCCGCGAGGACAGCGACACCGAAACCAGCGCGGACCTCGCAGCATGTGTCGAAGCCGGAGCAGCGTTTCACCACGCGGGACTGTCGGCCACCCAGCGATCGCTCGTCGAAGACGCGTTTCGCGATCGGCTCCTCAAGGTAATTTCGGCGACGCCGACGCTCGCTGCGGGAGTCAACACGCCAGCCCGGCGCGTGATCGTTCGCGACTGGCGGCGCTTCGACCCGACTGCTGGCGGGATGGCCCCGCTCGATGTGCTCGAAGTCCACCAGATGATGGGACGGGCCGGCCGGCCGGGGCTCGACCCCTACGGCGAGGCCGTCTTGCTCGCCAAAAACCACGACGACAGCCAGGAGCTGTTCGATCGCTACGTCTGGGCCGAGCCCGAACCGGTCCGATCGAAACTGGCTGCCGAACCCGCACTGCGAACCCACGTGCTGGCAACGATCGCCTCGGGGTTTGCCCGAACCCGCGAGGGGTTGCTCGACTTTTTGGGCGAAACCCTGTATGCGAGCCAGTCGGCCGACCCCGCCCGACTCGAAACCGTCGCCGACGACGTGCTCGGCTATCTCGATCGAAACGCGTTCATCACGCGCAAGGGTGACACCACAGACCGGCAGGAGGCAGTAGACGGGTTCACCTCTGCTGCCGAACTCGCCGACCAGAACGCTGCGACCGTCGAGCTTGAGGCGACCAGCCTCGGTCACACCGTCTCCCGGCTCTATCTCGACCCGATGAGTGCTGCCGAGATCGTCCACGGCCTCGAACGCGCGACCGATCGGCCAACCGCACTGGGGCTGTATCAGCTGATCTCACGGACGCCCGACATGTACGAACTCTATCTCCGATCGGGTGAGGACGAAACCTACGGGGAACTGTTCTACGAGCGGGAGGCCGAACTGCTCGGCGACCCGCCAAGCGAGTTCGAAGACGATCGGTTCGAAGACTGGCTGGCGGCGCTCAAGACGGGCAAACTACTGGAAGACTGGGCGACGGAACTGGACGAGGAGACGATCACCGATCGGTACAAGATCGGTCCGGGAGACCTTCGGGGAAAAGTCGACACTGCCGAGTGGCTGCTTGGCGCAGCCGAGTCACTCGCCGCCGAGATCGACAGCGAGTGGACCGTCGCCGTCCGCGAAGCCCGTGCCCGCGTCGAACACGGTGTCAGCGAGGAACTGCTTGAACTCGTCTCGGTCGGCGGCGTCGGCCGCAAGCGCGCTCGCCGGCTGTACGATCGGGGGATCGAGACGCCAGCGGATCTGCGGGCCGCCGAGAAAGGTGTCGTGTTGAGCGCACTCAAAGGCGCGAAAACCGCCGAGACGATCCTCGACAACGCTGGTCGCGAGGATCCGTCGATGGACGGCGTCGAACCGACTGGCTCAACGGCAACCGCACGGACAGGCACAGGAAGCGACACCGATCGGGACGGCGAGTCACACACACAGTCAGACGACTCACAATCGAGTCTGGGTGATTTCTGAATGCAACTCGTTACGTGCCAGCTGTCGATCGACGACCTCGATCGCTTCGTCAGCGCGATCGGTTCGGTCGGTGAGCGCTACGGGACGACGGTACAGGCGTTCGACGCACGCTACGTCGTCGATCGGCAGCATATAGAACGAGCAGTCGCGTTGGCCGACCGATCGATCGACCGCGGTGAGAACGTCGCCCGCGATCGGGCGGTCGAAATCCTCCTTTATGCTGCCGGCCGCCGGCAGATCGATCGGGCCTTCGAGATGGGTGTCTCGGCGGGCGAGCAACCGGCCGTCCTGCTCGTTGATAGCACAGCCGAGGCCGAAGCCGCGACCGTCGACGCACTGACCGAGCTGGCGGCGGTCGACGCCGTCGACACCGAACCCACGTTTGACGCCGCTGATCCGGAGACGATCCGGGCGTTTTTCGACATTACCGACGCCGAGCGATCGGTGACCGACGCCTCGATCGGCGAGCTGGTTCGCGAGCGGGTGGCGCTGCTCGATGTCGAAAAATAACAGAATCCATCTACTCGTCAGTTGGTTCCAGCGGGACTCTCTCTACATCAATATCTTCGTACCATTCGTCTTTAGCTAAGACTCACACCTCGGTTGTGTAGCGGTAACGAGCTTCTCTTATAACACTGGCCGTTGCTGGTGGATCTTCTGTCCGTCTTCGATCAGCCGTTCAAGCAGCGGTGGCGGCGAATAGCCAAGACACTCACCGAGTTCGTGGAGGATGAGCTGGGCGTGCGACCGGAAGGTCGCCGCCCAGCGTTCTGGCGGAAACACGATTCCATCGTCCGTCTGCTCGGTGACCAGATCGATCAAATCACGACTTACCAGCAGTGACAGTAACGCTGCGTACAACAGAATTTTGACGATATGCTTCTTCGTCGTGTCGAACTCGTCCAGTTCGTACTGCGTCTTCAACTCACGGAACAACAGCTCTACCTCCCACCGACAGCGATAGATCGTGGCTAGATCCGACGGCAGGAACTCGTCTCTCGGCAGATTCGTGATATACAGGTGGTAGTCGTCGGCGTCCTCCTTGCGGACGCCGACGACACGGAACCGCTTCGTATCACGTGACTGCGTGCCCGCGTACGGTCGCCGGTCAAACGCTACTTCGACTTCTACGTCGATGTACTCGCGGTGCAGATCATCCACAACATCGTGGATCTGCTTACCTTCCAGCGGAATGGCGCGGCCGCGCCATTCCCGTAATTCATCCGTTACGACCGGGTTCGCGCTCTCTTTCAGCCGACTCACAAAGTGGCCGTCGTTCTCATCGATCAACGCGAAACGGCGGTACTTGAAATAGGCTCGGTCGAAGAGAACAAGCCGATGTTCAAGCCACGATCCTGTGTTGAACAGCGTGCTGTCATGCGTTTTCTCGTTAGCGACATCGAGCCGTTCTATCGTCTGATCAGTGGCATTATGGAGCAGGTGGAGCCGTGCTCCAGCCTGCTCCTCCTTGCGAGCTTCGTACTCATCGGCCAAGAACTCGTGTAACCGCAGTACCGTTCTATCAGCGATCATTACGTCTCTGAACCGGTCGATATCCGCGTCAACAGCGTCCGGAACAGCGACCTCGTCGAGACCGTGCTCGACAAGGTCGCAGAAGTACTCCGCGAGTTCTGGCGTCAATCGCTGATAGAAGCCGCCGGGAGAGAGCGGCTTGTCGGCCGTCGAATTGTAACTACGTCTGAAGCCAGCCAGTGTTCAGCTTTCGCCTGCAGCGAAGCCGAACACGAATGCCCAGACGAAAGCGGGAATCTGGAGCTTGCGGTCACGTTCGACCACGCCGAGTTCCTCGGCGTGCTCTTCGAGGAACTCAGAGGGAAACAATGTAGTGAGCCGACGCATAATCCGGGATGAGGAGGCGTCTTGGTGCATACTTGCCGCCTCCTCGTTCCTTCCGCAAACATACCTCGATAAGCCGCCTCTTTCACGCGATCTATCTCCCAAATAAAGACGAATAAACAATAGATTTATTATCTTCCTATATCTATTGTAGCTATATATAGATAGTAATAACATCCATTCAAGAAGAAAGGCAATCAAACTGATCGGCGGAACAGCACTCTTTGGCGGCGGGGCCCTCGGCGCTACCCCTAGTGCGGTTGCCGATTCCGGGTGGGACTGTAATGAGGACTGTCCCGAAGACGTCCTCGAAGTGGAAGAAATCGACCTGGAGACCGGAAGTCCCGGCGGTGAAGGGGCAGTTTCAGTGCACTGGTTCGACGGGTTCTATAATGATGGATCGTGGCACCATGAGATCGGCATCTCGGGTGGTGCCACCGCTGCCACACCGGGTGGAATCCAGGGACAAAAATACGGTGTTCGGTCCGACGACGGAAGCTTATCCGCAACCGTTGACAACGACAAGTTCGGCCAGTATCCAGCGGAGGACGATTCAACTATGCCGGGGTGGATGCAGCCGCTCCTTGATGAGGCGATCGGAACGCTGAGCACCGGGGCCGGCTGGTTCCTTGCCGTTGACGAATCGCTGAACGAGGCGATGGGGAACGACGAAGACGGAATGGACGGCACCTACTACGATAACGGGTTTCGGTACCGAAATACGAACAGATATAGGGACAGCTGGGGCGAATGTTGTTACAGTCACCGAGTTGATTGGCAGTCAGAAGACCCCTATGCTACGATCGAAACGTACGGCGCGTTCGGCGAGAGCCAGACGCCGTGGGGTACCTCATTCAAAGAAGTCGAGATTGATCTAAAAATCTGGGGAGACAAAAAGCCCATTCCGTCGGTACAGGCATCCGCCCTCGAACAACCCGAAACACTGACTGAACGCGAGCGTAACGAACTTGGCATCAAGCGGGTTCCCGCGGATGCCGATTTGACGCGGACGGTAGACGGCGAAACGGTGACACCCGAGTTCATCGCAACTGAACCGCTACTCGGTGTCGAAAACGTCGAACAGCGAACCACCTACGAAGATCACGACGGGAACGAACTGTCCCCAGAGGAGGTTTAGGAATTAAAAAATCGGCACCAATAAAACAGTAATGGACCAACAATAAATGCCCGATGCCCCCGAATCCATCACGCCGATCGCTGCTCGCTACGATTCCAGTAGTGGGTACTGCAGGGTGCCTCTCGGACGAAAACGAGATCGACGAGATTGGCGAAATAACGATACTCAATTTGCGGGACGAACCGGCCGAAGTAACGGTCACGGTCAAACGGGGCGACGAACAGGTCGTCGAGAACCGGTATTCCCTCGTAGGGCGTGACGGTGACATCGTTGACGGTGAGACGGTTCTGGAATCCCTGTCGACCGAAAGCGACGAGATCGTGGTCGAGGTGAACAGGACGGGAGGCGAAACGGAATCGGTCTCGACGGTCGATATCGCCGGCCAGACGGCCGATGTCGTCGACCTGTCAGACGAATCCTGCGTCCTGATACAGGCACAGCTCCGGGCCGACAGGATCCGGTTTCTGTACACCGCCAACTGCTGAGCCGACGGCCGACTCTCTGACCGTGACCGGATCCCGGCGTCGCAACAGACACACCGTCTCGACACCTGCAAACGACACGCTCAGATCGCCATCAACACGATCGCGACGACGCTCACGCCGCCCGTCATCGACGGTGATGAGGCGACAACCCAGATCCCCGCCGACTGTGCGCTGCCGATCGATCGGCGTCGCGTTCCGGTTTACCGATTGGCCGACGCCGTTTCTCGAAGCCTGGGAGACCGATCGACTGATCGGGTGATCGAGTCGCAGTCGGTGGCTCACAGTGACGGTCGCTGCTCTCCGATTGCTCCGGAAACCAACCTATTATGTCGTCGTGCTCGGCTGCGTTGAAACGTCTGTGCGAGGTTCCTGAGGCGTCCCATATCACCAGACGGCGTCCAAATCCCCTGAAATCAGCGATATAATCCGCAGAGTGCGTCGGCGTTCAACGGAGCATATATTTACAATGAGTGTTTCGAGCTAGACGGAGCGAACAGAAGTAGCCAATCTGCGAAAACGGCTCTTTTTTCCGGTCGTCGCAGTCGTGATGCTCGTCATTGTCTATGCAACAGTCTATCGATGGGCGGTGCTGACGCTTACCGAACAGGGCCACTCGTTTATTAAATCGACACAGGTCGTTATCGAGGCGCTGACGACGGCTGGCTTTGGCGGTGACACCGACCTCTGGCGAGAGCACGGCGAACTCGCTGCACTGGTTATTCTGATGAATCTTACCGGTGTGTTGCTCGTCTTTCTCGCGATTCCCCTGTTTGCAGTGCCGCCGTTCAGGAAAGCGCTGGATACAGCGTTGCCGACCAAAAGCAGTCTGACGGACCATGTTATTATCTGTGGCCACTCTGCGATGGACGACGTGCTCCGCAAGGAGTTAGACGACTGCAAGAGACGGCGTCAACCGGTGATAGAAGCCGCCGGGAGAGATCGTTTCATCGGCTGTCGAGTTGTAGCTGCGTCTGAAGCCAGCGAGTGTTCGGCTTTCGCCTGCGGCGAAACCGAACACGAATGCCCAGACGAAGGCGGGAATTTGGAGCTTGCGGTCGCGTTCGACCACGCCGAGTTCCTCGGCGTGCTCTTCGAGGAACTCAGAGGGAAACAATGTAGTGAGCCGACGCATAATTCGAGATGAGGAGGTTTCGTTGTGCACACTCGACA
>LKMJ01007583.1_pt1 | contig 10228 bp, 14 predicted proteins | sample 643391 | NCBI WGS metagenome assembly LKMJ01 (sample SAMN04112250, study PRJNA286221) | soda lake metagenome | biome: soda lake; feature: Kulunda Steppe; material: water; isolation source: sample PL-Br10 brine of Picturesque Lake | place: Russia: Kulunda steppe | collected 2010-07
CGTTGTTGGCGGTGGAGGGCAGGCAGCAGTTGGTCTGCGGCACACGCGGTTCAGGTGGCACAGACAGACAAGGGAAACAGGTGGTGAGGGATTTACGTTGTTGGCGGTGGAGGGCAGGCAGCAGTTGGTCTGCGGCACACGCGGTTCAGGTGGCACAGACAGACAAGGGAAACAGGTGGTGAGGGATTTATGTTGTTGGCGGTGGAGGGCAGGCAGGGCTTGGCCTGCGGCACACAGGCGCGCGCGCACTGGAAGCTGGGACAGGTGCGGCAGCCCAGCATGCGCTGTGGAGGGGAGGCATGCGCCGGCACAAGCAGCCAGCAGGCAGCGGCAGAAAGAACGGGCGTGTGGTAAGACACAGCATTGACGACAGTAGACATTCCATACCGGTGGCAGTAGATACCACATATCAGTGACAGTAGACACAGCATTTCAGTGACAGCAGACACAGCATATCAGTGACAGCAGACACAGCATTTCAGTGACAGTAGACACAGCATATCAGTGACAGTAGACAGCATTTCAGTGACAGTAGGCATATCATTGACAGTAGACAGCATTTCAGTGACAGCAGACACAGCATATCAGTGACAGCAGACAGCATTTCAGTGACAGCAGACACAGCATTTCAGTGACAGCAGACACAGCATTTCAGTGACAGTAGACACAGCATATCAGTGACAGTAGACACAGCATTTCAGTGACAGTAGACACAGCATATCAGTGACAGTAGACAGCATTTCAGTGACAGTAGACACAGCATATCAGTGACAGTAGACAGCATTTCAGTGACAGCAGACACAGCATATCAGTGACAGCAGACACAGCATTTCAGTGACAGCAGACACAGCATTTCAGTGACAGCAGACACAGCATCAGTGACAGCAGACACAGCATTTCAGTGACAGTAGACACAGCATCAGTGACAGCAGACACAACATTTCAGTGACAGCAGACATAGCATATCAGTGACAGTAGACTCAGCATCGGTGATAGCAGGGCCTACAGAAGCATTCCTGCAGCGGCAGTGACCAGGCAGGCAGCCACAGAGCTAGGCGGGCAGGCTGCGGCAGCGGCGGCAGAGGGAGGAGCAAGCAGCTGCGAGGGGGAGGACCAAAAGTGGCATGCAGCAGCGGCGGAGAGGGGCCAAGGAAGTGGCTGGCACGCAGCAGCGGGAAGGACCAAGTGGCATGCAGTAGCAGCGGGGAAGGACTAAGGAAAGACTAAGGAAGTGGTAGGCAGTGGCTGGAGCGCAGCAGCGGGAGGGACCAAGGAAGTGGCTGGCACGCAGCAGCGGCGAGGGACCAAGGAAGTGGCGTGCAGCAGCGGAGCACAGAGCAGGTTTCTGTGGAAGCCAGGGCTTTGAGGCATGCTGTGTCGAAGGAGGTATGCTGGCAAATGTGGGGACGCCGACCAAAGAGCATGCAGCCTCCGCGGGCAAGCAAGCAGGCACTTCTCAGGTTCTGGACTAGGGCCCGTGGGCTGGCTCCCCCTGGCGGAGGGGAAGGTAGGTGGGAGTGGGGGAGAGCGAGTTGATAAGTACGCAGGCAGCTACTGGGCGCGCTGCCAGGAGCCCTGCACGCACCAGCAACCCCGATGTCTGCGTCAGCGGCGTCTTGGGCACTGAGGGCCCCCACAGCAGCGGGCTGCGCTCGTGCAGGCCCTGCAGCCGCGGTAGCACAGGCGCGCGCGCATGCGCGGCGGGCGGCCTCTTTGCTTCTGGCGCTGCTGGTGCGCGTGCAGACGCGGCTGCTGCTGCCGTGGAGGGTGGGGGAGGGGGGGGCGCAGAGGTTTGGAAGGAGGGGGCAGGAGGAAGCATTGAGAGGGACGCATCTGATGATGGGGAGGACGAGGACGGCAGCGGCGAGGACGGTGTAGCATCGTGGGTGTGTGTGTCGAAGAGGGAGCTGTCAAAAGGCGGCGGCGCCAGCATGCTCTCCTCTGCCAAGGGCTGTGGCTGCGCCGCCTGCGGGCACGAAGGCGCATGCCACAGGCAGCATGGAAATTCCATGTCTTGGGTGGACTGCCTCTGCCGAGCATACGCACGGGCTGGGCACATGCACACAGTTGAAAGGTTGACACTCTGTGGCTGCATTGCTTTTCAGTCAGGACTGGCGTGCGGGCGCCCTGTGCCGCGCGACGAGTCGAGACTGTGCATCCCCCACGCAGCACACGTACGCTAGGGCTAAGGGCGCCTTATGCAGGTTTAGCGTGTACAGAAAGGCCTGCTGGCGCCTCGTTCTGCACAGATCATTTAGCAAAATATTGGCAGTCTGATGGCAGTAGGGCGCGTGCTGTTGCAATTGGTGGCGGAGGAGGTCAACTGGCCAGAGGTGGGCTTACGCATCAAGATTTAGAAAGTGGTGGTAAGCTGCAGGCTAACAGCAGCAACAGCAGCACGCAAGGAACCAGCAGAGTGACCTGACAAGCACTGTCTTCAGAGGAAGTGCAAAACAGTGCCATTTGGGAAAGTGGCGGCAAGTTGCAAGCTAACAGCGGCGACAGCAGCATGTCAGAAACCAGCAAAGCGTCCTTACAAGCAGTGTCTTTTGAAGAAGTGTTGGTGAGCTGCTGGCTAACAGCAGCGACAGCAGCAGGAAAGAAACCAGCAGTGTCCTGACAAGCAGTGTCTTAAGCATGCAGTGATGTTGAGGAAGCGTAAGTGGTTGGCTAGCCCGTACTGACCTTGGTGCCGGCGATTGCAAGCCGCCAACATTGCATTGATATTGTAAGCGCAATTTTGCAAGCGTGATGTTGCAAGCTGCCAACATTGCAGCAATATTGCAGAGCAACTAGCAAGCAGCTGGACACCAGACAATTCCAGAGTCTGCCGACATGCTTTCTAACACACACACACACACACACACACACGAGCAGGGCCCATGCATCCCACCTGGTGGCTCGCAGGCAGCGGCATGAGCAGGGGCGTGCTCAGCTGCCCCCCCGCGTACCACCCACAAATGTTGTCGCTGTCTGCGCTGCTGCCCCCGCCCACGGCGGACTTCACACTCATCGCGTCTGCTGTGCTCCAGGCCTGCCCGCTCAACTGTGCGCTGGCTGCCAGGCTGGCGCTGCCGGCAGGTGGGAGTTGCGCAGCTGCAGCAACTGCACCCTGGGGGGCGCTGGATGAGGGTGTGCGCTGGGTGCGGGCAGGAGGCAGGCCGGGCGCAGGAGCGGGTGTAGCTGGGGCGGGTGTAGCTGGGGCGGGGAAGAGGGAAGGGGGGTGCTCCGGTGCGGCGAAGATGGAGGCCAGCAGCAGCCACGCGCGCTGCCAGGGCTCCAGGCAAGAGGCGCTGGGGGGGCGGTGGCGCCACAGGTGCAGCAGCTCCCTGCAAGCACGCGTATGCGTTAGTCTATATGTGCGCGTGTGTGTACGACCCAGTAACATGCGTAAGGCCTGGCCTTCCTCAAGTTCTCTACCTTACACCAATCTTCTACAGTGGGCCCTCCCGCCCCAGTGTAGGGGGTGCCCTTACGGATGTTTGATACCAATGGTCATGTTTGGCTGCGCTCCTGCACTCCAATGGTTTCACAGCCCTGCTCACACCGCACCAGCAGGCAGCCCCGGTGCACCCCTCGCTGTGCTGCGCACCAAGTCTGCACTCCCGCATCGCCACATAAGCAAACTCAAAGCACTCTTAGCGCCGCCGGAGACCTGAGCTCGCTCACCTTGTGGTGCACTCTGCCCCAGCCCTCGACACAAACCATACGCCACGCACTTACTGCGCTGGCATCTGTGTGCCACTAACAGTGCTGTTTTCATCTAGAATCTCACATGTCTGTAGCTGGAATCGCCCCTTATGCTTCCCAGCCACCTGCATCATCTTATGGCAAAAGCTCCGTGGCCTCCATGCCAATCGAGTATCCCCACACACCATCTACCATGGCGCGGCCACCTGTGCCCAGCCAGTCGCCCGCACCTGCTCTGCCGGCTCAGCTCCTGGAAGCACTCCTCAGGCACTGCATTGCTGCATGCAAGCATGGCACCGAGCTGCAAGCCCCCCCCATCAAGCATCCCCTGGCTGGAGCCCTTGGCAACCCCACCGCCGCTTCCACCGTCGCCACTGCCGCTGCTGCTGCCACTTCCGTCGGGCTCGCCGTCGCTGCTGTGGTAGTCGCCTTTGTTCCTGCTGCTTTGTGACGTGTGAGCAGGGCTGCTGTCACCCATGGGCGGCTCGGCTGCGAGGCCTAGGGCAGCCAGCTGCAGACGCTGCTCCTGGGAGGCGTGCGCGCGCGCGTGGCGGGCCATCGTCTGCAGCACGCGCACGATATGGGAGCAGCGCACGGCCCACTTCCTGCGTACACACAAGGGCGTGTGTGCTTCAGCGTGCGCGCTTGCATTCACGTGCGCGCATGTGTGCGTGCGTGAGGAAAAGTTTGCACATGCAGGCATTCATAAAACAGCATCCCCCACAGCCCACCAGCCTCTCCTTCGCTTGCGCTTCATTAAAAAACAACGCACCGTGTGAAAAGCATGCGCTGCCCGCGCTGGTGGGGCAGGTACCATGTGGCATACAGGGGCGCCAGGGGGGGCGCCGCCACGCTCACGCCGCCCACATTCAGCAGCTCAGATGCCGTGAGTGCTGCCCTTGCGTTCGCATCTGAATCCACACCAGCACGCACGCTGCTGCCTCCACCACCGCCGCCGCCGCCGCCGCTGCTGCTGTTGCTTCTGCTCCTGCTGCTGCTGTGCCCTATGCCTCTCGAGTCAGCAATGGTAGCCACCCCATCAGCCTCTCCACTGGCTGCTCGATTACTTTGCCCTGCAGCTGCACCATCCACGCTGCCGCTGCCCGCCGCCTCACCCTCAGGCTGGCTTTGGGCAGCAGCCGCACCGTTCTGTGGTGTGCTGCTGCTGGTGTTGGTGCTGGCGGTGCTGACGCTGCTGGTGCCACTCACGTGTCCTCTGCTTCTGGAAGCCTTACCGCCAGCTGCCCTGCTGGCGGCTCCTCCTCTCCTCCTTGAGGGTGCGGCCGAGGCGGTGGTGGGCTGTCGGGACAGCTGCTGCTCGATGAACAGGCTGCTGTGCAGCACGCGCGCGCACGCGAGGTCGGACCACACCTTCAAACTGCGTTGCAGCGCGGGCGGCGGCGGCGGGGTGTGTGAGGGGCCCGCTGGTTGGGGGGGTGGCTGCGCAGGGCGCGCAGCTGCTGCTGCTGCTGCTGTGGCCGCCACTGAGGCTGCTACTCGGCCGGCTTTGGGGTCAGTGTCTGTGGTAGCGTGGGCGACAGATGCTGGTGCGCAAGAGCCGCTACCTGGTGCCACCTGCTGCTGCTGCTGCTGCTGCTGCTGCTGGTGCTGGTGCTGGTGCTGGTGCTGGTGGTGCTGCTGCTGCTGCTGTTGCTGCTGGTGCTGGTGCTGGTGGTGGTGCTGCTGCTGCTGGTCTGAGGCACCGGGTGTGACCGGCGCACCCAGCAGGCCCCCTTTGCCTGTAGCCTCCATGGAATGCTGGGCCGAAGGAGCTGCACTGGGCTCAGCCTCACCTGCAGCCTCCATGGGCTGCTGGGCTGACGGAACTGCACTGGGCTCAGCCTCACCTGCAGCCTCCATGGGCTGCTGGGTTGACGGAGCTGCACTGGGCTCAGCCACGCCTGGGGGCGGAGCAGTTGGGGCACCTGCCGTCGCAGCAGCTGGCTGCGCTGGCTGCGCCGGCGCGTGCAGGGATGCATGCGAGGGCAGCGGGTCCGGCACAGCTCCGGCAGCAGGCGCTTGCGCAGGCGGGTGCTCGCTGGGCGGCCCTGCCCCTGGCAGCGATGACGGGGGCGGCAAAGTTGATGCCGGTTGTGCGGGGGGGCGCGCGGGGGCTGCTTGCGCTGTTGCGGGCAGGGAGGAGGGTGGCGCTGGTGGGGCGGGGGTGGGGAGCGGCTGCGCGAGGAAGGGCGCAAAGGCAGGTGCATGGGCTACCTCTGGGGCGGGGGCGGGGCTGGAAGATGTGGGGGTGCTTTGGAGGTTGTGGTTCGGCGCAAGTGGGGATCCAAGGGTGGGCGTGCTGGGCTCCGGCCCAGGAGGAGAGGTGGAGCTGTGCCTGTGAGTTAAGGCACGCGTTTCAGAGGGAGCGCCGGTTTTGGGGCCAGCAGGGTGGGAGGTAGGCGCCTGCGTGGCGGCCTGCTTGGCTTTGCCCATGCTCGCCGCTGTATGCTGGTGCAGGTACGCGTGCAGGACCCCCATCACGACCTGGGGGCGGCCCGGCTTCGGCCTGCTGGGCTGCTTGACAGCAGGGGCCACCTCTTGCTGTGCCTGCTGCTGCTGCTGCTGCTGGGCTGACCCAATGCTGGGTACCCCAGGTGGCGACAGGCCTGCGTCCCCCCCATCCTCCCTGGGTCCGCCAAATGACAGGCCCCCGGCAGCGCCATGCACCGACAACTGCGCTCCGCTGGCACTGCCCCTGCTGCCCTCACCCCCCCAGCTGCTGCTGCTGCTGCTGCTGCTGCTGCTGCTATTTTTGCCCTCACTGTTGCTGCTGCTGCCGCCACTGTAATTCCTGCTGCTGCCGCTGCCGCTGCTGCTGCCGGTGTCTCCAGCTCCTCTGCTGGCGCTACTGGGGCTGGAGCCAGAAGGAGAATCCGCAGAGGCTGCCAGGGGAGAAGGGTGCACATGCTCCACGGCACTGGCGCTGCCTTCCAAGTCAGGAGCACCAGCGACGCTGCCGTCAGAACCCACAGCTTCTGTGCGGCCGCTGGCGGGGATGCTACTCGCAGGCTCGGCGGCTGTTGCGCTGCCCCTGCTGCTCACGCTGTTGGGCTGGTGGGCACGCAGGGAGGTGAGGGCAAAGACCAGCGAGCTGCGCGCGATGCATGCACGGCGTATCAGGCATGAGGCTTGGATGTCAGGCGCCGAGTGTCAGGCGGTGCGTGTGGCGTGTCTTGTGCCAGGCTTTGGGCGCGAGGCATGAAGGTGAGAAAGGGGGCAAGGCTTAGGGTGCCGGGCTTGGCGTCAGGTGAGAAGCTTAGGGTGCCAGGCTTGGTGCAAGGTGAGAGGCTTAGGGTGCCAGGCTTGGTGCAAGGTGAGAGGCTTAGGGTGTGAGGGCTGCTGAGGCTTCTTGGCAAAACCAGCGGTGGAGAAAGCGAGGGTTTGGGGAGAGCTAAGCATTGAGAGAGGAGTGAGGGGGTGAGGAAGTGAGGGAGTGAGGGCTTAGGCTTTGAGGATTTGAGGCACAGCGAGTGCAGTGGGCAACATGCGAATGAACATGTGGAGTGGACACGGGCATGCAAATGCACTCAGAAGCATTGAAGCAGAGGAAACGCTTAGCACGAGCGCTTAAACCTGCAACTACAAAAAAAAGCGACCGTTTACAATCTTGAAGAACCCATACCCCCTCCACCATGCATACACACACGCATGCACGCACATACAAATACACACACATGCACATGCACACACTCGCACATGCACGTGCACGTGCACACATGTACACACACGTACACACACACGTACACACACACACATACACACACACATACACACACACACCACGCGCGTATGCTTGAATGCATGCACAGCACAATGCTGACTCTACCCCCATCTCGTTCCCTCTCAACACACCTGCAGCACTGGATGTGATCCCTGCAACACCAGTGTTCTATAAACACAGTGTTCTATAAACACACCAGTGTTCTATAAACACACCTGCAGCACCGGATGTGGTCCCTGCAAACATAGGACAGTGTGCAAGCAAAAACATGAGCACCCGAAGCATCATGGGAGGAGTAGGCCATGCAAGGGTGTGTGAAACGTGGAACACACAAACACATCCACGCAAGTGTACGCATGAGCACACATGGGTGTGCGAAGGCAACGCACAGGGAGCTCGTTACAAAAGGTGCACAGGAGCTTGTTACAAAAAGTGCACAGGAGCTTGTTACAAAAGGTGCACAGCGTGCTTGTGGTGTGTGCTTATAGGGGCATAGAGCAGAAACCTGCTCTGTGGGCTTAGGCCACAACAGCACCCCAGAGCCCTCTACACAATTACACACCAGCTATGAAAGGAGCACCTGAAGCCTAACTTGTATGGGCAATAGGAGAGAAAGGGGGCAAATTGGCTGAGATAATTCCTCTCAAACAGCAAGACCACCCTTGAAGGCACAAAATGAACCTCACCTGTGCAGCAGCACCGACCCCGGGAGCTGCAGCGCCCACTCCCGGCCCAGGTCGTGAATGTCACCCCATAGCGCAGCAAATGTAAGGTGGTCGCGGCCATGGTCAAACTCCTGTGCGTTTTTGTGTTGTGTAGGAGGCATGTGCTAAGCCTTGTAATACATCTGGGATGTTAGAGAGACATCATCAGGGATGTAGGTGAGACAATAGGAGTGCACAGGAGATACTTCAGGGAGGTAGACGCGACATCTGGAAGTTGGGATGAAAACAAGATTTCAGGGATGTAGGTGAGACGCCAGGAGAGCACAGGAGATACTTCTGGGAGGAAGACATTACAGCTGACAGGCAGGCGGTGAATGAGCTCCAGAGGAAAGCGGCAAGGCTTGGAAAGAAAGAGGACACAGAGGACAGAGCCGGGGAAGGGGGGGGGCAAGACCATGTGGCAAAGGAGAGGCTGCAGTTCTTGGATGTAAGGATCAGCCTGATAAGGATCAGCACAGTAGCTTCTCACGATTATGGCACGTAGACGCAGGTAAAGCAGGAGAACTGGTAGCTCCAAAAAGCTGAATTACAAAGGGATACAGAAGGCAAGGAGGAGACAGCAAAGGAAGAGGACAATGTCCATGATTTGCCTGGTGCTTGTAGCATGTTTGTACATATGCCAGCAATGACCAGTTGAACATTGGGTAAGGACCAAATGACGGCGCATTTACAATATGGTATTATATTAGCTTCTGTGATAAATTCAGAAGTTAATCCCGTCATGGATTTACAACAGGGGATTAAATTCTTAAAGAAGGGTTTGAAATTGGCCTTATCCTAATTCCAGGGGGGGGGGTCGATTACAATGCCAGGAGGGGATTAAATGCTTCTGGGTATGGTTCTGTCCACTTTGAATGCTTCCCCGCCCCCGGGTGATCAAATCAAATTGCAAGCAATGGTACAAAACGTGGTCTCAATCAAGCCCGCAGCGCAGGCTAGGGCCCCTCTTAGAGTTCAGGCACCGTTTACCTGGGCCAATGGACCTACTCTACCCAAATGACCCTCTTAATTCTGTACATAGCTGTGCAAGTGTTGACCCAAACTCTACGAGGGCGCTCAGGTGCGAGCGCTCGCCCATCTGTGCACCGCTTCAGCAGCTGCTCAGCCAAGCACTGCAGCAGCTCCAACAGCTCCGATAGCAGCAGCAGCAGCAGCAGCTCCAACAGCAGCAGCAGCGGCGGCGGCAGCAGCAGCAGCGGCGGCAGCAGCTCCAACAGCAGCAGCAGCAGCGGCAGCAGTGCTCGAAAACCTTGTCTGCAATGGCCACATCCTCGAATAGAAACTCAAACCACTCATACCAAGAGGCTAGGTCATGGGGTCAGGCGTGCCTTACACAACGGTTCCACCTCCACCATCTCTGAATCCACCATTTCCTCCATCTTTGCATCCATTATTTCCTCTCTCTCTGGGATCTTTTTACCGAAATTGCATTATAATCCCCATCATAAACGCTAGGGGGATTGAATAAAAGTGGATTTCAGAACAACGGGATCAAATAAGAGATTATATCATTTAATCCCTTGGGTTGTAACCCTGCCGCAAGGTTAAGTATAGAATTAAGGGGGCATGTGAGGAGTGCCTTGGGACTTCCCAATCATGCTGTTTCAGGTCAGCAGTGATGCAACTGCACGTGGCGTCAGCAGTTACATGCGTGCAGGCTTGGACACTCCTCTGACACCCTTCGTAACACACAAAGTAAAACTGAGCCACAGCCCCGGGGGCCCACGCACCAGGAAGCCATCGCAGGTGCCCCTGTCAAAACGCGCAAACGCGCTGAGCGCGTCTGATAAGCAGCGCGCGGCCATGCCTGTGTTCCCCATCAGCGCCTGCGCACACACAGACGTGCAGCATGCACACAAGAGCTGTGCCCAATAACCGCGGTAGCAGCCGCATGTGCTGCTCAGATAAAGCATGAACTCGGCGCGCTTATGTGCAGGAGCAGCAACAGAAGCCAAGTCTATTGCCCAAACAAGGTTATGCCTTAGAGCAACCTCCACTCTGCAAATGCTGTCAAAGCACATCACATCTCTTGCCTCATTTCCCATCTTTACCAGTGCGGCAGGCACACAGAAAAGTGCACCCCCCCCCCCCC
>LKMJ01007584.1_pt1 | contig 10226 bp, 9 predicted proteins | sample 643391 | NCBI WGS metagenome assembly LKMJ01 (sample SAMN04112250, study PRJNA286221) | soda lake metagenome | biome: soda lake; feature: Kulunda Steppe; material: water; isolation source: sample PL-Br10 brine of Picturesque Lake | place: Russia: Kulunda steppe | collected 2010-07
TCCCACGCTCGCGTCTGGAAGAACAGCGCGAGCCCCATCAGCGCGACGAAGGGGAAGGCCCCGATCCGGACTGTCGAGGCCATAAACAGGTGCCCGCTGGCATACAGCGTCGCCGCGAAGTACCGCGCTCGCCCGGCGAACAGAAGCAGCATCGGCGCCGCGAGCATGAGTATATACCACTTGATGCTCCCGAGTTGCATCAAAAGCGGGAACTCCCGGATGTACGGCCCCAACAACCACGAGATGCTGTCGTAATGGAGAATTCCGTACAGCGACTGGCCGCTGAGCCAGTCTTCGCGCCAGGGGATTTTGTGACTGCCGTTCGCGATGTACATCGCGACCATCTGTGTCAGCACGAACAGCCCCGCGAGGCCGGTGTAGGTCTCCGCCCGCGGCGTCTCGGCGCGGATCGCATCCAGCGAGAACCGCTGGCCGAGCGGCAGGAACATCCCCCAAAAGAGGAGATACCGAAAGAGGATGTCGGCGTAACTCGTCGCGAGCGGCATCCGGAGATCCAGCGAGACGACGAAGATGAACGCCAAAACGGCCATAACGCGGGTGTGATACCCAAGCAACAGCGCCACGCCCACGAGCAGGTGAATCCCGAACAGCGCGAGCGTGACCGACGGCGACCCGGAGATGAAAAACACGGAAAAGGCGTAGTCGTGGGTCAGCTCTTGGGCAAGCGAGACGGGCATAACGCCGTCGTCGGTGTAGAAAAACCGGAAGTTCCGAAGTCGAAGCAGGACGTCGGCGATGATGAGAACCCCGGCGAAGATCCGGAACACGGCGAGCGATCGGGTGTCGATCTCCACCCGTCGCGTGAGCGCCGCCCTGAGCCGTCCGTACATGTTGGCTGTATTATCCGAAGCAATACGAAAAGCCTTCGCAAAATCTCACGCCTTGCACCGATGTCGGAGAAGTGTCCTATAACAATTGTTAGCAATATGACGGGTATTTATATACGAATTCGTCTCGATGATCCCAGAACGCAAGTTTGCACGTTTCGACCCGAATAGAGTGAACTCACCCCGGGGTCAAGCCCCGGGGCAGTCGCCTCGACCGCCTGTACATCGAATTGCCGACAACTGATAAGGTTATTCAGCGCATTCGATAGATAACTGCCCATGGGTGGTATCGATTTCCAGAACGGAACGCTCGTCGTCGAGCGTGAGCCGAACCAGCTCGATGAGCTGGCGATCAGATTCTCCACCATTCTCACCCAATTCGACATCCAGCACGTGTACATCGCTGGATACGTTTCTATCCTCGCCGGGCGGGCCCGATCCACTGAAGACATCGACGTTCTCATCGAACGGATCGACGAGAGAACCGCCGACGACCTCGCTGCGACGCTCGACGAATCGGGCTTTTGGGGACCGGCGATGCCGCTTGAATCGATGTATGAGATGCTCGATGCCGGCGACAACATCTGGGTCGCGCCGGAGGATCAGATCACGCCTCATCTCGAAGTCAAATTCGCGCGTGACGAATTCGATCGCGCGTCGCTCGAAAACGCGATCACGGCCGAAATCGGCGGTGAAAAGATCCGAATCGGGCCGCTGGAACTCCAGATCGCCTACAAGCTCTACTTGGGCGCACGGAAGGATCTCGAGGATGCCGTCCACCTGTATACGCTTTTTGCGGAAAATCTTAGTGTGGCTCGCCTCGAAGAGTGGGTACGGCGGCTGGATGTCGAAACCGAATATGAGAGACTCAAACGTGCGTGAGCATCTCGAGGAGAAACACGAACGCGATCGAGAGCGACGCATCGAAGCCATCAAGCGGTGGGTCGACTATATCGAGACCGAACCGGTCGAGACGTGGGGGCCACAGCAAAACGCCGTCGTCGACGGTCAACTGGAGGCGGCCCAACACGCCCGCACGTCGGCTGCTCACCGGCAACACCTGACGGACGTGGCCGACGAGATCATGGATGCAAAAGCTGACGCGGACGACGATCCCGATTGAGGTCTCCGATTCGGCAACTGCCTCGGGAGTTTTTCCCGGAACGATTCACTCGATGCGATCCGGGGTTCGGGGTTCCGAAAAGCGTAACACACCGAGCGACGGACACTTCAGTATGGATTTCAGTCTCACGGCCGAACAGAGACAGATTACCGAGATGGTCGCCGAGTTCGTCGACGAGGAGGTGATCCCGGTCGCCGGAGAGATCGACGAATCCGACGAGTTTCCCGAAGAGCTCGTCGACCAGCTCGCCGAGCTCGGGCTGATGGGCATGCCGTTCCCCGAGGAGTACGGCGGTGCCGGGCTGGACTATCACGCCTATCCGGCGGCGCTCGAGGAGATCTCCCGCGGCTCCGGCGGCCTGGGAACGATCGTCGCCGCCCACATCTCGCTCGCGGGCAATATGATCTACGCCTTCGGCGACGAACAGCAAAAACGGGAGTATCTCATCCCGCTGGCGGAGGGAGCGGACATCGGCGCGTTCGCGCTTTCGGAAGCCGGCGCCGGCAGCGACGTCCCCGCGATGGAGACGACCGCCGAGAAGGACGGCGACGAGTACGTCATCAACGGCGGCAAACTCTGGATCTCGAACGGGTCGGTCGCGGACACGGTGACGCTGTTCGCGAAAACCGACCCCGAAGCCGGCAACAGGGGCATCTCGTCGTTCGTCGTTCGCCCCGAGGAGGACGACGGCTTCATCGTCGAAGGCACCGAGGACAAACTCGGTGACAAGGGCTGTCCGACCGCCGAACTCCGGTTCGATAACCTCCGCATCCCCGAGTCCCGACGCCTCGGCGAGGAGGGTCGCGGCTTCGTGCACGCGCTGAAGACGCTCAACGGCGGCCGGATCACGATCGCGGCCCGCTCTGTCGGCATCGCCCAGGCCGCCCTCGATGCGGCGACCGACTACGCCCAACAGCGCGAGCAGTTCGGCAAGCCGATCTCGGAGTTCCAGGCGATCCAGCACAAACTCGCGGACATGGACACGAAGACGCGAGCCGCACGGCTGCTCATGCACTCCGCTGCCGACAGGAAGATGGCCGGCGAGAACTTCATCAAGGAGGCCGCACAGGCGAAACTGTACGCCTCCGAGGTGAGCCGCGAGGTCGCCAACGAGGGCATCCAGATCCACGGCGGCTACGGCTACACCAAGGACTTCCCCGTCGAACGCTTCTACCGGGACGCGAAGCTCAACGAGATCTACGAGGGGACGAGCGAAGTGTTGCGGAACACGATCGCGAACGAGTTGCTCGAGTGAGACGCCTCCGGTTTGAGCTGGTCTGTTTCGCTCCGATTGGTTTGAGATGAGATGGCCCGCCCTGCGGTTTTTTGCTTCAGCGGATGGAATCGTCAGTAGCCAGCCCCGGCAGACAGCATGGCGTACTCCCGTTTCGATCATCGATCCACACTGGATCAGCTCCGGACGTTCCTAGCTCGCCGATTCCGGGTCGACACCCGTTCGCTGGCGGCGCTTCGGATCGGGCTCGGCTGTCTCCTCCTCGTCGATCTCGCTCGTCGGGCCGGTTCGATCGGCCTGTTTTATACCGACGACGGCGTCTATCCGGTTTCCGCCTTCGAAGCGACCTACGGGGAGTACGCCGGCTACTCTTTGCACGCGCTTTCGGGAGCGCTCTGGTTTCAGCAGCTGCTGTTCGTTCTCGCGGGCTGTTTCGCCCTCGCTTTCCTCGTCGGCTATCGAACGCGGCAGGCGGGCGTCCTCTCGCTCGTGTTGTTGCTCTCGTTGCAGGCGCGGAACCCGGCGGTGCTCAACGGCGGGGATCGGCTGCTTCGCGTCTTGCTCCTCGTCGCGCTCGTGACGCCGCTCGGCGAGCGGTGGTCGATCGACGCGCTCCGTCGTGCGGCGGCGGCGAACGTCGGGTCGAAGGCCGCCGCTGGAGCCAGAGCCACCGTGGGAAGTTTCGGTACCGCTGCGTTGCTCCTGCAGCCGATCGTCGTGTTCACGGCGAACGCGATCGAAAAGCGCCGCGGTGAGACCTGGTATCGGGGCGAGGGCCTCGAACTCGCGTTGGCGAACGACGCCGTGACGATCTATCTCGGAAACGTTATCGTCGAGTTCCCGGCAGTTCTGACGGTGCTCAACTACGGCTGGGTCGGCCTCCTCGCCGGCTCGGCGCTGTTTTTACTCCTCGCGCCGCCTCAGGTTCGAACGCTCGCGGTGTTCGCGTATCTCTGTGCCTTCCTCGGGATGGCGAGTGCGCTGGCGGTCGGCCTGTTCCCGTTCGTCCTCGCCGCGTCGGTACTGCCGTTCCTTCCGGGCTTGTTCTGGAACGCCCTGGAACGTCGGGTGCCATCGAGGTGGATCGAGCGGTGGCCTTCGCCTGCATCCTTCGAGCCGCTCCGTCGGCCGCCGCTGGAACGGCGACCAGGTTCGACTCTTCGGGCGCGGAATCACGACACGCTCGTCGCATCGCTTCGGATCTCCTCTCGATACGGGATTTCGGCCATCGGGATGCTCGTGCTCGTCTGGATGTTGCTTTTCGGTGCGAGCACCGTCAGCGGTCACGACGTTCCCGAGGCGGTCGACTACCCCCACCTCGATCAGCAGCGATGGGGACTGTACGCCCCTGACCCCGGTGACTCCTACAGCTGGTACGTTACGGCGGCGACGCTCTCGAACGGGTCGACGGCCGCGATCGACGGCGGCGAGGTGGGCTTCGATCGACCGCCGGACGTTGCCGCGACCTACGAAACGTTCCGCCACCGGCGGCTCGTGGAGACCGTCGATAGCGCGACTCGGGAGACACCTGAGCCCGGCGCACTCGCGGTCGGGTACGCCGAGTGGGCCTGTGAGACGGCTGCTGTAGAATACGGGACGGACATCGATCGCGTGACGGTATACCGACTGGACCTTCCGCGCGCGCCCGCGGACCGATACTCAGACGATGCAACGGTCGATCCGAGCAGACAGACGCTACTTGAGTACGACTGTACGCGCACGTGATCGATCGCTATTTCCTCAAATTCCCAGATTGCACTCAGTTATTTCCCCCCAAACCCCCGGATTGCACTCGGTCTGTTCCCTTCACGTTAAATCGAACCCAGGGTGAAACCGGCGATTTTCGTGGTCGGAGAATACGAGTTAGTTTCGTCTTCCGTCTTCGGGCACTTCCTCTTGCTCCTCCTCGAGCCGTGTCTGCATCCACTCGAACTGCGATTCGAGTGCGTTCTTGCCGGCGTCCGAAAGCGAGTAAACGTCCTCGAGCCCCTCGACGCGCTTCTCGACGAAGCCGTTCGACTCGAGCGTCTCGAGTGCGCCGTAGAATCGATCCGGCTTCACCCGCCGGTCGTAACGCGCCTCGAGCGCCGATTTCAATGCCTGTGCGCGCCGATCTTCGCCGTACAGCAGGATGCAGATGTCGCGCCGAAGCCCGCTCGTGAGCCACTCCATACCGCTCGTGTGATCACCAGCGGCAAAGAGCCTCCGGATCGCGCGAGCCCAAACCGGTAGTTTCCCAATCGGGCGGCCACTACGGATGGGCATGGTTACGGCCCACTCGGACGAGATCACTGCCCGCTATCGCGAGACCGACGAGGAGCGACTGCTGGAGTTCGAACGCGACGGGCGGACTGCCGCGATCGCCCAGAACATCGAAGGCTACGCGATGTTGAAGGTCCGGCCGACGGCGGACGGTGACGAAATCGAACGCTACTACGGCTTCGAGATGGCGCTCGATCACGCCGCCGAGTTGCTCGGCGTCTCGCCGACCGAGCTACCGGTGCCGGACGCCGCGGCCGATATGGGGATGTGAGAGTCAACTGCCACACCCGCGCCCCCGCCGTCCGGATCGGTCGGTAGCTATATGTCCGTCGTGTGGCTTTTCGTGTATATGAACGCCCACTCCGTGGTCGAAGACTGGGAGACCGCCCCCTTCGGCGGTGGATTCGAGGGGCTCGTCGAGCTCGGCTCCCGCGGATTCGACGGCGCGGTCGAGGCGGCTGACACGTGGCTGTTTCTCCGCGGCGGTGAGCCGATCGCCGTCGTTTCGGATCTCCAGTCGGACCCTCGACCCGGTGATATCGACGCCTTCGAGGGCGCGTCCGGACGGAAACACGAGGCGCCCGAACCGGCGGCCGTGACGCTCGCGGCCATGCTCGCACTCGATGGTGAGGTTCGTGGCCGATACTACACCGACGATACGCCGTTATCCGCCGTTCACGAGACGCTCTCCGGGGGCGGGTTCACCGGGTACGTCGAGCTCTCCGAGAACGTCCTCAGCGGCGATTACTACTACGTCTACGTTGACGGCGAGGTCGATCACCTCGGCTTCGTCGGATCGAGCCAACGGCTCTACGGCGAGGAGGCCCAGACGAAAGCCGAAAACGAGGTCGGTATCTATGCGGTCGCCGCCGTCTCGCTGCCGGATCTGGAGCTTCCAGAGGTAACGAAAGATGCGAGTACCGAGCCAACCGGCACGTCGGGGACGTCTGCATCGGACTCGGATTCGGATCTGGATTCGACTTCGACACCGGAGGCGGAATCTGCGTCCGAACCGGTCGCCGAACCGCGCTCGGAACGGGAGCCCGGGACGGAAACCGCTCCGGAGTCAGCACCTGAACCGGAGTCGGCAGCCGCTGCGTCGGAGGCCGAACCGACCGCCGAGGAACCGTCATCAGCAAGTGAGGAACACTCGGCTCCAGACGACGATCGAGCGTCGGACGAGACGGCGGCCGAATCGCCAGCCGACCCAGCCGCAGCCGACACCGGTGACTCTACATCCGCCGCCGACGCGGCCGCCCCGTCCGAACGGACGACCGACGACGGCTTCCCGGAATCGGGATCGTCTCCCCCAGTCGATGACGGGGATGAACCGGACCGGTCGGCGGAGTCGCCGTCCGCGAGTAGATCGACCGAATCCGAACGCCGGCCGAGCGGGGACGTTTCCTCGGGTGTCGGCGGACTCGCGACCCGGCGCGTTCCGTCCCTCGATCCCGACCGGAGCGGCCGCGCGGAGCCGGACGCTCCCGCGAGCAGCGGTCGATCAACCGACCGAAGCGGGGGTGGGAAGCCGGAGGCGGAACGCACGGCCGGATCTGCTCGAACGGCGGGGGCGCAAACGCGGGTCAGAACGGACGAAGCCGCCGAACCATCGCGCGAGGCCGCCGAAGAGAAACTGAGCGAATACGAGGCGCGAATCGACGAACTCGAAACCACGGTTGACGAACGGGAGACGAAAATAGACGAACTGGAGGCCGAACTCGAGGCGGTGCGGGCCGAACGCGACGAACTGAAAGCCCGGCTGGAGTCGATGGACACAGCGACGGACGCCGGTGGCAGGGAGTTATCGCCCGACACAGCCCTCGAGGGAACGAGCCTGTTCGTCCGCGAACGCGAACGTGGGGCGGCGACCCTCGAGGACGCCCACGACGGCGCTGCAGACCGCGAGGCGGTCTCGGAGAACCTCCGAATCGAGTATCACACCACGTTCGATTCGACGGACGTGACCGTCGAGGACCAACCGTTCGAGACCTGGCTCCGGTCGACGCCGCCGTATGCGTTCGCCGAGTGGCTCGTTACGGAGCTGCTCTTCGAGATCCGCTCGACGAACGCACAGGAGGGGCTTTCACCGCTTTACGATGCGCTACCGGTGATCGATCGGATCGGCTTCGAGGAGACGATCGAACTCGGGACCGATCCCGAAAGCGACGACGATCTCGAATCGGCGCAGTTCGACATCGTCGCCAGAGACAAGAAAGGCAATCCACTCGTCGTCGCTAACTTCGATCGCAGTCGCGAGCCGACGCGTGCGGATACGATCCAGCCCTTCATCGCCGACAGCTCCGACGTCTGTGAGGCCAACGAGACACTCGCGGCCGCCGTGTCGGTCTCTTCGAGCTACTTCGAATCCGACGCGATGGACATCACCGAGGAGGCGACGAGCACGAGCCTGCTTTCCCGAAGCAAGTACCGGAGTTACGTGAAACTCGCGCGATCGAACGGCTATCACCTGTGTCTGGTCGAGGCGCGAAACGACACGTTCGATCTGACCGTTCCGGAACTGAATTGACCCGCTCAGCGTTGGCCTGACCTGACCTGATCGCGTCGATTCCGTACGTATTCGGTTACAGCCGAAATCGAGAGCGACGCGCTCGGGGGAAAATAACGAGATACCAGAGCTGGTGTAAACCGACTTATCCTTCGATCTCGGGGACGTCGTCGATCTTCATTCCTTCGAGCTTGTCGATGATGTCGTCGATCTTCGAATCGAGGTCGTCGACGAATCCGGCGGTGTCTTCGGTCGTGATCGCACCCTGACTCGAGGGCTCGATGAGGTTCTCCTCTTCGAGGACGCGTAGGGAGTATCGTACCTTGTGGTGTGGATACCCGGTCTCGTTGGACATTTTGACGATCCCGATGGGCTCGTTTTCGATTACCATCCGGAGAACGCGGAGGTGTCGTTCCAACATGTCTACTTCTTTCTCAAGTCTGTCTATCATGGCATTTGTTAACTTGTGTTTGCGGGTTTTAAATGTTGCTGTCCGTTCGACCGGTTTTGCCTGCCCCGAACCGTTTCGTACTGACGTAGGGGAGTGTCATATAAAGTCCTTGTGACCATTCCACGTATGAGAACGGTTCAGCGACCGTGACGCGTCGGTCTTTCGCGCCCCGTTCGATCTTTCGATCCCGCAGCGACGCCTCCCATACCGTAATCTGTTTACCCGATAGACGGAAACGTATTCCCGATGACCGTAACCATCGTCGGTTCACAGCTCGGCGACGAGGGCAAAGGCGGCATCGTCGACGTCTACGGCGATGCTGTCGACGTCGTCGTGCGCTATCAGGGCGGCGACAACGCCGGCCACACCGTCGTCTACGAGGGCGAAGAGTACAAACTCTCGCTCGTCCCCTCCGGCGCCGTTCGTGGCAAGATCGGCGTCCTCGGAAACGGCTGTGTCGTCAACCCATCGACGCTGTTCGAGGAGATCGACACGCTCGAAGGACGGGGCCTTTCCCCGGACGTGCGCGTCGCAGAACGCGCGCACGCGATTTTGCCGTATCACCGCGTTCTCGACGGCCTCGAGGAAGACGTCAAATCAGACGACGACCTCGCGGCCGGCACGACGGGACGGGGCATCGGCCCGACCTACGAGGACAAAGCCGGTCGCCGGGGGATCCGGATCGGTGATCTCCTCGATCCCGACACGCTCCGTGAGCGACTCGAGTACGTCGTCCCGCAGAAGCGCGCGCTCGTCGAGGACGTCTACGGACTGGAGATCGGTGTCGACGTCGACGCCGACGCGTTCGACATCGAGACGCTCTTTCAGACGTATCGCGAGTTCGGCGAGCGCCTCGAACGTCAGGGAATGGCGATAAACTGTGGGGACTTCCTCGCGGACCGCCTCGAGGCGGGCGATGAGATCATGTTCGAGGGCGCACAGGGAACCTCGATCGATATCGATCACGGCATCTACCCCTACGTCACCTCCTCGAACCCGACCGCCGGCGGCGCCGCGGTCGGCACCGGCGTCGGCCCGACCGTCGTCGGGCGGGGTGAAGTGATCGGCATCGTCAAAGCCTACCTCTCGCGGGTTGGCACCGGCCCGTTGCCGACCGAACTCGGTTCCGTCGACGGCCAGACGCCCGAAAACGGTGGCAGACCCGACGAAGCCGACCTCGCGACGTACATTCGCGACGAGGGCGGCGAGTACGGCACCGTCACGGGACGCCCGCGCCGGGTCGGCTGGCTCGATATGCCGATGTTACGACACGCAGCTCGCGCAAACGGCTTCACCGGGCTCGCGGTCAACCACCTCGACGTCCTCGCCGGTCTCGACGAGGTCGAGGTCGGCCACGCTTACACGCTCGACGGCGAAGACCTTCTGACGATGCCGCCGACCACCGAAAAGTGGGGCGACTGTGAGGCGACGTTCCGAACCTTCGACGGCTGGCCCGACGTCGAGTGGGCCGAAATCGCCGAAGAGGGCTACGAGGGACTCCCCGAGAACGCCCGCAGCTACCTCGAGTACATCGCCGAGGAACTCGATACGCCGATCTACGCCGTCGGTGTCGGCCCCGGCCGCGAGGAGACTATCGTCGTCGAGTCGCCGTTCTAGTCGCTCGTCGGTGAATCGCCGTTCCCGTTTTGACGGTTCGGAACCGCTCGTACCGGATATTTAAACGGTCTCCCCGCGAACGGGAGGATATGCGAGGACTTCGGATCGGGAGCGCGTTCGGCATACCGATCAGACTCAACTGGACGTTCCTGTTGATACTGCCGCTTTTCGCGTTCCTCATCGGA
>LKMJ01007585.1_pt1 | contig 10226 bp, 15 predicted proteins | sample 643391 | NCBI WGS metagenome assembly LKMJ01 (sample SAMN04112250, study PRJNA286221) | soda lake metagenome | biome: soda lake; feature: Kulunda Steppe; material: water; isolation source: sample PL-Br10 brine of Picturesque Lake | place: Russia: Kulunda steppe | collected 2010-07
CACACACACACACACGCACGCACGCACGCACGCACAACACACACTTACGCGCATGCGTGCGCGCGCACATGCACACGTGCACACGCAATGCGCACACACGCACACACACAGACACACACACACACACACAAGCCCCAAGGCGAGGCGAGCAAAGGTTTCGGCAAAGAAACCGCAGAGGGGTCCCCAAATAGGAATACGTGTCTCCTCTCTAGCCTGTCAAGCCTCTGCTTCCTTCCTACCCTGGAGGACAGGTTCAAGGCACAGGAGGCATCTGGCATAGTTCATCTTAGGGCAACATTGCAAGGGAACGGCCCACAGAAGGGCGGCTGCGGGTGCTTATGCTCATTTTTCTCCTTAAGGGGGGCACAGACCTCAGGTGCACAGACCACATTCAAGCAGAGCTTGGGCTGCCAGCGTGCGCGCATGCACCTGCTGCTGTGCAGCACTGCCTTACCAGGCACCAGATTGAGGGCCATGCCGACCATCTACTGCAGCGTAGTGCCTGTCGCAACACAGCACCTGCTGCAGCACGCACCTGTTGCTGTACAGCACCGCATTGTCAGGGGACAGCTTGAGGGCATCTCCATACAGCTGGATGGCGCGCACCTGCACACGATGCACGCACCGGTGTGTGCGGTTAGCCAATGAGCCAGCAAAGAGACACAGAACAGCGCATGCCCGCCCTGCTGAATAGCGCACACTCGCACGTCGCACGCACTCCTGGGCGCAAGCAAGTACAGGATGGCTAGACCAAGCAGGCGGTGAGGACAGGGGGCTTGCGTGCATACTGTGTGTCTGTGCATACAGGGTGGCACGAACCTCCGCACCGCTCACGCCTACAATCAGGCAAGCACCTGCTTGCGACCACACACACCCGGGCTGCAAAAGGGAAGCCTCATGGGCACAAGAGGCAGCGCGCAGGCCAGGAGGAGCCTGACCTGCGCGGAGGACCCCCTTTCAGCTATTCAACACCTCCACTAACTTCGAATAAAGCGGGTATATGGGGAGGGCGAAGGGACCTTCTGCCTGAGGCGGCCCCCAGAAGCTATGCTGCATGGGCAACCTATGCTAAAATCAAGATAACAGGCGCAGAGAAGCCGTTCACGTGCACCGCGCGCGCGCTGGCAGCCGGGGCACAAGCAGCCAGGCATTGCATACTTCTTGGAGCGGGCCCATGCAAGCATAGCAGAGCGCGCACACCGCAGAGGCCCTCATCAGCGCGGACCCACCAGCTGGCCGCTGAGGAAGGCCGCGTTGCCCTCATCCTTCAGCCGCAGCACCTCCTGCTCAAACGTGGGCGGCGGGGTGGGGGCCGGGGCCGGGCCCGAGGTGGGCGCTGCTGCTGCAGGATGCACCTCTGTGGCTGTGGTCGGCTTCTGCCGCGCTGCTGGAGCCTGCTTAGGCCCTGCTGCTTTTGCCTGCACCTCCTCCAGCTTTGGCTGCGCTGCGCCTGCCTGTGCCTCCGCCAGCTTTGGCCGCGCTGCTTCTGCCTGTGCCCCTGACAGCTTTGCCCCTGCACCCGGCAATGCTTGCGCAGGGGTCGGCCCCTCCTCCTCTTCATCGCTGCTTGTCTCCACCACTGTCACTTTCATCCCTTTCCGTGCGCCTCCCGGGCTTGCACCAGCAGACGGCACCGCGCCTGCAACATCCCAGATGCAGCGGCGCAGGCACGTCACTGATGTGTGTGATGGACACACCTACGCCACTATGCAATATATTGGGCACATTCCGGGCAAAAAGCGATCACGCAGCGCCTGCAATCCCTGTGCGCGCTCCTGCCCACACCTGCGCTTCCGCCCCCTACCCGCACCACCGCCTGCACTTGCTCTGTTGCCCTTCTCATGCACTGCCATCCCGCACCTGCGCTGCTGCCTGCACCGGCACTGCCGTTCTGCGCGGCCGCGGAACCTGCGGCCGCTGTGCCGCTGCCAGTGGCGGCGGCGGCCGTCGGCGGCTGCGGCGGCAGCGGGAGCTGCGGTGCCTCCGCGTCATCGCTGTCCGAGTCCTCCACCACTGCAATGCGCGTGCGCTTTGGCTCTTCACGCGGCCCTCGTCCACCATGCCCTGCGCAGGTTGTGTCCAGCGCACCCGATGCACGCGTGTGTTCCTTGGGGGGGAAGGAAGCATGGGTGAACGGGCCGTGCGTGCGCTCTGCATGTGTAAGCTCTGTGTGTTTGCGATTTGCATGTGTATGCCCCATCACAGTTTAAAAGCGCACACGCGCCTCAGGCGCATCCACCGCCTGCGCTGGTATGCCAGCCTGCCAGCCTGCGCTCACTCGCACACATGCACATGGATGTGCAGAAAAGACATGGAGCACCGACGTCAGTGTTTGTGTGTATTGTCCTGCAGACCCCTGCCCATAGCCTGCGCGCAAACATCCCTCACCCAACACACAGGCTGCGTGAGCAAGTGCACCTGCCCATGGGCTCGTGTGCATGCACGCCCAAACCCACACCCACACCCACACCCACACCCACACCCACCCACTCTCACCCACCCTCAACCCACTCACCCAAACACCCCACCGCCTCACCTGCAGGCGCCGCTGCTGCCTCCTGCTGGCCAGCCCCGGCTGGGGGTGGCCGCGGCTGCTGCTCCTCTGCCTCCCCCTCCACCTCCTCGATTGCCATGCGGCGGCTGCCCTCCTTCTTGCCGGGCAAGCCCAGCGCCTTCAGCGCCCGCTCCTGCATGGCCGTGATCTGAGGGTTGTCAGGGTCTTGCGCCAGGGCCGCCTCCAGGTCCTGCGGGACAGGATTAAAAGGAGCTGAAGCCCTCTTGTTTGTGCACCTAGACCTGTGTGTGGGCCTGTGGTGTGTGTTGGATGGGTGAGGCACCGCCACCAGCAATAGCCGCAACAGCAGAAGTCTCCCTTGATACATGCCACCAGAGGTTCCCTGAGGGCGTGGGCTTGCTCTCTTTCTCACTATCTCACTTTCCTTCCTTCTTCATGCCTTTCTTTCTTCCTTCCTTCCACTCTTTTTTTCTTTCCTCCCTTCTTCCTCCCTTTCTTTTTATCAACATTTCTTTCAACAGCAGCAGTGGTGTTGCTCACGGCCGCCGCCACTGCCACCACAAGTTTCATGAGTGCCATCACCGTCGCCACTACTGCCAGAGGCACAGCCATCACAGCCGCAGCCGCCACCACAGCAGCAGCAGCAGCAGCAGCAGCAGCGGAGGCGGCAGCCACAGAGGCGCACCTGGAGTGCAGGCTCTGCTTTGCCCAGTTCCAGGCGAGCCGCTGCCCTGCGGATCATCGCCTTCAGGTGTGCAGGGTCCACCAGCAGCGCGTTGTCACAGTCCAGCTCCGCCGCGTCCCACATCTGCGCGCCAGGGGGTGTGGGCACACATGTGTGTGACTGTGTGTGTATACGTTGTGCGTTGTGTGGGCTTCACCAGCAGCGCGTTGTTACAGCCCACCTCGGTCACGTCTCACACGTGCACGCCAGGGGGTTGGGGGGGGGGAAGCAGATGCGAGTATGCACATGCTGCGGGGGGAATGCTGCACAGGCAAGGCCTGCATTTGGTGATGTTCTGGACAATGCATTCACCATGCGCATCGCATATCCTGGTGTCCTGGACAAAAATGCATTTACCGTGTGCATCCCGTCTGCTGACGTCCAGCACAAAATGCATTGGGCATGCGCGCTCCAGCCAAAACAAATGCATGCACCACACCATGGCCAGTAGCTATTCCAACTTGCCACCAGTCGCCACCAGCGGCCGGGCCTGAATGCACACTCCTCAGTTCACTGTAGGAAAGCAACCCCCATGCCTTTGCACCTTGCCCGTGCGTGCACGCTTGCTCACACATAAAGAGGGGCCCTGGCTGCTGCCGCAGCTGACCCTCGCAGCTGCACCTATTAATCGCCGCAGCTGCAGCGCCTGCTCACACTCTACACAAAGCCTTGAATCACCCACTCCCAGGCTTATCACGTGCACACCCTTAGCTTGGAAGCGCACCCACAGGGCTTCATGTGCGCGCCCGGCGCTCTGTGTGCACGCCTTGAGCTCGATGCATAGGCCTTGGGCATCTCACACGCACCTCAAGTTCAATGCATGCGCCTTAGGCTTAACGCACCTTGAGCTTGATGTACGCCGCTGCGCGATTGGCGTGCAGGGCGGCGTTGGCGGGACGGTAGCCTAAGCTGATGGTGTACCTCTCCACCGCCTCTGCGTACTCCTTAGCCCTGCGCGCGCAAGGCAAGGTGAACAGCACACGCAGTCAAGCTAGCACACCCAAAGCCACCCACAGGAGCATTGATCAGCAGGCAGCAGCGCGTGTTCTGCGCAAGGCCACTGCTGTTCCATGCAAGGCCCCTGCTGTTCCATGCAAGGCCACTGCTGTTCCACGCAAGGCCACTGCTGTTCCATGCAAGGCCACTGCTGTTCCACGCAAGGCCACTTCTGTTCCACGCAAGGCCACTGCTGTTCCATGCAAGGCCACTGCTGTTCCACGCAAGGCCACTGCTGGGTTGTGACCAAGAGTAAGAGCTGGCCGCTCATGGGATGAGGAAAATGAGATGATCTTACCAGTGAGGACTCATCAGTGATGAGTCATCACCTTTTACCTTATTGCGCAGCCCTGTCTGCCACAAAGTCAGCACCCCACCGAAACGCCCACACGCTGTGCCCCCCGCCCTAAGTGCCCGTTGCACAAAAGTGCCTGTTGCACAAAAGTGCCTGTTGCACAAAAGTGCCTGTTGCACAAAAGTGCCTGTTGCACAAAAGTGCCCGTTGCACAAAAGTGCCTGTTGCACAAAAGTGCCTGTTGCACAAAAGTGCCTGTTGCACAAAAGTGCCCGTTGCACAAAAGTGCCTGTTGCACAAAAGTGCCCGTTGCACAAAAGTGCCCGTTGCACAAAAGTGCCTGTTGCACAAAAGTGCCCGTTGCACTTAGCACCCAATCAGACCACCTGCTGTCCTCCACCGCCTCAACATCCTCTGCCTGCCACAAGGGCCAGCGCCCCACCTGAAGTGCTCGTTGCCCTTGGTCTTCTCCTGCTCAGCGTGCCACTCCCGCTCCTTCGGTGTCAGCTGCTGGTTTGCGTGGATGAGGTGCTGCGTCAGCGCCGGGCCCTGCTTGCCCGCAGCCGCTGCGCGCGCAGGAGGCACGTGTGCGCGCTCTTGGATCGCATTGCTACATCCGTGCGCGTGTGTGCATGGATGAGGTGCTGCGTCAGCATGAAGCGCAGGCACTACGTGCGCGTGAGGCACGTGCACGAACTCTTGTGTGCTGCTACGTCCCTGAATGCATGCCCTTTCGTGTAGTGCATGCTGTTGTGCAGTGTGGAGTGTTTGTGTGGCGTGTATACACAGTTGCAAAAAGTGCGTGCGCGCGGGTGCAGGTGTGTGCATGTGTGAGTATACGTAGGTGTGTGTGTGCGCGCGCGCTTGCCCGCAGCGGCAGCGCGCACGACTGTGTAGCATGCATCAACGCGCACTATTGTATGAGCACACTACACGAAGAGTTGCGGGCTGGGCAGCAGCACACACACCTGGGGGCCCATTGCTGGCCGCCTGCTTCTGCTTCTGGTCCTTGCCGTGAGCCTTGTCACTCTCCTTTGTATCCTGGGCATTGTCAGGGAGGGCAGGTGTGATGAGGTGGGGGCGTTGGTGTTGCACCAGCACATGGCAGCACGCAAGCACCCCGGCTTGACGCCAGCGTATGGCAGCGCTGGACGTGACAGCTGGCCCAGCAGGGGCAAGGAGTGCCAGGCTCATGGCAGGCACTAGCAGCAGGTGTGCGCGGGGCGCGCTGCAAGCAGGGCAACACAGCGGGGCCAGAGGGGCAGTCGGTGCGTTGGGGTCGGAGACCATTGAAGAGCACAAAGGTGCTTTTTACGTCAAGTGACGACAAGGGTGGGGCAAGGCACAAGGTACAAACACACGCACACGCACAGAAACACGCACACACGCGCACGCACGCACACACATTCATGTCACAATACCTGGCCACCTTCCGACTTGCCGGCCTTCTTGGGCCCTTGGTCGCTGGCTCCGGCGCCCACAACAATGGTCTGGGGCCGGCGCACCGGTGGATACGCCGCCCTGCCATCGTCAACCCTGCATTGTCCGCACCCATGCAAAAGGCAGCAGGACAGGCCACACGCATGTGTGCAGCGCCTGTCATGTGCTGCATGTGTTTGTGTGTGTGTGTACGTGTCTGTGCGCGTGTACATGCTGTGGTGCAAGGTGCGCCCCCCGCACGTGGGCCTGGGGTGACGCCCTCACCCAAAAGAACTGCGAGCCAGCGACACTGCTAGGGCAGCGGCACACTGTGTGCTAGGGCAGCGGCACAATGTGTGCGACAGATGATGCCGGCCACAAAGCAGGGCCCCTAGCAGCTGCCTTGGATGCTTGCCCCGCAGGATACGCTCAGCCTCTGACCACAGCCCTAAACCCCTCAGCAGCTGCCTGGGGCAGCCCGCGCAGGCCGCGCCCACGAGCGCCGCTGCTCAGGCGCGGGCTGCCAGGCTCATCTGAGCGGTGCCGCTTTGGCTCAGGCTCACCTCGGTGCTGGCATAGGCTCACCTCGATGCTGGCTGCCCCTACGGCAAAGGCTCACCTCGGCGCTGGCTGCTGCTACGGCTCAGGCTCACCTCGGTGCTGGCTGCCCCTACGGCTTAGGCTCACTTCGGTGCTGGCTGCTGCTATGGCTCAGGCTCACCTTGTTGCTGCCGCTTTGGCCTTGGCAAGCGCGTCCTCCGAGCTGCGCGCCTGGCCCTGCGCAGGCCAGCCACGGACATGAACGGCTCGTGCCGTGCTTAGCGCGAGGTGAGCTACAGGCTGGTTGCACCCAGACAGGCCAGCCAAGGACGTGACTCTCTTTCCAGAGATCAGGCACGCGCGTGAGCTCTGCCGAGACTGGGTCAGTCTGCGGGCGTGCGCAATGCACTGGTGCAGGCCCCCCCTGCGAAAGAGGCCCGCCCACGGGCCAGCTTCAGGAGGGGCCTGTTGGCCTGAGCGGACCTAGCACCCGCGCAAGGGAGGCTGGTGCAGGTCCTTTGCGCTGCGTGGAGGGTGAGGGCCGTGGGTGAGGTCCGCGCAGGGCAGGGCCAGCATGCGTGCGAGGCTCACGCAGGCCTTGCATGCGGGAGGTTTGCGGTTGGTCAGCAGAGGGCGTGCACTGAGGCAGAGGCCCCGGGCAGAGGGGAAGCACCAGCGCCCTCTCATTATACCGCACCATCCCCCTTGGGTCGCTCTTGAAAGGCAGGGCACGGGCCCTGCGCCCCGCCCACCAGGGCATGTACCCCTGCCCCCATCCCTTGCATCAAGCCTCTTCTCCCTCTGTACCATGGAGCAGAGCCCACGCACTGGGTGCATCAGCAGTCCCGACCTAGCACGCGCCGCCCACCCTGGATTCACACCCTGGAGAGCCCCCTTAGGCCCTGCTGCGTGTGCCCTGCACGGCGCACGCACCGTCCACGCCTCCAGGCTCTGCCGCGCATCCTGCAGCTCCGCCCGCGCCTGCTGCCCCAGCTCAGGGTCCTTGAGCGCGTCCGCAGCCCCCAGCTCTTTCAGGCGCCGGCGCGCAGCGTCTGCCGTGGGCGCAAACCCCTCTTGCCTGCAAGCCACAGACACGTAAGCACTTCATACGCGCTTGCAGGCACTTAAAGCTCATGCGCTGACCCACAAACACAAGCAGGCCCTTTTGGTGTGCGCATGCTGGCACATAGTGCTTCTGCTGCAGGGGCCAAAGTGCATATGCAGCAATTGCGGCAAATGCTGGCACATGGCGCTCCTCCCGCAGGGGCCAAAGTGCATGCGCGCCAATGTGTATACGCGATGCTTAGGGAACAAAAAATGCTTGGTATGCGTGAGAAAACACAGGCAGCACACTCTCCAAGGCAGTCCCGCACTCCTCACGTGAAGAACTCGATCATGCGCCGCAGCTTGCCCACATCCTTAGTTGCTTGAATCTGGTCTGCACTGCACATATAAAGCAGGGACGGATGCTGTTTCAGTGCAGGTCTGCTCTAGCATGTCCATCACAAGCATGAGTCTGGCATGCACACCTTTCCACTTGCGGTGATTGTGCTTACATGTGTGTGTCTGTATGTGTATGTGTGCGCGTGTGTGTATGTGTATGTGTGTATGCGTGCGCCCACGCGCGAATGTGCGCATGCATGAGCGCACGAATCCATGCACGTGTGCAGACACATGTGCGCATGTGGGTGTGCAGCATGTGCATGTATGTGAGTACGCAGTGTGTGCAAGCACGTGCATCATGCGCGCACGTTTGTGCAATGTGTGTGTGAATGGAAGAGTGTGTGCATAAACACATGTGCATGTGTGTGGATGTACCTTTGCTCGCATGTACATGTGTGTGCATGTGCTTAAGCGTGTTCGTGTGTGTGTGTGTGTGTGTGTGTGTGTGCGTGTGTGTGTGTGTGTGTGTGTGTGTGTGTGTGCTTGTGTGTTTGTATGCGAGCATATACATTGGTTTGAGTACGTGCGCGCGCATTAGGGTGAGTATGTGTGCATGTGTGTGCACGCACATCAATGTGCACGTATATGTGAGATGAGTCAAAGCTCGTACATGACTTCTGTTTAGTGCGCATGTAAGCGCGTGTACTAAAACTCTGTGCTTATTACTTTCTATTCAAAACACTCCCAATGCACTTCTATGCAACGTAGCTGTTCGTTGCAAGCCCAATAAACTTGACCACTGAATCCTCAAGAGCACCAGAGGGGACGCGGGCTGACAGCTACCTGCCCAATAGTGATCCCGGGATCACTCAACGTACACCTACGTGATGTTATCGAACTCTTGGCGCTCCTTCTGCGACAACTGGACCTTTGAAGGCCTGGCAGCGAGGATGGAAGAGCTATCAGAGGCGTCCCCCATGCCTCTTACCAATTTTCAAAAGTTATCAAAGCAAAATTGATCAAATAAATAAATAAATTTGACCCATCCATGTGTTCATGCAACACTGCATTGTTTATCCTACGTTCATGAATCGTATACGTCTCTTTTCTGTCCCTGCAATGCATGAGGACATGACATGACAGGCATGTCATTTGCGTGCATGGTTGACAGACAGCATATATGCGTGAGCATGAGCATGAGCCCTAGAAAACGCACAAGAGGCAACTAGATGCAGCTCAGCAAGCTCCTTTGGATCGCTGCGCTGCTTCGGGGAGGCTTGCTGCTCTTTGGAGAAATCCAAGACCGGTACCTGCAAGTCAAGTACACTGACGTTGATTACCAAGTCTTTACAGATGCAGCCCGCTTTGTCTCAGATGGGGGATCCCCTTACGAGCGCAGCACATATCGCTACAGTCCCCTCCTCGCGTACATCCTGCTACCTAATGTTTGGGTTGCAAGCTGCTTTGGGAAGGTGGGAGGGTGTACTGTGCTGATTGTAAAAATATAGATCACTGGGCGCTGAAGAGGCTGCGGAACGCGCATGATTACTGCTATTTGCATGCAGAAGCAGGAGATCCCTGTACAAAAGGCCCAGGGTTAGCGTCCAGTCCGTGCTATTTACTTCCAATAAATGGTCATGCATGACAAGGGCTGCTTGAGGTATTTGTGTCAAATGTGCCCAATACAATTATCCTGGTCACCACGCAGCCATTCCATCCATCCACATGCCCAACTACTCACCATTGATGGTTCCTGCAGGTCCTATTCTCTGTCTGTGACATTTTAGCAGGGTGGCTCATCGCGCGGCTTGTCCGCCTTCAGGTGCTTACACATGCTTTGTGCGAGCAAACACTGCATCCTTGCTCCTGACCTAGCACAAGACGAGCACCTTGTGTCAAGCTTCTCAGTTTATCTATTTGCTGGTAGGAGCCCTTACCTGGTAGCCCTTGCCAGTTGCAGTCCATGCGAATGTCTGCCCATGTATGTGAGCTTGTCCAGTGCCATGCCTCAATCAATGAATTTGGTTGCACCTGTGTATTATTGGTTTATTACGTGCACCACATGGGTTGTACGAGTGCTGGTGCTGGCAGGCTCCTGCATGCAAGCCTCATAGAAGCAGAGAGGTTAGGTTTACAGTTTAAGGCAAAGGTTAGGGTAAAGGATTTGGGACTACGTCATGCCTCCAGCCTCTGTTTTGCACCCTACATGTTGCAGCTTGTTTCGTGCTTCGTAGAGCTAGCTGCAGAATACCCGCGCAACGTCGCTTGATATCACCCGCGTCTGGACATGGCATCAAGGGGTGCTGCCAGATGTGAAAGGCTGCGACACTACCTGCTATATGCTCCCCCCCCCC
>LKMJ01007586.1_pt1 | contig 10225 bp, 13 predicted proteins | sample 643391 | NCBI WGS metagenome assembly LKMJ01 (sample SAMN04112250, study PRJNA286221) | soda lake metagenome | biome: soda lake; feature: Kulunda Steppe; material: water; isolation source: sample PL-Br10 brine of Picturesque Lake | place: Russia: Kulunda steppe | collected 2010-07
CAAAAGGGGTGCCAAAATGGGTCAAAATCCGACCCCCTCCAAACCTGAGTTTCAACATCCAATATCAATTTGCAACATTAAAGAAGTATGTTGGTGGTGTTTTGGGGGTAAAAAGACGTGTGGTTGTTGGGTCGTGATGAGGGCAAACGTGGGCTGTTTATGCCAAAATAGGTCAAAAACAGAGGCTGAGCACCCACACAGGCCACAAGGGTCGTCCATTTCACCCCAAATTTCACCAGTAGCCTAGTTATATGATGTTTTTACAGGATGCAACAAAAAAAGGATAATGTCCAGACTTTTGCTCAGATAACCCCCTCTGGCTAATTTGCTCAAATCTGGCTCAGCCTCAGCCTCCTCAAAATCTCAGAATACAATGTTTTATTTCACAAATTTCAGCGATGAGCACATGAATGGGAAGCGCTGTGGCTGCATTCATAGAGTCCACACAAGTACAGGATACCTACTAGTATCCCACTAGGATACCTACTAGTATCCTGACAAGTACAGGATACCTACTAGTATCCTACTAGGATACCTACTAGTATCCTGACAAGTACAGGATACCTACTAGTATCCTGCAAGCCCCGGTTACCCTTCTAAAACTCAGCAGTCCAGCAATTATGCACCTCGGAGAGATTGGCCAGATTCATCATCCGCCGGCATGAGGACATACCACACACACTGTATCCCTAAAGCGAGTATAGACGGGTGGTGGGATAAAAAATGTGCAGCTATACCAAGTCCTCCTCCTAATCTGCAACAAATATCCCCGACCATCCCTCACGCTCCCTTTAGACTTAGACTTCAGCTCTCTTGTCACAACCTCATATATTGGGGTCTCCATTAGCAACCATACAAAGTCCATACGAGCTGAGAATGCGCACCAAATGCAACTGACCCTGTGTGCGAGAGGAAGAGAATGTCCTAGGTAGCCTGAGCTCAGGGCTGGCAAAATTGCGCACCTAGCACCAACACCTATTTTTGCAGTTTTATACTGGCCCTAGCAGGCTTAGAGAGTTTATCAACCAATCATACGCCAAAGGAGTGGCTTTATTTGTGTGTGTGTGTGTGCTTGCATTACTGTGCCTAAGGCTTCATAAGTTCTTCTACCCATGCTTTTTTTGTTTGGTTTTGGCCTGATTGGCTTAGCTATGCCGCCCTCATTCGGCAGGTCAGCAATGCAACCCTTAGCATACCCTCATTTCATGCATCTGGAACTAAGTGGGATGTCACGCAATACCCTCCTCATCAAAACGCTGCTGCCTCACAAGCAGAGTTAGAATGTGTGCAGCCACTCTGAACCGATGGAGCTTCAATGGCTACTCTCACATAGCACAGATAATTTGAGAGTTTTCTCCCAATTTACCTTAGAAACACACGAGAGCTGTCCGCAATCATTGCTCAACCATGATGGGCACACAAACTCTGCCCCTATTTCAAGCTTACTTAGGACTGTGTCAGCTATTGACAGCTAGAGTATAGCATGCACTCTCTTGTGATTATCTTGTCATGTGCAAACCATTCAATCCTGCAGCAGCCTGCCATGAATGGGCCTAGCATGTCCTGAGCTGATTTGGCCATATTTGTGGACTTGGGCAGCACCATACCTAGGTATTCAAAAGCCTCAGCCTCTGCACTCTCCTATGCTCCAAGAGCAGAACACAGGAACTTGCTGCCACAAAAGTTGCAATGCACCACTTCTTTAATTTGTAGTCATCAGTCATTTGCACAAAGTAAATTATGTAGATTACCAAGCATGGCTTGTAACTGGTCTGGGTGGTTTGCTGTGCCAGGTTTCAGGACAGCACCTTGCTTCTTTTGCCCTTGCCTTGTTGAATTTGTTTTGGCTGCAGGCCTGCTTGGTTACAATTAAGCTGCTGTTGTTAGGCAGGTACAGCTATGTAACCTAGCGTGAGTGGCTAGCAGTGAGGCTCAAGCTATCGGCAAAAGCATAGGTGGTACTCAACACATCTTCAGCCCCCGCCAGAGCCCCTTCCAACCCCTTAGCAATGCATTCAATTCAATTTCAGCTAAGCTGCCCTCGTTTGGCAGACACAGCTTTGTAACCTAACCTAACCTTAGCAATGCATTCAACTTTATCAACGCGTAGAGAGAACAACAAGGGGGAGGGCAAAAGTGGGCAGCCCTGCTATTCACCATGTATGAGCTGTACTCAAGCTCGACTAGAACGCTCATCCTTATCACACATGGCATTAAGCAAGCATACACCATGCTGATGCAGTTTAAGAGAGACCGCAGAGCCTCTCTGCAAATGGTGTCATTGGCCTGCTTGTCAACGTCAATTTATGCAGCATGCAGCCTTGGGAAGTTGTTCTGTTGCTGCATAGCCTGGGCTGCAGGTTGGTGCCGCATGATAAACAGGGGCTGTGATGCGTAACAGCCAGGATAGAAGCCGAACTATGTGTCTATGGCAAACAGGACTCTAGTGCTTCCTTGCCACCATCCGGCAGTGCCACCATCAACATTTACTAGACGTCATGCTAGTTATTCCTGCGGACAAAGCATCTCACCGCACATGCATGTTTCTAATTACATGCATCATAAGATTGCACTTAATTGTTGAAATAAACACTATGGTTGTTTGTACCCAGGCACATGTCTCCCTCGTACGCAATCACTCTGTTGAGTATCATAAGCGCACGGCCACAACACGTCTTTGATCCTGAGTTCAATGAGGCAAAGGTCTGCTCCTGATTCAGGGATGGGGGATTCACCCGACCCGCAGTGAATTGCTTTCTGCGGAGAGAACCTCTCGTGTAGGAGTGCCCTGTCCGACACTCGCACTGGATGCATGCCATTGCCAGATTACATGAAACCAGGATTATCCCAGAGAAAGAGCCATTCTTTGATTCTAAGTCTAGTTGGTGGGACCTTTGACACCCAGACAATGCACAGTGTGTACAGGTGGAACGCCAACACGTGGGCACTGCCCAACAGTCAGGTACCCACCCCAGGCTGGGTAAGCTGGGATGTACTTGCATTCCTATGTGTGTTTTAATTGAACGTTCTAGAATGTATTGTCATAGCTCAAGGGGCATGCTGCTCTTTGAACCACTCATGGTGTGTGTGTGTGTGTGTGTGTGTGTGTGTGTGTGTGTGTGTGAGCAGTGCAATCCTTGCATGCAAACGCACACGATGCGTATGCTTTTGCATGCTGCCGAAGTGCCCCAGAAGAACCCTAAAATCTTCATAAGATGCACAGGTGGGTGCACAGGTGGGTCCTGTTAAAGCAGCACACACTCTGCCACCCTTGTCCTAGCGCGAGCCTGCATGCCATGGGTCACTTGCCCAAGCCAGTGCTTGAGGTTTCCAAATGTTGGGCAGCACGTTCAAGGTCAGACTTTGCCCAAACACCCACAGACGCCAAGTGCTTCGCGGGACCAACATCGCTGTCACAGTGGGAGAAGGAGAAGGCAAAGGATGTTTCCCCTTGGGGCAGCTAAGCGTTGACTTGACACAGGCAATGGACAACAAGCATCTGTCGATACTTGCAAGCAGCATTAAACCGATAAGATACTCTTGCACTCAATAGGTTGTCGGGAATGAACTTTACCCAAAAAATCGGGAAGTTCACAATTTTGCTTAACGCAAGTGTCAGTTTATTAATCAATTAATAAAGTCTTCAATACTTCAGTCCGATTCCGTCTTGTATTGAACTTGAACTTGAGCGTGAGCTTTGATATTTGCTTCCGGAGGCGTGAAGCCATCACAAATGCAGGATGTATGATGCTTGATGAAGCATTGTTATGAGGGTTCGGGCTGCAGGTTGAGCAAAAACAGACAGCTGCCTGGGCAGCCTGATGCCTTCAAGCACTGCAGTGCCCCCGGCAGGCATGGTGAGCTGAGAAGGTTTGGGTACAATGTTGATGCATCAAGGAGTGCTGGAGCATTGGTTGCTGCTGTCGCTGCTGCTTGCACCTGCTAGGCTCTTGCTGAGCGCGGAAGGCCTCTGCATGCAAGCAAGCTCGGCAGGGTGGGTCGCTGCCTTGCAGCTTTGAACGCGCTGCCCACATCAGTATTCCTGCCGAATTTTCTTGTCGCAGGTCAGGCAGGCAGGCCAGGAAGCGGGGACCTCGAGCAAACCAGCTGTTGACGCGCCCCCCCAGCAGCAGCAGCGCAAAACGAAACCCGAGAAGACCTTGAACGATGTCATAGCCGGCAGCATGGCGCGCGCCTGCTCTCAAACGACCATCCACCCGATTGACACAATCAAAGTCAGGATGCAGGCCGGGAACAGGCCCGTGGAAGGTAGGGGTGTCTCTGGAATCCAGGGCAGAGCTTGCCCAGGTCAAGGAAGGGGCTCCATGGAGAGGGCATGCAGTCAGCTTTGGCATTCCAGACATACAGTCTTGCTCAGGCTTGGTCAGCTCAGGAACATGCAGGGCGTTTAAGTGCTCGGACATTGGAGTTGGACTGCAGCTGGCTGATCTTATGCCGCTCTTTGTAGGTTTGGAGGGCACAACACATCAGAAAAAAGCCTGCTTACATGTGTTCATTACGCTTTGCATGCTGCACAACACCACACTTGCCATCACAGGAAGTCGATGAAGCTCAATCACCAGCTGCCTTGATTCTTGCATTCCCTTCTGTTGTAGCACCGTTGGACTGTGTGCTCCTGTGCAGCACCTTTACTGAGGCAGAGTGCATACCTCTCTGTAAAACATGCCGCCCAGCAGTGGGAAAAGAGGAGAGCAGTGCAAGCCCCTCTGGCCCTCTTCAAAGCCTGCTGAGAAGGCTACATCAGCCTCAGCTGCAGCAGCAACTTGGCTTGGTGACCTTGACCCAACTGGCAGTGCAGCAACAAGCGCTGTCTGCGCCTGACACAGCTGCGCAGCGTTACTGGGCTGGCCCGGGTTCGGGCGCGCATGGATGGGCCACGTGAGTGAGGGCATGCATGCTGATGGCCCGTGCGCAACACCACGCATCGCAGGCTCGGCGACATCCACGTCCGTTGGGTCTTCCAGGGGCATCCGAGTGAATGCAGCGGGAGTGCAGATGCAGGGGGGGCTGGGTCCCCAGATTGTCAAAGCTGGGGGTCAGGTGCTCAGCCTGTACAAGGTAAGGCTGGGGAAGCAGTACACTGCATGCACAGTGCCCTGCTGGTCAGCAGAGCAACAGCCAGCCCGCATAGCACACATGCTCTGTGTATTCATGTGCGTGTGCATGCGCGTGCGTGGGTGTGAATGTGTGCGCTTGCGTGTGGCCTTGAATGGGGCGTGCAACTCCTGGCGCATGCTGCGAGTGCATGCATGTGCACTGCGCTGCAGGCCTTGCGCCCTCTGCTTGCAGCCGGGCGCCAGCTCACCAGCACTAGTGTCAAACCCTGTGCACAGCTGAGCCTCTGCCTGCATTGAGTCCTGCTCTTGATGGTGGCCCATGCAGTCAAATGCGCAGGAAATGGCTCATTGAGCATTGGACTCATGCATGTGGAGGTCAAGGGAGGGCATGCAGTCGCGCCTCTCCCTAATTTGCCACACAAACACACACTGCAGGGCGTTGTGGGCGCAGCGACGGGGGCGGGCATCATCATAGGCGCCTACTTCGCATTCTATAGCACAGCCAAGCAGTGTTTACGAAAGACCACCTCATTGTCTGAAGGTGTGTGTGTGTTCACATGTGCGCTCATGGTGAATGTGGATGTGCGTGTGAGAGAAAGAGTGCGCACCAGCACGTACGTGGTATTGCGCCTTATGTTCCTGTCTGTGCATTGCCTCAAGCTGTGGCGTCACATGTGCTGCCCATTCCGTGACCTCTCCTTGGTTCCTCACCCCCTCACCTCTGTGCCTCACGCATGGTGCTCTGGCACCACCCCTCGTCCTGTGGGCTTAGATGTGGATGGAAATGCGCGTGCCCTAATCATGCACATGCGCGCACGTGGCCTTTTTCCTTTTGTCGGGTGACTGTTTCTGGCCGGTGGGTACACACTGCACACTTTGCTCTTCTGCCAACCTGCATGCCTCTGAAGTGCGGGCCCTTTGTTCACCACCCGCACACTGCCCATCCTCGCTGCCTATGAGGCCCTGCCTGTGAACTTAATCCCTTCACACACACACAACACACACAGCCCACATGGCTGGCCCTGCCTCTGAAACCGGATCCCCGCCCATGCAAACCCTGCCCACGTGGCTGCCCCTTGCCTGTGAAATGGATTCCTATACACACACAGCCCACTTGGCTGGCCCTGCCTCTGAAACTGGATCCCCGCCCATGCAAACCCTGCCCACGTGGCTGCCCCTTGCCTGTGAAATGGATTCCTATACACACACACACAGCCCACTTGGCTGGCCCTGCCTCTGAAACTGGATCCCCGCCCACGCATACCCTGCCCACGTCGCTGGCCCTGCCAGTGAATGGGACCCCTGCACACACACCCTGCCCACGCGGCTGGCCCTGCCACCCGCCCCGCAGGGTCCATCGCCTTCACCTCAGGAGCAACAGCGGCCGTGGGAAGCAGCTTTGTCAAGGTGCCCATCGCAGTATGCATCCGGTCCGTCCAGGCAGGCGTGTACAAGAATGTGTTCCAGGCGGCCTCCTCCATCACAAACGCTGTCGGCGTGCGCGGCCTCTTCACGGTGCGTGGCTGGGCATGCGCACGTGGGCGAGCTTGTGAACATGCGTGTTGTGTGCACGTGCGTGCACTGTGTGCGCGTGTGTGAGTGCGCGTGCGCGTCCATGTGTACATGCGTGAGCAAGTACGCCTGCTTGTTGTCGTTCTTGCAGCTGACTCGCTGTGTGGGGCTGGCGCCTGCACCTGTTCATGTGCTGCAAGGCTTTTGTTGCCGACCTCGTTAAAAATGCTGTTTTTGTGTACCCCATGTGTGCGTGTTGCAGGGCTTCTTGCCAACCTTGTTAGAAGACGCGCCCGACATGGCAGTCAAGTTTGCGGTGTATGAGACGGCACGCACGCTCTACTGCCGCATGCACAACGACAGACAGGTGTGCACACATATACCAGTGCTGCATGCACAACGATAGACAGGTGTGCACACATATACCAGTGCTGCATGCACAACGACAGACAGGTGTGCACACATCTACCAGTGCTGCATGCACAACATAACAACAGGCCATGTGTGACACACGCACCACAAGCTGGATGCGTGTGTCACAATGAGTGGCATGCATGACTGGCTGGCGCATCATGATGCCCTACCCTCACTGAGCCAGCCGTGCCCCCCTCTGCCATTGACAATGCAATCAACACGCACGCACGTCTGCCTGACTGCCTGACTGCCTGCCTGCCTGCCTGACTGACTGACTGACTGACCGACTACCTGCCTGACTGACTGCCTGACTGCACGGGTCCGTCGCAGCCCACGCTCCTGGAGGACCTCATCATGGGGGGCAGCGCGGGGGCAGCTGCCGCCGCCACCACTACCCCCCTGGACGTGGTCAAGACGCGCATGATGTGCTCGGCCTCACAGCGGCCCACGTTCGTCAAGGTGCGCCCACCAAGGCCGGTGCTGTGTGGCGCCCCGCGTGCCAGGCCTGCGCGCGCACGCACGCAGCTGGCATGGCATGCGCGTGTATGCATGCATGGCTGCCCAGGGTCACACGCAGACATGTGCTTCCGTGCACACACTCCCAAGCGCGCATGCGTACACGCCCTGCATTCTGGACCCCCCCTGTGCCTGCAGCAGGACAGGATGAGCTGTTGTGCGCAAGGCGGGGCCTGTGCATGGGCATGCGTGGGTGCACGCGCGTGCTTGCCAAAGTCGCACTTGGTTGCATGCCTCAGGCCGCTGCAGGCAGCCCACTAGGGCCATACGGCGCTCGCAGCAGGACGCATGCATGCACCCAGCAGGACTCATGCATGCACAATCGCACAAACATGGAACGCCGTCTCCAGAGCGGGGGCCGCCACAAAGGGGTATGCATGTGTGTGGCTGCTGGCCATGTCCGCAGGCGGTCAAGAGCCTGATGGATGAGAATCTGGGGTGGCGCGGCTTCTTCCGCGGCTTTGGCCCCCGCACGATCTCTAATGGCCTCAACAGCGCCGTGTTCTTCTGCTTTTTTGAGGCCATCCGCCGGGTAAGCCCACTTCAAGCTCACAAGGTTTTCAATGGCGGTCTAAGAGTGCAACTGCTAGTGCTGGCCATCCGGCAGACAGGGGGGGTTGGAAGAGGGTGAAAGAGTGGAAGAGCAAAGGGGGGGGGGGGCAGTCTGGCTGGGGGCTGCGCGCGCACACGCACACAGCGCACATGCTACACGAATGAAGTGTGGTCTGCTCCTTTGAGGCCTCTGGCGAAGGGTTCAAATAAGGGGCGGGGGCCGTAGATTGGCTGGGGGCTGTGCACAGACACAGCCAGTGCATGCTGCACGCGCTCCTTGTGTGTAGGTGCAGCATGTGTTGAATGTGTTGGATGCGTGAGCTTGGGTTGCTCCGCTTGGTTCAAGGCACCAGAAATCTTTGTGACGAGCCGGCGTGGGGAGGGACGGCATGGGGAGAGACGGCATGGGGAGAGGGCAGCGACCATTCGCACGCACGTGTCACCCAAGGCAGGAGCATGCCTGCACACACACCCAAAACCCAGCCATCTGCATGCCCAACATGAGGGACTGCTCGCACACGTGATGAGCCCCTCCACCTCCCTCCGTCAGCGCGCCTTCACTCCTGCCCCTCCCTGCCCCACCGCAGGAGCTGATAGCCAGGCAAAAATTACAAGATGCACGGGCCCTGGTGCCTGTCAGCCTTGATGCCAGCAGCAGCAGCAGCAGCAGCAGCAGTGCACCTAGCAGCAGCAGCACCACCACCACCACCACCATCAACAACAACAGCAGCAGCAGCAGCACCAGCAGCAGCAGCAGTGGTGGTGTCCTTGCTCAGCAGTCGCAGCAGCAGCCGCTCCAACCGCAGCCTCACAGCACGCAGCCGCCGCAGCAGCCGCCGCAAGCATCGCAGCAGCCGCTCCTAAACAGCCACAGTACAGCAGGTATGTGCATCTGGGGCCGCTTTTTGGCGTCAAGGGGCGCGCGGAATGCGTGGTTGTGCAGGGGGGTGTGGGGCTTTAAGGCGCAGGGTGTGCAGGCAGGCATGCGGGACTGAAAGATGGGCAAGGCTCGCTGGCTGGACAAAATGTATAGCTAGGCCCTGTACTCTGTGCGTTACGGGCATATGCCCGGTCGAGCACAATGCGGAGGAGAGGGCGCATGCCCGCGTGGGGCATGCCGGGGAGGCGGCTGTGGATGCCCCTGCGCGGTATGCCCCCCTGCGTGTTATGCCTCCCTGCACGGAATGCCCCTGCGTGGGATGCCCCCCCGCATGCATGCCCCTGCGTGAGGCATGCCAGGGAGGCTGCAGTCGTGTAGGGTAGGCTCTGCTGCCAGATGGGGCAGGCTGCTGCCAGATGGGGCAGGCTGCTATCAGATGGGCAGGTGCACGGCATATGGTGCGCGCGACTGCACAGCGCGCTGTGCAGCGCGTGTGTGCCATGCCTAGTGCGCGTGCTGGGTCAGGCAGGCTGCTGCCCACAACCAGTGCAGCCAGCAACTTGCTACACACAGTGAGCTGCGCACAACTTGCCGCACACACCCGGCTGCACGCTCCTCGCTGCACACGAACGAGTACACGTGACCGCCCCGCCTTTGCAACCTCATAAGCATCATGCCTGTGCACCTGCCGAGCCTCCCCCACCGCACACTGCACACCCTACACATGGCTTGTGGCCTTGCCACTGCGCTGGCCCTCGCACAACACCAAACAACCACGCAAACACACAAAACCGTAGACATGTACAAGAGAGGCCCTTGCAGAACACTTGACAACCATGTAAACACACAAAATGTTTACGTGTGCATGAGCTGACCCACCCTTTGCCGTCCGCCCCGCGCGCCTGCAGTGCCCGCCGCCACCACCACCGCACAAAATCCGGCGCTGGCGGCCAGCATGCCGCTGCGCCAGCCAGTGCCCGCGCCGTCCTTGGGGCGCAGCCACCCCGGCGCAGGCGGCAGGCTCGCCTGCCTGTCCCTTGCCATCCCCCTCGCCCAAGTAGGCACATGGCTGTGATGCAGTGAACCTCAGGCCAGTGTACGCAGAGGGCCTGCGCCAGCGCGTATGCCAGGGTCCTCTGGCGGCCGTGCCAGCAGCGCCAGGGGGGCAAACAGGAGGCTGTAGGCAGCGCCCCTGTGGTGCTGCTGCGATCCGAGGCTTGGGCCCGTGGGCTTGATCGTTGCCTGTGTCGGGCACGCCCCCCACCCCCCCCCC
>LKMJ01007587.1_pt1 | contig 10225 bp, 19 predicted proteins | sample 643391 | NCBI WGS metagenome assembly LKMJ01 (sample SAMN04112250, study PRJNA286221) | soda lake metagenome | biome: soda lake; feature: Kulunda Steppe; material: water; isolation source: sample PL-Br10 brine of Picturesque Lake | place: Russia: Kulunda steppe | collected 2010-07
AGCTGGGCTGCAGCGCAGCGGCATGCGGGTGTGCAGCAGCAGGTGCCACCATGGCCACCCGCATGCACCGGGCCTGCGCCAGCACACAGCCAAACAGGCAGGATGCGGGGCACTAGCGGCTTTGAACCGCTGAGCACCCAGAAAGACTCAGGCATGCAGCACTGGCAGGATGCGCGTGCAATTTAATGGAGTGTGCTTCTGCGTCTTGCGGGGCAACAAACGCGCAGACAAACTGAACCGGCGGTTATTTCGAGTGCCGATAGCCCAGCTCATTCTGGACTGGCCGACTTCCTTCCTATTAATAACAAGTGTTTGACTCGCAACAATACAGCAAGATGCCGAAGAAAAGCACCAAGTCCAAAAGCAAGCGCATGACGCTGAAACAAAAGTACAAGGTCTTGAAAAAGGTCAAGGAACATCACCGGAACAAGCGAAAGGAGGCCAAGAAAAACCTTAAGAAGGGCATTAAGCCGAAGGAGCCGAAGGTGACGCGAGAGGGCGCAAAGCCCTTGTCAGCTGCCTTCATGTCCGAGAGCCTGCATTTCTCTGCTCTGACAGGCATTTGCTGCAAGGCATAGTACTGTTGAGTCGGCTTTAGTGCCGCCATCCTTTTTAAAAGCTTTGTACCAACACTGTGTGTCTTGGGATGAGCAGGACCCTGGGCTCCCTTCCCAATGGCCATTCAAGGAAGAGCTTGTCAAGGAATTTGCTTGGAAGCGTGCACAGATTTTGGCGGACGAAAAGCGGAAGAAGGAGGAGAAGAAGGCAAGGCGCATGGTGGGTTGAACCGCATTCGCTCCCATGACATGAATAGGTTGGCTCAGTTTCTTGAACTGATGCTTTAGGATGCCTTCCTCTCTGCAGGCGCTGGCCGGGGACGCCATGGTGGATGGGGACGAGGGGCAGCTGCAGATGGCAGCGCTGCAAGCTCAAGCCGCCGCCAAAGGATCAGATTTCGAGACACGCAAAAGGGCGCGGCTGACAGAGGAGTTCCAGTCCACAGACAAAGGTGAAGTGAAGTGAACTTGAGATGTTGCTTGGGTAGAGGTTTGCCAGCTGAGCAGTGGCAGGCAGGCATCAGCACTCATGCACGTTATCAAAGCCTTATGCAAGGGCAGCAAGAAAGCACTGGTGCTGCATCCCAAGTGCACATTCCTAGGACCCATACCATGGATGGATAGAGTCGCGTGCAAAAACTTGACGGCCAAGGTCCCCTCTCCGTGCAATGCTTGACAGACAACAGCCGGAAAGCTTACTTCAAGGAATTCCGCAAGGTGGTGGAGCTCGCGGATGTGGTCATCCAGGTAAGCAGCCTGCACTCAAGCATCTGTGCTTGCTCCTGTGCGACAGGAGTGTATCGAGAGGCAGGAAAGGCCGTGCTTGCTGGAGAGCAGTATGCAAGAGCTTGCTCACTTGCCCTACTCCTGCTTGCCTCTTTAAAACCTGCTTTCGTCTCCAAGTCTCTCTTTCTCTCTAGCTCCCTGCCACAGTGTGCCATGTTTGCTCTAAAATCTGACCATCCTAGCATGGTGTGCTACTTTGCCATGGCAGGTCTTGGATGCACGGGACCCGCTGGGTTGCAGATGTCCGGACGTGGAGAGCTACATCCGCTCCATCTCACCCAACAAGAAAATTATCCTTTTGCTGAACAAGATGGGTGGGTATTGGTCAAACCTCATGGGCCTTCTTAAGCTGCGCTCCCATGCTCTTCTTCTTCCAGTTGCTGCAAGGCTTGCTGCAAAGGGGAGGCGCCTCTTGCGCCATGGCCTCTCTGCCTTGTGATAAGTCGCACAAGGAGAGGAGCACTCCTGCTTGCACCCAGTCACTGCGCTTAAGCAAGAGTGAGGCTCCAACAGCACAACTGCAACGACTTTTCCCTAGTAACAAGGGAGCACGCACCGCCACTGCTGACACTCCTGAGACACAGTCACGGCAACTGCAGGTGCACATGCTTTCTTGCATCAGGTACCCAAAGCATAAGGGCAGGTTGAACTGAAATTCATTGTTTGGCAGGCAATTTATGTTAACAAGATTGATGGACAATGAACAGTGCAACGTGCTCTCCTCCTATGGTACATGCCTCAGGATGCCACATCTGCAGGAGCCTCTTGTTTGCCCTGCGCTGGACAGGTTTACTCATTTAATCGTCATAATCTTTCCAGGAAAAAGCAAACCACCTGGTAGTCAAAAATGCATAGCGCAAGCACACATGGTACCAAGCACAAGCAAAAGACATGCAAGGGCATGCGCCCAGTTTTTTTGCACATCCATGCACAGGGATAGATTGCTCCGCCACTGCAGCACCCAGATGTGTCTCTTCGTTTCTTGGTAGTGCACACACGCACGCACACACACACATACGAAGGAAAACGCACGCTTCCTTGCACGTGCGCTGTGCCCAACATGCTGCGGCGCGATGCTGTGCCCCCTCACAGACTTGGTGCCGCGAGAGGCAGGCGAGAAGTGGCTCAAATACTTCCGAGAAGAGCTGCCCTGCGTGGCCTTCAAGTGCTCCACGCAGCAGCAGGGTAGCGGGCTGAAGCAGGGCCGCATGCCCAGCACCAAGTCGCTGCATGAAGGCCTCACGGTGCGCTGCCCTTTGGATGATGCACGCCTGGGTGTGTGAAGAGAAGTTAAATTGCGGGTACAGGTGCTTGCCAGGGAGTGAACGAGTCTACATGTGAGGACCTGTGTTTGTATGAGGGTGCGTGCGTGCGTGTGAGAGTGTGTGTAAGATGGTTGTGCGCATAAATCTGTGTGTGGCAAGTTCACACGTATGTTCCGAATGTGGTGGTCATGGTTTGGTTTGTGTGTGGGCATGCTGGTGGCGTGTGCTGCCCCGGCCACTTGTTGGAGTAAGTTGCGCGCCTGTGCATTCAAATTGCATGGGCTGCTGTGACAATGCAGTTCGGCATCTCACACTGCCAGGCTCGCACCACAGCCCGTGCCATATCAAAACCCAGGCAGCCCTCTTCCATTCAGTTCCAAGCCAACGTCCTGGTACTGACCATATGCGGCTGCCACAACTGAAGCCTGAGGCACTCCCCCTGCCCGGACGGCTTGCCTCCACTCATCATGGCTGGCCTGCCCAACCTTTTCACTTGCATCCTGTCATCTGGCCTCCTTGTTGCCGCCGATGCCGCCGATGCTGCTGATGCTGGTGCTGGTGCTGATGCTGATGCTGGCGTTGGTGATGATGATGAACACACCGCTTTGGTCTCCTTCCCATGTGTCAGCATCATGCATGCTGCATCCACTACATGTTACATCCCTCTCATGCTCTCCCTCTCCTCCATGTCACACACGCATGCGTAGACACGCAGCATGCCTACTTTGCTTTCCATCCCCCCCCCGCTGCTGGACAGGGCTCTGGCTGCCTGGGCGCAGACACGCTGCTGGCAATGCTCAAGAACTACTGCCGCAATGCAGACATCAAGACAGCCATCACGGTCGGCATCGTCGGCCTGCCCAACGTCGGCAAGAGCTCGCTCATCAACTCACTCAAGCGCTCACGCGCAGCGCAGGTGCGGCCTGGCACATAAGTGCGCAGGGAGGGAGCGCGCAAAGCGTTTACTGACAAGAGGCTGGTGCGCTGGCTGACTGGTAGGCATGGCGTGCGCGCTGGTTGCCTGCTGTGTGCGGGCAAGGCCTCTCTCCCGTGTGTGCAGGCGCCCGTGGATGCAGTCCGCCATGGGGTGCTTGGCTGGCAGTACAACAACTGCAGCGCGCGCACACCTGCAGACCAGAGTCCAGCGAACCCTGCATTCATGGTGCAATGGCTGGAGGGAGGAGGGCAGGGCAGCGTGGCGCACATGGATGGTGCACGTGAGGGGAAGGGACGAGATGCCCCGTCACGTGGCGCTGCGCCCCCTCCCCACGCGGCCGCTGCCGTGCTTTGCGGGGGCTGTGCGCACTTCAGTGCTTTCGTGTAGACCGCTCCCCAGCGCTCAGCGCAACCCACGACCGCCCCAGCCCGCCTGCCCACGCGCTGTGTGTGTGTTCTGGAAGTGTTTTCTTGGTCTGTGGGCCTGTATGTATATATATTTATAGTGGGACCTGGAGGGGACCATATGGATGCCTTCAGGCTAGCTCTCCAATCTCAAGAGCTCCAGTGCGCTTGCGCGCCTCTGCTCCGCTGCGCAGGTGGGCAACACGCCGGGCGTGACCAAGGCAATGCAGGAGGTGCACCTGGACAAGTACATCAAGCTGCTGGACTCGCCGGGGGTGGTGTTTGCTGACGCGGAGAACGTGGCGTCTGCGGCGCTGCGCAACGCCATCAAGGCCGAGCGGCTGGATGACCCCGGTGCGTGTGGGGTGCAGCGAGGGGCAGGGCATGCCCGCAAGGCATGTGTGTGTGTATGTGCAGCGGTGGCTGGACAACCCTGCATGCATAACTGTCTGTGTAGGGATCCCTTTGCCCTTCACGCAGCCGCGCACCGCTGTGCAGCAGCAGCAGCAGCAGCAGCATCAGTACGCAGGTGCATGCAGGAGCATGGCCGCGCACGCTTGCACACACGCATCCTTCCATGTGTGTACACGTGCGTACACGTACGTGCTTGATGCCCCCACATGCACTGCAACAGCTGCCCATGCTCTTCTGGCGGCCCTCTGGATAGTCTTGCTGGACCCTCCTGACTAGCAGGACTCCCACCGTTCTGACTGGTCTCCCCCATCGGTCATGGTCATGTAACTCCCTCGATCTTGCACTCTCCCTTTGTTCTTACTGACAGTTGTCAAAATCCTTGCTCCCCCCCCTCCCTTTGCTCTTTCTGGACCCCCCCTCACTTTTTCGGATACCGCCCACCCTCACTCTCTCTTTCTGGATCCCCTCCTCTCACTCTTCATGGGCCCGCACTCACTCTTACCGGACCCCCCTGCCTCACACTCGCTGACCCCCCTTCCTGTGGTCCACTGCGCAGTGGCGCCCATTGCGGAGATTGTGAAGCGCGTGCCCAGCAAGCAGCTGGTGGCGCTGTACAAGATCCCTAGCTTCAAGACCGCGGATGAGCTGCTGGCCGCCGTGGCGGGCGCGCGCGGCAAGCTGCGCAAGGGTGGCGTGCCCGACATCCGTGCGGCGTCGCGCATCATCCTGCAGGTGCGCTGCTGCACGGCTGGGTGCACATGTGCGCGCCATGCTGGCCGTGTGCGTAAGTTGCGCAGGGCACTTGCACCCTATGTGTGGAATTCCTGCCAGCCATGCCGGCCCGCACCCCTGGCGCTGCAATGCACCAGAGCACTGCCCTGGGATGTTGTCCTGCACCCAACCTGAGAGGCTTTTGCTGCTGCAGCCCTGGTGCCAGCCAGATGGTTCGGCTGCAGGGGGTGGCGCACCCGCTTGCGTGAGTGCTGGGACCACCCCTCCCAGCGCTCTGTGCACAGCGCACCCGCTTGCGTGAGTGCTGAGCCCATCCCTCCCAACGCTCTGCGCTCTGCGTGCACGGCAAAGGCTGTGGCAGCAGCAAGCAGGGCACCCAAAGCCCACATCACCCGCTGGCGGACACCGACTTGATGCCTTGTGGGATAGTACACAAGCCTGATTGCAGGCGGTTGGTAGGTGTGTGCGAGCTCACACACGCACACACACACACGCACACACACATGCACACACACACACACACACACACACACACACACACACACAATCAAGCAGCGTGGCATAATTTCATGGAAGCCGGGTCGTGCTTGCACGGCATGAAGGTCGCTTCGCCGTGCCAGCGTTTGACTTTCGCGCTTGCACACACGCCCGAGTGCACACCCGCCTCTGTTCGCTGCGATGGTGTCAAGCATGCACAACATCTATACTCATACACCTGCAACGACGCCGTGATTGCCGGGGCAGGAGTGCGCAGCTGCCCTGTTCCCCCGCGCTTGCATTCCTTGACCTCTGGCCACCGCTGGCCACCCCCTTGGCCACCATCCACGGCTCGTTCGCATCGCCAGGAACTCGCCAGTGCCGCAAAAATGGTATAAACGCATCATTTGTTTGCATCTTTCCTGTTGGTGCATCGTTGGTCATTCCTGGCGCCGCACGCTAGCAGATGCGAACGGCTCGCTAGCACACGGCGCCAGCTCAGCACTCAGGCGCTCAACGACTCAGCAGCTCAGTGCAGTCAGGGCTCCTGGTGGGTGTCAGGGCTCCTTGTCGGTGCCCGCTGGCGTGTGCCCTTGGGGGCTGTGCCCGCCCATTCCCTGCTCGCCTCCCCCATTCCCCTCCTCTGGCGTGCGTGTGCGCGTGTGTGTGTGCCACACCCTGCGCGCACTCAGCAGATGCGCTCAGTTGCTTGGCGCTGTGTGGCTGCACGTGGCCCCCCCAGCCCCACCAGCAAGATTCAGTGCCCAGCAGACCCTGTGATCCACCAGGCCTTGCCAGCAAGCAGGGCGCTCTGCCGCTGAGCGCGCTCCCGCGCCTGCCCGGAGCCCTCGCCTCCCATGTCAGGCACCCCTTGCCCACTCTGCCTGAGCTCCCCCTTTCAGAAGCCTGGGCTGAGCTCCTCCTTTCAGAGGCCCGCTCTGCCTGAGCTCCCCCTTTCAGAGGCCCCCCTCACAAACACTCTCGCGCCCTTGCCATGCCCGCTTGCCACCCATCCGTGCCCACTTTCCTGGCGCACCCCGCTCTTTGCTTGCTTTTTCTTTTTTTACTGCTCCGTCTTTCTTCGGCTCGGCCCACACGACGCCCTCACCACCCTTTGACAGCGCTGTGTGGCCATACCGCCCGCCACGCCACATGCGCCACGCACGCCCGCCTTTTGGCTGAGGCCCCTGCCCGCACTGCATGCCTGTCATGGCCTGCGCGGCCCTGCCGCAGCCCAGTATGTGTGCAGGAATAGCGGATGGATCAGTCTCTGCCCTGTGCTTATTATTAAATTCAGGCCCCTTTTTCCCCGAGGCTACGAGGCCTGACCGGCTTCAGCTCAGGTGCCCTTTCTCCACAGGCGCAGCTGCGTCACCCTCACCTCGCCTTTGCCCCACGCGCAGGACTGGAATGACGGCCGCATCCCCTACTACACGCTGCCCCCCTCCCGAGGCAATAAAAGCTTTGAGTCCGCCAGCGTCGTGGGCGCATGGGCCAAGGACTTCGACGCGGAGCAGGTGCGCGCGCGCTGAAGGGCCTGCGCCGCCTGCATGCTGCAGTGCCATGCGTGCCGCGCCCTTAGGGTGCCCTGTCGCGGGGCACACTGGCGCAATGCATCCACAGGTCTACCAGAACTGAAGGCACAGGTTTACTTGGGCTGCGCAGGTCTGCAAGAGCTCCAGCACAGAGTGCACAGAGTGCGTACACTACGGGCTGCCTGGCATGCAGCTTGATTTGTCAGGGGATTTAAGAGCAACCTGGAACATCTGGTCAGGATGACATTGTCCCAAGCTTAGCTAGGATTGCATTTGTTCTGTGTGCCCGCACGTGCCTGCACATGCTAATACGCATGTGTAATGCGCTCACACATTAAGCACGCGCACACACACATACACTCACACATGCACACACACGTACATGTGCGCATTGCTTGCATAGGTGTTTGCTGACGAGCAGAGTGCCGTCATTGCACAACTACCATCCATGGACGACGAAGCCGCACCTAATTTCTTTGAGGCTCCCTCCGCAGGCGCAGTGCACTTAGACCAGCAGGCTCTCACAGGGGTGAGCAACAGGCTAGAACTTTCAACGGGCTGGCAGCTGGGTAGAGCATTATCTGTTTGATATTGCCATTGGATGTTGCTTTGTCATTGAGCACCATGGGGGCTAGGCTGTTTGCAAGAGCCGCTCCTTTCAGCGCAACACATCTTCCTCCCCCCTGGTAGGACATTAAAGCACCGTAATGGCTCAGAATTGTGGTAAAATTCTTGTGATTCTTGCATGATAGAAGCTCTTATGTGTCCCTCAGTAAAGAGCTCCCATGCCCGCACTTTGCCACAGGGGGGAAACCCCTTCTTTTCTCTGCCTGACCACGTTGGATGTGCAATGCCTGAAATGTTACTTGCAAGAAGTCATGGTGGAAACCATGGTTTGTGAGTCATGGTTTGGAGAACCAGCACGTGCGCGCAGGCCTGTGATCTGCACATGCACAAGCCTCAAGCGTTATTTGGGACCAACGCGCAGGCCATGCTTTATATTGAAGCAGCTGCATGTTGGCGCCTGGCCTTTGTGTTGCGCATGCCAGCAGATGGATGAAGGGGAGGCGGCCAGCAGCAGCAGCAGCAGTGATGACGAGGACGCTGCAGGGCAAAAGGCTGGGCCGTCTGGCCAAGGTAAGGATCACCTGTGCATGGTGCGTCTGAGGCAATTGACAGTGATTAATAATGACGAATAATGATTAACAAGCAACGGCCACTCTCCTACTAGATCAGCAATCTTTGAATGACGCAGTGCGAGTGCCACGTCTGAGGGACGCATTTGGCTTGTGCTGATGCCTTGCTGGGGTACTGATGCTTTGCGGGACAGCACCAGTGCCTTATTTGTTCTTGCTTGCACCTGATGGTGGGCGAGTTGTCGCCTCTGAGGCAGGAGCAGGGTGCCTTGCTCAGCGCAGGCGGCGTGAAGGACTTATGTCCATGGCTTACGGGTCGCAGCCATGAGCGGGGCTTGTGTGTGTGCACACGTGCGCCTGTGGGCAGGTGTGGGCATTCGTGCGCTTGCATGTTTGGGTATATGTTTGCATGTTAATGTAGTGCGACTAGTGAGACGCACCCACAAATACGACATGCGAGGCGCGCCCACTTACAAATCATGTTGTAAGCTCAGACAAGCAAGGCGCCCCCACCGGCAAGACTGAGTCGTCAGGCATATGAGTAGGCAAGTGCTGCAGGGACACACCCCGGGCCCTGCCGCTGTGCCTGTGGTCTAGCCAACAGCTGCGGTGGTGGCTGGGGTAGTGGCTGCCGCTGTGTTGGTGGTCTATAGCCGATGGCCAGCTCCCCGGAGAGAGTACTGCCCTCCAAAAGCTGTACCTGCAGACAGCCCCGTTTTTCCTTAAGAAGTCCTTGTGAATTGCTCCGTACTGGAAAGGCCTACAGCCAGCATTGCAGGGTTGATTGCGGCAGGGCTATCCTTGCACTGGGACTGAAATTTGTCCGAGGGCAGAGTGCTTTGCCTTACCCCGATGCATGGAATGCACGCAATTACCCGAGTTTTTGCCTCTGATTGACCTACACCTACAGATACAATGGAGGATGACGACGAGTATGGCGCGCCAGCCAAGAAGCCAAAGCAGGGCATCTTGGCCTCTGCAGCAGCAGCACCCAAGGGCAGCAAAGTGTCGGACTTGTTATATAGTGCAGACGGCCAGCTTAATCCACATGCAGGTACGTCATGATCAGCAAAATCAGCGCGCACGACACATGACTGATCAGCACGACAGGCATGCAAGACCCATGGCTGAATAAGCGCTATCACACAAGCGAGACCCATGACTTCTGTGACCTCGGTGTCCTCTCATCTACCTCCAGCTGTGCTCACCCGATCCTTAGGACTCCATGCATTGCTTGCTTGTCGCCTTGCTTGCAGCGCGCCAGCAGCGCAAGAAGCTCAGGAAGCAGCTGGAGCAGCGGCGCCTGTCTGGCGAGGCAGCTCAGCAGGGGCCTAACGCGCAGGGCAACGATGATGACGATGGGTCGGACTTTGAATTTGATGAGCAAGGAGCAAGCGAGGAGGGAAGCGGGAGTGAGGGGGGCGAGAGCGATGAAGCTGGAGGCAGCGGGGACGAGGATGAGGATGAGGACAGCGGGGATGATGGAGAGGACAGCATGTCAGATTGATGGACATCTGCATGTGCCCTCTTAAGATGCTCTTCCTAGTACACTTCATGAGAGATGACCTCCGGTCCATCTTTTACGAGTCCAGGATTTGTTGTAAATGTGTTGACAGGGTAAGGTATGAAAAGCTGAACCTTCCAAGCGAGGACAGCTTAGCTGAAGCCAAGCAGGCCTGCAAAACCAACACAAATGCACGGGCAAAAGAAGCAGCGTTCAGAAAGCTGGTGCTGTGGCCGTCACTGTCCGGTACATGCTACTAGTAGTCAACAGCTGGAATTGACTTGAAGGCAGATCTTACTGAGCCAACAATGTCAGCCTGCCAGTGTGGCTACTCTGGTCAAAGGGGTAAGGTAAGGTAAGGTAAGGTTTCAAGGCTGTATCCGCCGAACGAGGGCAGCTTAGCCGGTCGTGGCCTCCAGTGAGGTTCGAACCCCGAACCCACAGGTTGCGAGGGTGGATAATCGACTTCCCATCTCAG
>LKMJ01007588.1_pt1 | contig 10225 bp, 13 predicted proteins | sample 643391 | NCBI WGS metagenome assembly LKMJ01 (sample SAMN04112250, study PRJNA286221) | soda lake metagenome | biome: soda lake; feature: Kulunda Steppe; material: water; isolation source: sample PL-Br10 brine of Picturesque Lake | place: Russia: Kulunda steppe | collected 2010-07
ACAAACTAATGATTCCTATCGTTTTATTTCAAAGCTTATGGATGTTTATATGATGGCTGGTGTTCACCAGCAACCTGATCAGTCAAACTACCTGGCTGAAGGTCAAATTTAAACTTGTAAACTTGTTCTCACAGGCAGGATCTCATGATGTGTCCGCTTTTTTTAAACCAGAACAACCATAAACTTCTTTTTTCCTTCATGAATTAATCGTTTTTTATGAGCAGGCTAGCAGTCGCAATTCTTGAGTGAAGGCCTTATCCTTGTAAACCTTGTAAACCTTGCCTAGTCAGACTGTCCTTGATTTTCTTTCTCAACAGCACAATAGACTCTGCCATTTCATTTCGGACCTTATGGACTATTTTTTGGCTGGCGAAGACCAGCAACAAACCAATCAGCCTAACTACCTGGCTGGCGGTTGATCCTAATCCTATCCTTGTAATCTTGTAATATTCAACCACAACTTGTCTGAATCGTATTCTTCACGAACAAATGAAAGTTGAAGAGAATACGTGATTAAAATCACTCGTCATGAGAAGACACAACGTTTAGTAGAGACTCATGAGTGTAAACTACGTGCGCGGATTGGGTTTGGGTGGAGCACGCAAGCTGACGCGCCTGGAGGGTAAACAGCAACTTTGTTACATTTTGCTTAATTTTTCTATGTACATGTTGTATTCATCAGACTCTTTTTGCAGGGTCTGTGACACAAAACTCCGGCCCTCGGTCTCACCATCCACGCTGGATTTTGCTGAGGCAGGCAATTTTGGCGGCTCTCGTAGGGTCTGGTTCCTGCATTATTGCAAACAGGTGCCCATGCTATTGAGTGGTCCAGAAAAGAGAGAAGCACAGTAGCCAGGCAACTTTACATTTAGTTCTCAAAAAGAGCTAGGAGGCCCCTCTAGTAATATCACGACAATAGGGTCATTTATGACTTTATATTGCTTGTGTAGAAGAGTTCCTGAGCACGTGCATGCTCTCCCACCAATACCTTTCTCACTCACCACTTAAGTTTGCCTGTGATGCCTTCATACCAGTCTGTGTCGAGGGTTGACATGTTGATAAGGGGCAGCGGGCAAAGTGAAGGCGTGACCTTCAAGAATGATCCCTGCGCCAGTCACATTCTGATTTATATCAGTAATGAGTAATTGTTGTCTTTCATGTTCTACTATATTTGACTATCCTAGCTCCCCTGTCTTTCTTGACAAAGAACCTTTGTGCTAAGTGGTACACCCATCTTTGCAGCGTATTAGATTGCTAGATCATTGAATGATGGTTATGAGCATGCTGGTTGTCCACCATCCAATGTTTTACCAATCCGTCCATTTTCAAACCTTCCTTCTTTAAGATGGAAGGGAAATCGCAGGCTCATGTGTCAGTGCTGATGATACAGCTGCTATGTATGACGGCAAGGAATTGACTGAACTAATGGAAGTCAAACAATCATAGGAGGGGCGGCTTGAACTAAAGAAATTTGCAGTATTGCGTGGATTTGGCACAGAAATAAGCTCATGCCAAGCTAAGAACGCAAGCTATTGCTTCCACAAACAACGCGCATAACGACTTTCCCTAATGAACATTAAAGCATTCAGGTCATCAAAAGCTCAAACGAGAGCCTTGTTTCCTTAAAAGACAGTAAGAGCAAGCACATGCTCAAGTGGAAGCGCAGACCATTAAAGACAGAGCGTACCTTTCGCATGCGCAGGGCTTTCTTGCCGTCAAAGCTTATGCGCGCATTTGAGCGAGCATACTCAGGAAGGTGGATGAGGATGTCAGAGCTCTCTGGAATGACCAGCGGCCTGGAATTCAAATACGAAGGTGCCATTTGATGCTCATGATATCTACGGCCAGACTGCATGTTTATTTCGGAGTGTGTAGCAGATTTGCAGACATGCAAGCGATTCTGGGATCCCTTTCAATTGAATGAGTGATTGAATCTGCAATCTGCTGGACAGACGCTGGCATGTAGCCTTGGTCCTCACCAAAGGCAAGGCTCTTGCGTGTATGAGCTATTACATACACACAGCACACGCACACACCTACACAAACAGCACAATCATGTGCGCGCAGCTATCTGCAAAGCACAGGCAGACACCTAGGTACCTGAATGACAGGGACAGCGGCGCAATGGGCGTAAGGATGGTGCACGGCACACTGGGCGCCACCATAGGTCCCCCAGCGCTCATGGAATAGGCTGCATGGCAGAGGGGGCATCCAAAGGGGTGGAGGTGGGCATGCACATCAACACTTAGGAGCCAGCTTGGCATTGATATTTCATTTCCCAACGCTCACATACTGGTCCGCAGGAATGGGCACTCAACAGTGTGGGCCTCCAAGCGCACAAATGATCGGTCACGTAATGAGAGCACCCTTGTCTGTGTTGAACAGTCAAGAGAGTTGCCGTACCTGTTGACCCAGACGGGGTGGATATGATAAGCCCATCAGCCTGCGCGGGAGCACAGGAGCTGCTCAGTAGATGCTCATGTTCCACTTCACAAGCTCAGTTTATGCTCACCTGCCGGAACTAGAAAACATCCAAGCAAAGCTAGGAGGCAGTTGCACATCCCAGCACCCACAAGGAGCCCGGTGTGTCTACTGCTTATCGCACAGAGTAGCACCTGTCTGCCCTTTACTTCAATCGCCCATGCTCATCTGAGGTGGCAAAGGCGACAGGTTTGGCAAAATGTCTGCCAAACCAGGCATGGCTTTCATAGCTCTGTAATAGCTGCTAGCGCAGATGTTTGCCGCTCTTTATCTTTACCTCAACATTGGTAACAAAGTTCCCGTCAGTGAAGACTGTCAACAGCACGGCTCCAGGGAATGCGCCGCGATCCACAACCACCTAAACGCACAAGGTGGCATGCCCAGGGGTAGAGGGAAGCGTGTCTGGGGGAAAATAAAGATAGGGAAGAGGGGGCTAGGAAAGTGGAAAGGGGGAAAGAAAGGAGGAAAAGGAGGAAGAAGAGGAGAAGGATAAGAGCTAGGGGCAGCCAAGCAGCAGAGGTAAGCATCAAATCACTCCTGTAGATGCTAGGGCACTTCGAGACAGGATGCATGAGACAAATCTACTCTTTACACCCACTGAGTCACAAACATGCCCACATTGGGCACATGGAATCGGCCGGTCAGGAATGCTTCATGATTTGATTGGAGCTTTAATGAGAAATCAGATCTGGAAAAACAGGCCCAACTGACCTGCCTTGGTATGCGTGGCGTACTATCAGGTGGCTGCACCTTATTCAACACAAATTGTGAGGTATTTGCCAGAAGCCCAGTGCTCTTGGTGTCCTTCTTTGTTATGTGAGGCGTGTTTTCAGACGGTCAAACCTCATCCAGCGCATTGTGCATTGCCAGTGTTCTCAGGCAGCCGCACCTCATTCAGCACATTGTGCATTGCCAGCCGCTCCCCATCATGCTTCAGCTCACATCTTCGGCGCGTGCGCAGCGTAACATACAGCGGGGACTGGGGGCTGTTGGCGCTGATTACACGGCCCAGATAGTATGCATACTCGGATGCATCAAAGGGCGTGAGGAAGCCCCTGCGGTAACACATCGTGGTGAGTGTTTGGTTTTGAACTTGGAGGAGCAGCTGCAGTTGTCTGCCTCGTGATTTTTTTTGGCTTTATTTCCAATGAGACTTGGTGGCTGGAACATCAACGCTTAGAATCTCTCCCGTGGATAAGTGGAGCACAAATATGCTGGCATGCTCAAGCAAGCGCGTCAGCGCATGCTCATCACTAGCAGGCATGCATGCATCCATGCACAACCCCGTGACGCACAAACAGAAAATGAGAAAAATGCAGATCTGTACAGGCAACCCAGGCAGCGTACTACTGTGTGCGCCTTCCACGCCACTCACAGGGAGCCCATGGCAAAGGATATGATGGGGGGCAGAGGGTCGTCGTGCTCAAAGAGGGAAGCCAGGTGCAGCACAGTGCCATCACCGCCCTGCATGCATGCGTGCATGTATGCGTATGTGTGAAGGCACAGATACATGGTATGGACCGTACCGTATGGTGGAGGGGACAGGTGGGCATCGTGCTCTAAGAGCATAAGCCAGAGGCATCACCCCAACCCTGTGCCATCCCCACCCTGTGGGAATTGGCAATTCTGCTAGACTTGGAAATCCCTAATGATTTATGTGCATGTGCCACTTGTGTGCGTCTGCGAATGTGGCTTGTACAATCGTCAAGGTGCAGGACCTCACTGTGCTCACCATGGTATATTCTGTTTATATGCATCAACATATAAACATGACCCATCAAAAGCTGTAATACTATTTTGAGTTGCTGTTCATGTAGGATACATATTGTGGCATGGAATGGCGAAAGCTGTGTACAGTGCCTGGCTGTACACAGCTAAGAGAGAGTAAATCACGCGCAAGGTATGGCCTGAACACAACCACCTCCTTAGGTAAATCCAGTGCTCAGTACATCACAGCCTTGCACCAACCTTTTACACAGATACACACATTTGTGTGAACCTTACATCCTGGCCCTTGTCAATAGAGAGCGCTGGGAGAGGGATGAGGGACAGGCTTGAGACCCGTGCTAGCAAAGCTGAGAGGAGGACTAACTCTCCATTGTGTAGTTCGCAAAGTGCAAGGCAGCAGGCATAAAACAGCCTCCAACCCAACCCACCATTGTGACATAAAAGTTAACAGAAGTCAACCTACTAGTGTGAAATAGAAGTTGATAGAAATAAAAAAGCCTCCATCCCAACCCACCAGTGTGACACAGACGTCGACAGAATTTAAAAAGCTTCCAGCAAAACCCACCAGTGTGACACAGAAGTCAACGGAATGGACTTTGGCATCATACGCATCCAGCTGTTCAACACAAACAAATGTACAGAAGACTTTCGTGAAGAAGTGGAAAGAGCAGCACGTGAGAAGGTGACAAAAGCCATGACTAAATTAGCATTGTGGGCACGCTGGAAGGTAGGCAAGCATGAGCTAAGCCCAAATGGGATCGCGTCCCACACACCCAGCATGGCACGGCGAAGCTTGTAACACGGAACCTGCATGCATTCCTAGTGTGCACACGCACAAGTGTAGACTACATGCATACATGCATGTGTAGACAACACACACACATGTTGGAGCATACAATCAAACACACATGGCGGCACTTGCAAGCACACACGCAAACACACATGCGCATCCACACTTGCACAAACATACACAAAAACACTCTGCCAACTGCGCACATTGGGAAACTCTGTGTGCGCCACCGCCCGCTCGACCACGACATGCAGCCCCCGCGCCCGCAGCCATGACGCTATTTCTCCCATCTTCTGGCTGGCGTCGGGGTTTCCTGGCTTCTTGACAATGAGCACACGTGAGGGGGAGCCTTCTGCCCAGTGCATGACTGCACGCTTGCGCATGAGCACGGAGGAGGAATCGCTGCAGGCAAAAACAAGGTGGTGCTGGGTCTGTGAGAAGCAGACACGTGGCTCGCTGCAGGCAAAAGCAAGGAAGTGCTGGGTCTGTGAGAAGCAGACACATGGCTTGCTGCAGGAAAAACAAGGTGGTGCTGGGTCTGTGAGAAGCAGACACGTGGCTCCTAAGCGTTTGTTTGTGTGTGCCAATGAGGCAAACGCTGGCTAGCTGGAGTAAGAGAGTGTGAGCGTGCATGCGCGCTGGCTAGCTTACATTAGTGTGTGTGCACAAGTGCTTGTGTAAATTTGCATGCAGGCACATGCATTCTCGAGCGCCCACTCATAGACCTACTGCAGCGTGGACAGCCACCAAGGTGGGTGGACACAGGGCACCAAGGTGGGTGGACACAGGGCACCAAGGTGGGTGGACACAGGGCACATGCAGCATCCAAACTCTGGGCTTGCTTTGCCCGCAAGCACGCGACACAGGTCACATGCTGCTCTTTCCGCCCCCTTTCAACGCACACAAATCCACACATACAGCGAAACGCCCCCTGCCACGCACACGCAGCTGGCCACCACCTGCAATACATGAGCAGCCCGTGACCAGCCACCGCACTTTTACAGCCCAGTGCCATGTTTCATGTCTTACACAAGCAAATGGTCCAAGTGCCTCTGACAAGGACCAACCAAATGGCTCAGACAAAATACCCCCAACAAGGCATAAGTAAGACACATGCACCTTGTGACCACGCACCTGAACTTCACAGTGCCCCCGCGCAGCACATCACCACGCCACCCGTCCAAGTTGCATGCATCCGCCATGCTCAAGCTGCCATCGCTGCCGTCTGTCGCACCGTTGCCGCTGGGGCAAGAAATGGACTTGCGCACGCGGTGGGGGACTAACTGGTCCGCCAGCGTGAAGGCTGCACAGCGCATGCCACAGATGCACTTCTGATGTTGTGATGGGGCAGGGGTTGGAATCGCACACACGGTGGCGGACTAGCTCCGTCAGTGAAAAGGCTGCTCAAGCACGTGCAGTGTGATGTTGTAATGGTGGTGATGGGGATACACGGCTTCATTGTGTCCTGGTCTGCCCACAAGACAGAGCACCGTGTGAGGGGGGAGTAACACAGACGAGGGGGAGCGGCGTCTTCAGATGGCCCATCTCTATTGGACTCAGATGCAGATACAGCTCTCTTATGTATGTACGTTTACTGGGGTGCAGCAGGGCATGACTGAGCTGCAAGAAGCAGATGTTTCGACTGAGAGCGGGTGAGAATGGGATATCCCAATGGAGACACGTTGCTCAAGGAGTTCCTTGACTCAAGGTCTGAGCATACACAAGGACACTTTGTACTATCCGCACTTGGGAGCACAGTAACCTGCCTTGGAAGGCTCACACGCAGAATAGCAATGGCAACAGCATTAAATGAAAGAGGAAAATTGGCATATCGCACGCGTGCTTGCGGAAGTAGTGGTATGTTATGTATGTTTCTCAATTTCTGTGTAACAGAAAGGGTACGCACATACATTGCACTCTTGTGTGCTCGTGCGCATGCTTGCACACTCTTTGCACATGTTCGCCTCTGTGCATGCACTTGTAAATAAAAGGCAAGCTTGAACAGCACATTTTGTGTCCATTCAATAGGAACTCAAGTCATGGAAAATTTTCACAGGCTGCGCTGTCTTGCAAACAACTGAGGAACTGTGATGACATCAGCGAATGTCAGCAAGCACTTCATATTTGCCCAAAATCATTTAAGAGGCTGCCAAACCCATCAACATCTTTGCATACCTGGTATTGTGTGGCAACCATCCTTCTTCTTGTTGCTGCTGTGCAGCCGCGAGGCCAGAGGCAACGGTGAGCTCCTGAGCCAGCGGTGAGCAGGGGGCATTGCTCCGAGGGCTAAGCTAGGGCTTCTGAGGCAGGATGAGCATGATTTCACAGCATCAACATGCAGCATCATGCGTGAAAACCAGCTCCCAGCTAGCCCTCTCCGCATGATCTGGCAGCGAGCATGAGTTCCAAGGAATTTGTCGATGTACCTTTCTTCAGTCCTCACAAATTTCGAATTGCACTTCGTGCATATGAAATGTTCAGCCCCGCAACTCTGAATTCTAGGAGTAGTAGTTGACCTCATGGACCCCCGGCATTTCCAGCAAAGCCAAACTGCGTGGCAGCAAGGAAGTGAACACCCAGCAGGTCTACAGCTCCTTCCGCATCCGCCCTACGCCCCACAGCCATGCTTTTTGTCTCCTCTGCAGCAGCAGCATTACGGTCTGATGATACCTTTCCCTCAGCAACAAACAGATCTGCAGCAGCTGCTGCAGCATCAGCAACAACAAAGCCAGCACTTTAGCCAAGCGCACGGGTCGGTGCCGGAGGGTCCCTGGAGAGCTGGCAGAGGACGTGGAGGCAGGGGCCGCGGAAACCATGTGGTTGCAGCTTTGATAGCTACTTTTGCAGGTCAGAGGAGAGAGATGCAATGTGCGCAAGCACAAGCTTTGCGCTGCAGCGGGTTGCGTTGCATCCCATGGGTTTTGACTGCGAAACAGGGTACTGCGTAGCAAACCAGCTCAGCAGCTCAAAGGAGCGCATATTTAGCCAGCTCGGCCTCTCAAAGGAGCACATTTTTAACCTGACCATCCCACTTAAACAAGTGCACGTTCCCAGCATGTGTTCTATTCCACTTGCATGAGCACGAGGTCGCTCAGAACCACACAGCCAGCCCACCTTCATTTCCTGGGGCCTCCACGCCTCAAGTGCGTTGAGGACTCTGATCCATGTTATTTCCCCAACTCACATGGCTGAATAGTCTGGGCTTCCTGCACGCAGACCCGCACTCCAAGACAAAGTACGACGAGTGCGATCCTGAAGTAGTGGAAGGCCTGTGGGGGGCCGCATCAGGGGCAGGCACGGAGACAGGCACAGGTGGGGCGGCCGAGGCGCCGCAAGGCAAGGCTGCGCCAGGTAATGTTAGTGCATCAGCTGGAGCGCCTACTGCAGTAGCGACAGCAGCAACAAGCGGGCCAGGCGAGGGGGTGTGCCCAGTGGGGCGTCACCCACAGGGACCATGGGCAGCTGGGTTGCAGCCAGGGGAGTTGGGAGGGGCGGCCGCTGTGGCGGCTGTTGCACCGGTCATGCCAGCAGGGCAGGGTGAGGAGGATTGGCTGCCGGAAGCAGGTACACAAGCGACCCCAACCACCCAGGCGACGAAAGCTGCACCGGCACCATTGGTGCAGGAGGATGGAAGTGCAGCGGCTTCCATATCACCACCAGCATCGGCACAGGAGGAGGGAGAGGGTGCTGCAGTGGCTGTTGAACAGTTGGCTTTGTTGATACAGAGGCAAGAAAGTGAAGCAGTGGCTGCAGCTGCTGGACACTTGATAAGCGCAGACCCAGAAGGCACAGCAGCAGCTGTTGCCTCTGAACAGATAACTCAGGAGGGGGAGAAAAGGGCCGAGGGAGCGGGGCCGCAGAAACAGGCAAGTGATGCAGCTGCGGGGGCTACTATTGGGCAGCCTGCACAGGCAGGTGATGCACCAGCTGCAGCAGTAGGCCAGCCAAGCGGAGCGCAAGACTGCTTGGATGCGGAGCGCAGCGCAAAATGCCGTCGCACTGACACAGATGCGGGAGTGGAGGCACTCAAGGCAAGGCAGCAGCTGCCAATCCTTCTGTTTGATCTGAACGGTGAGGTGCTGCGGCGCTGTGCCTTCACCCAGGTCCATGCGCTTTTTGTCACGTGTGTGCACTGAGGCATGCGGACATGCACGCACGCACACACACACCCCTGCCGACGCATGCGTGAGCATGCGCAAGTACGCACACAAGCGCGCAAGCACACACTCGCACACACGCATGCGCACATGCACACGTCACGTGCGCGTGTGAAGACATACACAAACACGCACAACACGATATACACACACAACACACACATGATACGCACATACACAACACACACGATATCCACATACACACACAACGCACAACACGATATACACATACACACACGCGCGCATGCATGCACACGCACATAAGCCACCGCGTGAGCCACCGCTATCCGACGGACCCTCTGCCAACAGCTGTGTCATGCACGCCTGCCCCCCATCCCCTTCCCTCCCTGCAGTGGCCACAAAGTTGGAGTACCCCTCACTGCCTCCTCGCCTCCATGCATTTGACCTGCCCTGTAACCCACTGACTAAACATGGAATCATTCATTGGAATGGAGGGGCAAAGAGGTGGCCTCTGCTGTCCTCTTGGGTAGTCGCTGCTGTGCCCCTGGGTAGCCGCTGCTGTGCCCCTGGGTGGCCGCTGCTGTGCCCCTGGGTGGCTCAAGCTGTGCTTCTTGCACACATACTGACCAGCCCCACGCACCCAAGGCAAGCCCCTCTATTCCCCCAAAGGGCACGCCAGTGCCTGTGCATGCCCATACATGCCTATGCACGTGCTTGCCCCTGCCGCGCCCGGCAGGTACGCTGACCAGCCACACCTCCCAGCGCAGGGCCGCCGGCACCAACCTCCCCAGGCCCCACGTCGGCCTGCTTGCCAGGCTCGCGAAAAAGTTCAGGTGGCTGTGCTCCCAGGCTGCAGCTCCAGGTGCTCCTGCTCCTCCTCACTGTGCACAGCGGTCACAGGTGCCGCACAAGGCCTGCTGCATCTCCAGCTACTCAGCAGCCCCCCATCCAGGCCTGCGGCCATGTCACGGCCACGTCATGGCCACGTCATGGCCAGCACGTGGTGTTGGTCGGCGCTGGCGTTGATCAGCGCATGGCAACGTGTGGTTGTGATCAGCTGTGCCCCTCTCATGGCCACTCCCCATTCTTGTGACACCCCCCCCCCCCC
>LKMJ01007589.1_pt1 | contig 10225 bp, 7 predicted proteins | sample 643391 | NCBI WGS metagenome assembly LKMJ01 (sample SAMN04112250, study PRJNA286221) | soda lake metagenome | biome: soda lake; feature: Kulunda Steppe; material: water; isolation source: sample PL-Br10 brine of Picturesque Lake | place: Russia: Kulunda steppe | collected 2010-07
GGCTCGTGGTCGAGCCCCAGCCCCGCCACGAACTCGCGGCTGAACGCTCGCCAGTCCACGTCCGGGTAGGCGGCCGCGTGTGCGGCGTAGGCTCCACTCGCTCCGGCGAGTTTGCCGGAGAGGCCTTCTGCCGCAGCGTCGATTCGGCCCAGTTGCTTGCCGAGGCGCGAGGCGTATACGGCCATCTCCTTGCCGAAGGTGGTTGGCGTTGCGGGCTGCCCGTGCGTCCGTGCGAGCATCGCCAGGTCGCGATGTTCCTGTGCCATTGCTGTGAGGGCGTCTCGGACATCCCGAAGCGACGGGAGAAGTACGTCCTGCACTGCGGGCTGAATTAGCAGTCTGTAGGCGAGGTTGTTCACGTCTTCGCTGGTGAGTGCGAAGTGAATCCACTGGGCACAGTCAAGTCCTTCGGGGAGGCCGTCGCGGATGAAGTACTCGACGGCTTTCACGTCGTGATTCGTCGCGGCGTATTCGCCGTAGCCAGTCGTTTCGAGCTGTTTGACAATCGACGCACTCTCGTCGTCGAACGATTCGTAGAGCTCTCGTAGTTCACGACGCTGCTGCCCGTCTATCTCCAGTGGCGTGGCATCGAGGTCCGCCAGTGAGACGAGGTACTCGACCTCGACCTCGACTCGCGCTCGCATGAGCGCACGCTCACTGACGTACTCGGTCAGTGGCTCGGTGTAACGGGCGTAGCGCCCGTCCAGCGGCGACACGGCATCGTGGGTGCTCCGTTCGGTCATACCTGACCATCCTCGAGGGGCTCGAAAAAGCCTACCGGTCGATATCTGCCATTTAAATACTATCAGGCTGCTACAGAACACCGAAGCGATGGAGCTGGCCCGGAGACTTCTCGACGAAGCGCGCGCGGACAACCAGCGACGGCTTCTCGTTCTCTCCGGAACGCCAGAGAACACTCGCCAGCGTTCGACGGCCCTGCTCGATTCGCTCGACGTTCCGCTGCGTGAAACCTCCTACGTTGGCCCCTCGGAGTCGTTCCAGTGTGAATCTCTCGGCTACGGCGAAACGACCGGGTTGCTCGGAACTACCAGAACAGTCGTCGTCCTGGACTGCCACGCTCGCTGTGAGCCGAACCACATCGGTCAACTCGTCGGAGCCGTCGACGGTGGCGGGCTGTTCGTCCTGCTCACACCGAAGCTATCGACGTGGCACGAACAACGAGACGCCTTCGATGAGACGCTTGCCGTTGCCCCATTCGACGTTCCGGACGTGACCGGTCGGTTTCGGAAGCGGCTGGTCGAGACCCTTCGACAGCACCGCGGTATCGCACTGGTGGATGCTGATACTGGCACTGTCGAACGTGATGGACTCGTCAGGTATCGCCCGTCGAACACGGAACAGGCGTTGAACATCCCTGACGAGAGTTCGTTCCCCGAACTGGCGTACAGACAGTGCCTGACCAGTGACCAGCTCGAGACGCTCTGTGAACTGGAGCGACTCGCCCAGCCGGGTCACGCTGTCGTCGTCGAGGCAAACCGTGGCCGCGGAAAGTCTGCTGTCGCCGGTATCGCTGCGGGATGTCTTGCCCTGTCTGGAACAGACGTGGCCGTCACGGGACCGCAGTATCGCAACGTCGAAACGTTCCTCTCTCACGCAGCCGACCTCCTCGAAGATTTCGACGCGCTCACGGATACCGAGAGGAGCGACAGTCTCCGTTTGCTCGAAACTGATTCCGGTCGGGTTCGGTACGTGCCTGCGAACGAGGTGGCTGAACGCACGGAACAGCCGGACTGCCTGTTCGTCGAGGAAGCTGCCGCGCTCCCGGTCAGGCTGCTGTCCGGGACACTCGATGTGCCGAGTGTCGCGTACGTAACGACGACTCACGGCTACGAGGGAACTGGCCGGGGATTCGCCGTGCGGTTCAGAGACCACCTGCTCGACGGACCTCACGAACAGACCGAACTGCAGCTGCAGACGCCGATCAGGTACGGCCCGGGCGACCCTGTCGAGGTCTGGTCGTTCAGGGCGCTGGCGCTCGATGCTCGCCCGCCGGTCGCCGAGGTGGTCGGTGACGCGTCACTGGCGTCGGTGACGTATCGTTCAGTCTCGACCGGGGAGCTGCTGGCCGACGAGTCGCTGCTCCGGGAGGTGTTCGGACTTCTCGTGTTGGCGCATTACCGGACCGAACCGAACGACCTGATGCGGTTGCTCGACGGACCGAACCTCAGCGTTCACGGGCTGTTTCACGACGGCCATCCCGTCTCGGTCGCGCTGCTCGCCCGCGAGGGGAATCTTCCCACTTCGATGCGGAGTGAGATGTACAGGGGGAGTCGCGTCCGTGGCAATCTGATCCCCGACGTGTTGACGAGCCAGCTCCGGGACGAATCGGCGGGAGAGACGAGTGGCGACCGTGTGATGCGTATCGCCACACACGTGGACGTTCGCTCCCGCGGGCTCGGCTCGCGTCTCCTCGACGAACTCGCTGATGACACCGATGCCGACTGGCTTGGAGTGGGATACGGTGCGACGCCGGAGCTCGTCGAGTTCTGGCGTCAGAACGCGTTCTCACCAGTCCATCTCTCGACGACGCGCAACCGCCGTAGCGGCGAACATTCAGTACTCATGCTCCGTCCGCTCTCGTCGGCTGGTGAACAGCTCTTCCTGCGTCACGCCGACTGGTTCCAGCGGCGCCTGCCGGGAATGCTCCCAGATACCCTCAGGCACGTCGACGCCGACATTGTTCGGGCAGTGTTACGGTCGATGGAGACGAGACCGGAGCTCGAACTGACCGACTGGGAGTGGCGACACACGGCGTCTGTCGCCGCTGGCCCCGGGATATTCGAGATGTCTCCGCATCCAATCCGACGGCTGGCGTTTCTCGCACTCACTGATAGCTCCGGCCCAGCACTGTCCTCTCGCGAACAGCGCCTGCTCGTCAAGCGAGTGCTGCAGCTCCACCCACGCGATGAGGTCGCCAGCTCCCTCGGGTTTCAGTCAGAGGCGAGCTGTATGCGGACCCTCGGGAAGGTTGTCAAGCGGTTACTGGTCGCCTACGGTCCGGAAGATATCGATGACGAACTGGCACGTCTGGAGTGACGACGCTGCCGCAGTCGCAAGCGCCGGCTGCAGCCGGAACCGTGGTACTAACATCCCGGAGCACGAACAGTCATCCAGTACAGATGACGTTCCTCACGCTCGCTGCCATCGCCCTCCTGGTCGGCGGCGTCGTCGCCACAGCGCTGCCGCGCGTTCCGGGTGGCGTTGTACTGTCTCTGGCTGGTGTGTATCTCCACTGGTGGGCGAGTGGGTACACCTCACCGTCGACGACCGTCCTCGCCGTGTTGACACTGATCGGGCTGCTCGTTGTCGCATCGAAGATTATCGGGCCAGTCCTCACCGCGAAGCTTGGCGGCACGTCCCCCGTTTCGACGGTGCTCGGTGGTGTTGTTGGAGCTGTTCTGTTTCTCTTCTGGGGAACGCTCGGTCTCGTCGTCGGGATGTTCATAACCGTGTTCGTTCTCGAATACGTGCGCCGCGGTGACCCGGTCGAGAGCGTTATTGCCTCGGTCGTCGTCGTCCTCGCCACGTTCGGCCAGAAAGCGGTGAAGGTCCTGGCAACGCTCGTCATACTGCTGGTGATGCTCGTCGTAATCCTGATTTAAGGGAACAACGCTCGTAGTACTGGTATGGAGTGTACAGAAGAGGGCTGTGAAAGCGAGGCGACCTTCGAGTTACACATCCCGTGGACCGAAAACGAGTTTGTCTGTGCAGGTCACGCTCGCGTTCGTGGTCGACAGGACGGTGTGGTCGCGGACGCACTCACCAGTGCGAACGACCACATGCCCGACGGCGCGGCTAACAGAGAGGATTCGTGAGTACCCCTGCTTACAACTGCTTCATCATCATCACTTCGTCCACGTACTCCCCGTTGAGTTTATAGTGGTCTTCGCGGAGGGCATCCACCTCGAAGCCGCGAGATTTGAGGAACTCGATAGCCTCTTCGTTGGTTGCCGGAAGCGCGTTCTCTATCTTCTCGAAATTCTGTTGCGCTGCCCACGTGAGTCCTCGCTCCAGGAGATGACTTCCGATACCGTGGCCCCGATACTCCTCCAGAACACCGACTGTCAGCTGTGCCGTGTGTCGAAGCTTGTCCAGGTCGACGTGCTTGAGGTGGACCCAGCCGACGACCTCCTCGTTGATACAGGCGACAAAGAAGATGCGTGACTCGATATCGTTGTGTCTGAGGAGCACACCTTCGTTGTCGACGACGTCTGCGACCGTTTCCGCCCGGACGTACTCGCCGCCGCCGATTGCCTGCCGAATTGCCCCGACCAGCCCAGTCAAGTCCTCCTCTCTCGCCTGCCGGATGGTGAACGAGATGTCGTCCGTACTGTACTCTTCTTCCGCACCGCCCTCGAACGCGACGCGGAGCTTCCCGTTCACCTCTTCGAGAACCTGGTCGCGCTTCAGAATCGCCACATGATGACCGAACGCCCGCGGCTCCATATCCAGCGACTCTCGAACGTCGTCCTGTTCCATCGCACCCTGTCGCTCCACGTAGTCGTATATGTCACGCCGGTCCCCATGTCTGAACTGTGGTTTGGTCACTCCTGTCATGTACCATGCTACCACACGACGGGTTATAACTATTTGGTGCTCGCCGACACGACGCCACACGGAAATTTCGATGGTTTAATTCCACATCCCGCCCCATTCTCCGTTACTTCGAATCACTGATGTCTGTACTGACCCCTGATATTCGAGCACTGGCGTTTATATTCGATGTCCCCGACCTGCCGCTCGAAGAGCCTGTTCTGGTCTTTGCTATCGCGCTCGCAGTGTTTTTGATTGGGCCACTGGCTATCAAACGACTCGGTCAGCCGGGCATTGTCGGCATCGTACTGTTCGGGGCAGTTCTCGGGCCGGGAGGAACCGGTCTCGTCGACCACGGTGACGCAATCGAACTGCTGGGAACCGTCGGTCTCATCTACCTGCTGTTCACGGTGGGTCTCGAGCTGGACCTTCGGGGGTTCTTCGAGAACACGGAGAGCGCTGCCCTGTTCGGGCTGACCAGTTTCTTCTTCCCGTTCGGTCTCGGGATGGCTGGTGCGTACTACCTCTTTGAGTTCTCGCTGCCGGCCGCGGCACTGCTCGCCGCGGTGTTTGCGTCACATACGCTCCTCGCGTATCCCATCGTCAACCAGTACGATGTCACACAGAACCGGTCCGTTACCGCGGTGTTCGGCGGAATCCTCTTCACCGATACGCTCGCACTCGTCGTGCTCGCACTGGCTGTCGGCGCTGCAGACGAGGGAATTTCACCACTGCTGTTGGCTGATATTGCTATCTCACTCGCGCTGTTGTTCCTGGTCGCGTGGTTCCTTCTTCCACCGGTTGCGCGCTGGTTCTTCCAGAGTTTCAACGAGGAGAGCTACTTCGAGTTCCTGTTTGTCGCGACGGTGTTTTTCGGTGCGGCCGCGCTGGCTGCCCTGGTCGATATCGAGCCGATTCTTGGTGCGTTCATCGCTGGTATCGCACTCAACCGGCTTATTCCGAAAGGCGGGACGCTGATGAACCGTATCGAGTTCGTCGGAAACGCGCTGTTCATCCCGTTTTTCCTCCTGCACGTGGGGATGCTCGTCGACTTCAGCGTCATTCTCGAAGGCACCGACACACTCCAGCTCGCAGCGTTCATCATCGGGGCGATGCTCCTTGCGAAGTGGGCCGCCGTCAGGGTCGTCGGCTCGATTCAGGGATACACGAAAAACGAGCGAAGCGTCATGTTCGGGCTCTCGACAGGGCAGGCTGCCGCCGCGCTGGCGGTCACGCTCGTCGGAGTCAGAGAAGGACTGTTCAGCGAAGTGGAGCTGAATGCTGTCGTGTTGATGCTACTCGTTACCGCCGTCATCAGCCCGTGGGTGACGACCCGTGCAAGTAACGCGCTCGCCCTGGAGAAAGAGGCCGGTGAGGGAGATGGAGAGCCCACGGACCCGCGAATCATCCTCCCGCTGTCTCATCATGCGGAGCTACAGCGGCGGCTGCTGGAGTTCGCGTTCGTGTTCAAGGGCGAACAGCGAGACGAGCCAGTTCACGTCCTGACCGTGCTCGGCCCCGGTGATGACACCGAACAACGCGTCGCAGAGCTCGAGGAGGAGTTCGAGGACATCCGGGAGATTGGCAACGAGGCAGAGATCACGGTCGATACCGAGACACGAATCAACCACAACCCGGCTTCCGGTATCGTCCGTGGTTCGCTCGAAGTCAGAGCCGATCTGCTTATCATGGGCTGGGACGCAGGTCGCTCGCTCACTCAACGGATGTTCGGGACGGTAATCGACCAGGTTCTCGACCGAACGAATATTCCGGCACTCGTTGCTCGCCTCGGCCATCCGATAAACACGACTGAGAAGATGTTCATCGTCATTCCACACGGGGTCGACCGTCACGAGGGGTTCTTCGAGGGACTGTACCTCCTCAAGACCGTCGCGGAACGGGTTGACGCAGACGTCGAGGCCGTTCTCATCAACAGTAGAACTGAACAGTACGAAACGCTGTTCGACCTGGTCGAGCCCGAACTCCCTGTTACGTTTACCGAACTCCAGGGCTGGGACAAACTGCACCCGTATCTCGACGAGGCTACGGACGAAGACGACCTCGTTAGCGTGCTCGCAGCCAGGCAGGGCTCGGTAGGCTATCACAGCGAGCTCCACTCGCTCCCGAACAAGCTCGTCACGCTCCCATCGAAGTCATTTATCGTGCTTCACCTCAGAGAAGACGACCCAGAGTACGACCGCAAGTTCCTCCGACTGGAGTGAGAGTGCGCGTCTAGCCGGTGAAAACTGCGACCACTGACGTGTGGAACGTCCGTCCAACGTGGGGTCAATCGCGTTCTGGAACGCCGGTCAGAATCTGAGCAACGTCTTTGATGTTGTGTGTATCGATAAGTAGCTCGGCCGCAACGCGGACCGTGACATCCGGGTCGATATCTTCTCCGTAACAGGCACAGTACAGCGCCAGCCAGTCGTTTATCGCGTCTTCCAGTGCCCGGTACTCGTCGGGCGGAAAGTGGACGTTCAAACCGCTGGTTTTCGCTTCCACGTACAGCGAGACGGCCGGGCCGAAACCCTCGCGGAGTATCTCCATCGCACGCTTTTCGTCCGGTGGCTCCGCTGGTGGCTCGAACGCTGCACACTCCTCTGTTACGCGCTCCGATAGCTCGTGCACCCGTCGATGAAATCGCTGTTCATCCGTGGACATTACTCTGGTTGAGACCTATCCCTGTTTGAACTCGACACCTTTGCCGCCACTCGGGTGTTCCCAGTGGGTGTCTGCGACGACTGCACAGGTTCCACATTCGACACACGGCTGCGTGTCCAGGCTTACCTTGTGCTTGGTCTGGCCGTTGGTCTTGACAGTCTCCTCGCGGTAACAGCCACCGCCGAAGTCCTTGGCGCTGACCGGGCAGGCCGTGACAGCGGTTCCACTGGCCTCGAAGCTGTCGTCCAGCACTTCGATATGGGGGTCGCCCACGTTGTACGTGAGGTCGCCGATTCTGTCGTCCAGTTCCGGTGGTTCGATGTCGTTCTCCGCCTCGATTGGCTCGCCGAGTACCTCCCCGATACGTTCCGGTATCGTCACGTACGTCATCTTGGTGTCCGGGACCATCCCGAGAACGAACGGCGAGTTGAACGACCGCTGCATGAGGCCACCGAACAGTTTCATTCCGACGCCACCGACCCGGGAGTTGATGACGGCATTGCCGATTTTGTTGACCGGTCGGCTTTCGGAGAGGAAACGGGTTGCGCGGTAGCGCCGCGGTCGAAGCCGTTTCATCACGCCTTCGTCTTCGAGCTTCTTCTCGTAGAGCGCACCGACGGCACCTGGCTCGCCACGGGTTTTCGCTTCCTGGAATGCCTCCGCGGCCAGTCCACCGGCCGTGACCGCGTGGTTCATTCCCTTGATAATCGGGCCCTGGGCCTGCATCTGCCCGGCGGCGTCGCCGACGAGCAGAAGTCTCCCGCGGTGTGGTGATGGGTTAGCGACTTTCTTGGAGTCCGGGACCAGCTTTGCGGAGTACTCGCGTTCTTCGTACTCGCCCCGGAGCCACTGGTCGAGCAGTGGGTGGGTAAGAAGGCTGTCGAGCAGTTCGTGCGGTTCGGCGCGCTCGTCCGCAATCGAGTCGAGGTGGAACACCGTTCCGACCGAGAGCGAGTCCTCGTTCGTGTAGAGGAATCCACCGCCTCGGACGCCGTCGAACAGGTCACCCGAGAACAGGTGTGCCGTTCCGGTCTCCGGTGAGACATCGAAGCGCTCGTTGATGACCTCGGGGTCCATGTCGACGACGGCTTTGACGCCCTGGAACCAGTCGTCGGGCTCCTCCCAGTCCATCAGCCCCGCGTCGCGGGCGAGTTCGGAGTTGACGCCGTCGGCAGCGATGATGACATCCGCAGTGATCGGGTCGAGTTCGTCACAGGTGACGCCAACGATGTTCCCGCCCTCGCGGAGCAGACCGTTGACGCGAACGTCGGTCAACAGGCCGCCGCCGGTCTCCCGTGTCATCTCGTGAACGCGGTCGGCGAGCCAGGAGTCCATCTTGCGCCGGAGAACCGCATCACACCACTCCGTCCCCTTGTTGTGGATTTTGTGCAGGTCGAACGTTTTGACCTTCTCCCCGGCGATGTTGTGGATGTAGTAGTCGTCGACCGGGCGCTCGGCTGCCTCCTCCCGGAAGCCCGGGAACAGGTCGTCGATGGTGTACGGTGCCCAGCTTTCCGCGTAGATGAGCCCACCCGAAACGTTCTTCGAGCCGGCCTCCGCCCCCCGTTCCAGGACGAGCGTTTCGACACCCTGCTTTGCCAGTGCTGCTGCTGCTGCGGCTCCGCCGGGGCCCGCCCCGACGACGACCGCCTCGTAGTGTTCGTAATCGTCTGTCATCGTATTTCTCCGTCGTGTTCAGTTGCGGACTGTGATACCTGACTGCCGATCTGTACTCCCCGTTCGGTTCGGTGTGTAGTGAGTCGTCCGCCCACCATCAGTCGTCACTCGCCTCCGCGACTACCTGCTGGAACTCTCCGGCCTCCAGTGCGTCGATGAGCCGGGGGAGAACCTCGAAGAGGTCGCCCTCGATGAAGTAATCGGAGAAGTCACGGATATCCGCTTCGGGGTCCGTGTTGATTGCCACGATACTCTCTGACTCGTCCATGCCGACCTTGTGCTGGACGGCACCGGAGACGCCGGCGGCGATGTACAGCTCGGGTTCGACGACCTGTCCGGACTCGCCAATCTGGCGCTCCTCGCTGATGTACTGCTCGACGTGGCCGCCGAACTCGTACGATGCCGTGATGACACCGCGGGTCAGCCCAAAGGCGGCATCCTCGAACTGGTCGGTTAGTTCGACTCCCAGCTCGATTCCCTCCGTGGGGTCGACGCGGTCGATACCACGACCCAGACAGACCACGACATCGTGGCCGGTGAGGTCGACTCCTTCTTCGAGCTGGTCGTGCTCCACGACCTCGATCTGGAACCAGTCGTCGGGGAGGTCGATGTCGTGCTCGACGATTTCTCCTTCGCGGTCGTGGTCCGGTTCCGGAAGGTCGAACGCACCCGGGATGACGCTCGCACCCTGCGGATGGAAGTCACGGAACGGCTTGTCGATGCACAGAATGGTGGAGTACTCGAATCCGGAGAAGTCGGGACGTGGCATGTGGAGCACGCGGTCGAACTCTACACTGTCTCCTGGCTTTCCCGTCTTCGCCGGGTTCGAAATCATCGCTTCGTCGATGTAGAGGTCCGAACAGTCCGAGGCGAGTCCGGAGTCCAGTTCGCCCTGGACGAGTGCAGAGAGGTCCCGGCCGTTGTTCGTCGCCGGGAAGATGGTGTAGCGGGGCTCGTGGTAGTCCCGCCAGTCCTGCTCCCAGTCACGGCACATGTGACAGACGATTTCGGTGTAGGGTTTGTGGCGGAACCGGCTCAGACGGTCGTCCTCGTGGTAGACGACGTGGTCGGCACCGTAGGCGATGGCTTCCTCAGCAAGCTCTCGCGCGTTGTCTCCGATAATGACCGCAACGACTTCCTCGGAGTTGCCGTCCTCGTCGCCGCCGTACTTGTCGTTGTAGCCGTCCATCAGCTCGCGGGCCTTTCCGAGCATCTCCTTCGAGACGTCGATGAGTTCGCCCTGCTGTGTCTCGCAGTAGACCCACATGTCGCGGTATTTTTCGCCGGAGGTCCCCTCGACGTACTGCTTGTCGGCGGTAGGGTGGTCGAC
>LKMJ01007590.1_pt1 | contig 10224 bp, 10 predicted proteins | sample 643391 | NCBI WGS metagenome assembly LKMJ01 (sample SAMN04112250, study PRJNA286221) | soda lake metagenome | biome: soda lake; feature: Kulunda Steppe; material: water; isolation source: sample PL-Br10 brine of Picturesque Lake | place: Russia: Kulunda steppe | collected 2010-07
AGCAGTAATCCTGTGAACTGTCACCCCCTCGTGTCGGCTTCCTCCCCGGCCTACTCGCTTCGTGCTTCCGATGTATCGGAAGCTCTCGCTCCTTGAGGCCGGGGGCTCCGCCTCGAATTAGCTGAACGCCGCCTTATCAGTATCGTCGTCGTTTTTATAAGCGGGAAAACCGTCTCCACCGAACGGGTACTCACCCGAGGAGTTCCATCGCGTCGTCGTCGTTCGGCACCACACAGATGAACGCGCCCTCGGTGTCGCTTTCGTTTCGGTACCAGTGAACCGTCCCCGCCGGGATGAAAAGCGAATCGCCCGCGGAGACAGCGTGTTCCTCCCCGTCGATCCCGACGACGTACTCGCCCTCCAGCACGTACTGTTCGTGTTCGAGTTCGTTCGTGTGTTTCGGCACCGTCGCGCCCGGATCGAGCGTGAATCTGCGCATCGCGAAGTTCGGCGCGCCGTCCTCGGGGCCGACGAGAACGCCCTTCGAGAGCCCCTCGGCGGCATCGACCGACTCGTAATCGATCTCGTCGGCGCGGTTGATCGTCGGCTGTCGTGGTTCGGATTCTGTTTCTGACATGCGATCGACTACGGGAGCGTTCGACTTTATACTACTCCCGGCCCCGGCGTCCGCCTCGAAGCGCCACGTCATGAGGCCGATCACGGCCTTTATACGGATCTGCCCGGAACCACCGGACATGGAAACGACCTACCGGAGACGACAAGAGACGGCGTATCCGAAGTTTCGAAGCGTCGCCGTCCCCGCGGCGGTGCTCGTCGGCGTCAATATCGCCCTGATGTATCTCGTGGCGATGACGCCGCTCGCGGCGCTGAACGACCTGCTGTTTGCGGTGCCGATCCTCGGATTGTTGGTCTACGGTGCCGCATTGACCGGCGGAAACATCATCGCAGAGCGGGGGCTGGAGGCCGGATCGGTGGGGACCGCTGCGGTCGGAATCGTGCTGTTACAGGGCGCGTACGCCCTCTTCGGCGGTGGGATCCTCGCTCGGCTCGCGGTCGACGTTCGCGGGGTCGCGCTCGCGGCCGCGTTCGCGGTTACGCTCGCGATGACTGTCGGGATCGCCGGCTACGTCTACCTGCGGGACAAACGGTTCGATCACTGGAGCAAGTACTCGCTCGGGGCGTTCATCCTCGGGGCGGTGCTCGTCGCGATCGGATCGGTGATCCCGCTGGTGTTGATCGGCGGGTTCGTGTTCATCTTCCTCGGCTTCACCCTCCGGTTGGGATACGAGATCTGGCACGTCAAAGCCTCCTACGACCCGACTCGGTCGCTGCTTCACGCGCTGGGGATCTACGTCGCCTTCACCGGTGTGTTCGTGCACGTCCTCCAGATCGTCGCCCGACAGTTCATCGAGCGGTGAATCGCCTCGATCCGCCCTGCCCGGATTCGACGACACAAGACATTTAACCAAAGCGGCGGCAACACCGACCGGTATGCGCCCTGAAGCCCTCCTCGCGGCCATCGCCGTCGTGGTCCTCTTCGTGACTATCGGCGTCGCCCTCCTCGTTCCGGGGTTCGTCGCCGAACCGGACCCCGACGAACCGCCGGCCAGACTCGACGTCGCCGAGACGACCCTCCAGACCGCCGACGTGACCGGCGAAACGGTGACTTTCGACGTGACCGCGTTCGTCACCCACCGCGGCGGGCCCGCCGAGAACGTGAGCGTCGTCGTCCGTGCGGTCGACGACAGCGGCACCGTCGCGGATACGGCCAGAGACGACCGCCGGACCCTCGAAGGGAACGGCGAACACGAGATTCCTGTCTCGGTGACGGTCCCCCGCGAAGGCGGCTACGAGATCCGGACGATCCTGTACGTCGACGGCCAGCGGGTCGACGTCGCGCGAGCGAGCCTCAGCGGTCTCGAGGCGTTGACGCCGCCGCACGCCCGGACGAACGTCGCGTTCGAACAGTTCGACCAGCGGGACGCCGTCGAGTACACGATCGAATCGGTCGAGGACGGCGACGCGACGCTTTCGGTGCGGAGTTATCTCACGAACGGCGGCGATAACCCCGAATCCGATCTTCGACTCGTCGTCACGGCACGTCACGCGGAAGCGAACGTCGTCGCCGACCGAGCCGAGGCTGACGTCGGAACGATCGATCCGGGCCGAACCGAAACCGTCGAAGTCCCCGTGACCGTCCCCGACGAATCGAACTACTACCTCGACGTGACGCTCTGGCGCGACGGGGTCGTACTGGAGTCGACCCGGACCGCGGCGAACCTCGATCCGGAACGGACCGTCGACGTCGAAGAGCGGACCGAAGCGGTCGAGTTCGAGGCCGGCGAGTTCGAAGCCGAACGAACGGAGGAGCCGGAACCCAGACCGGAACGCGACGTGGAAGAACAGCCCGGATTCGGCGCGCCCGCAGCCGTGGTTGCGTTAGCGTTACTGTTCGGGGGACTTTTCGCCCGGAGGTGGTCTCGATGACGACCGACGAGAAGTCGGAGGTAGACGCCTCCGACGACGAAATTCGAACTGTTGAGTCGGAAGCAGAGTCGGAATCGGAACCGGAACCGAAGCCGAAGTCGACGAACGACGAGGCGGATCGAAGCCGGGACGGTGGGTCGGACGACGGAACACGCCTGGGAGTCGACCGCGAGCGGGCGCTCTCGTATCTCCGGTGGGGGACGCTTCTCGCCCTCGGAGTGGTCGTTTTGATCTCCGGGGCCGGCCTCTACAGCAGTCTCGGCGCGATCATCGACGTCTGGGTCGCGGACAGATACCAGCCGATCGCCCGCACCGGCGTCAACCTCGCGATCCTGTGTGCGGCGATCGGCGGCGTCGTCGCGGTGTTGCGACGGCTGTGAGTTACGGTGATCGACAGTCTTTATGCGTTCACGCCCGTGAGACGGTCCCATGGGTGTCGAAGACCAGGAACCGATCATCAGGCCGGCGGAGCCGCCGGGAGATCCGGCGGACCTCGCTCGGAAACCGGGCGAGCCCGTCTCCGAATACGAAGCGCTCGCGGCCGACCTCCGGGAGGCCGTCTCCGGAGACGTCCGGTTCGACGAGTACGCACAGATCCTGTATGCGACCGACGGGAGCATCTATCAGGCCCGACCCGCCGGCGTCGTCTATCCCGAAGACGTCGCCGACGTCCGCGCCGCCGTCCGCACGGCGGTCGAACACGAAACGCCGATCCTCCCCCGCGGCGCCGGTTCCTCGCTGGCGGGGCAGACCGTCGGCCCCGGCTGTGTCGTCCTCGATATGTCCCGGCACATGGACGGCCTGCTTTCGGTCGATCCCGACGGGCAAACCGCGACCATTCAGCCCGGGATCGTTCAGGACGACCTCGACGATCACCTCGCCGAGTACGGCCTGCAGTTCGCCCCCGATCCGGCCTCCTCGAATCGATCGACCGTCGGCGGTGGCATCGGAAACAACTCCACCGGCGCCCACTCGGTCAGATACGGTATCACCGACGCCTACACCGAAGAGGTCAAAGCGGTGCTCTCGGACGGATCGCTGCTTCACGCCCGCGAGATCGTCATCGACAGCGACGAGTACGAGGCGATCGTCTCCGAGGACGACCGGGTAGCCGAGATCTACCGGACGGTCAGAGGCCTCGTCGAAGAGAACGAAGCCGAGATCGAATCGCGGTACCCCGAACTCAAACGGCGCGTCAGCGGCTACAACCTCGATCGCGTCATTTACGAGAACGACGACGGCGAGGAGGTCATCAACCTCGCGAAACTCTACGTCGGCAGCGAGGGGACGCTCGGCGTCATCGTCGAGGCGACTGTCGGATTGGTGTCGGTCCCGGAGGAGACCGCGCTCGTGCTCTACTGTTTCGAGGATCTGGTCGACGCCATGAAAGCGGTGCCGGAGGCGCTGGAGTTCGGCGTCAGCGCCGTCGAGTTGATGGACGAGGAGGTGTTCCGGCTCGCCGCCGACTCCGACGGCTACAGCGAGTACGCCGAACCGATTCCGGAGGGGACGGCCGCGGCGCTCATGCTCGAGTACGACTCGGAGCTACAGGAGGATTTCGAGGCGGCGATCGAGGCGACGAACGCGCATTTCGTCGGGGAGGGATCGGCCTTCGAGGCGATCGAGGCCTACACTGAACGCGACCAGACGGACCTGTGGGCGCTGCGGAAGGCGGCGATCCCGCTTTTGATGAGCCTCGAGGGCGATCCCAAGCCCTATCCGTTCATCGAGGACGCGACGGTTCCCCCCGGTGAACTCGCCGAGTACGTGATGGAATTCGAGGACGTACTCGAGGCTCACGACACCTCCGCGGCGTATTTCGCCCACGCCGGCAGCGGCACCCTCCACATCCGGCCGATCTTGAACCTCAAAGACGCCGAAGGCATCGAGGCGATGCACTCGATCACCGAGGACGTGACCGACCTGGTGTTGAAACATCACGGCGCGTTCTCCGGCGAACACGGCGACGGGATGGCCCGCACCGAGTTCAACCCCAAGATGTACGGCGAGACGCTGTGGAACGCGTTCAAGGCGGTCAAAACCGCCTTCGATCCGGACTGGGATATGCACCCCGGCAACGTCGTCTACCGGGACGGTCCCGACGATATCGGTCCCGACAGCGATCGCGGCGTCGGCGCCGACATGCGAGAGCACCTCCGGTACGGACCGGCGTATCAATCGATCGAGCCGCAGACGAAGCTCGATTTCTCGGAGGAAGGCGGCTTCTCGCATCTCGTCGAACTCTGTAACGGCTGTGGGACCTGCAGACAGACCGACGAGAACACCATGTGTCCGACGTTCCGGGCCTCCCGCGAGGAGATCCAGACGACCCGCGGGCGGGCGAACACCCTCCGGGCCGCGATCAGCGGTGAACTCCCCGAAGAGGAGATCTACTCCGAGCGCTTCCAGAAGGAGGTACTCGATCTCTGTGTCGGCTGCAAAGGGTGTAAATCCGACTGTCCGACCGGCGTCGATTTCGCGAAGCTGAAAGCCGAAGTCAAACACGAGTACCACAACGAGGAGGGAACGAGCCTCCGGACGCGGCTGTTCGGTAACGTCGATCGCGTAAGCGAGATCGGCAGCACGCTCGCGCCGGTTTCGAACTGGGCCCAGAAACTTCCCGGATCGGATCTGATCGCCGAGAGGGTTCTCGGGATCGCCCCCGAGCGGGAGTTGCCGACGTTCGCGACCGAGACGCTCGTCGAATGGTTCGAATCGAGGGGCCCGACGGTCGAAGAAGCCGAAGCAGACGCGCACGTGCTGCTCTTTCCGGACACGTACACGAACTTCAACTATCCCGAGGCGGGGAAAGCTGCGATCGAGGTGCTCGAAGCGGCGAACGTCCACGTCCGGGTGGCCGACAGAGACGACCTCGCCCCGAGCGGGCGGGCCGCCTTCTCGATGGGACTCCTCGATGAAGCGGCGGAACGCGCCCGGACCAACCTCGAGGCGCTCGCTCCGTACGTCGAGGACGGCTGGTCGGTGCTGTTCGTCGAGCCCTCGGACGCCGCGATGTTCCAGGACGAGTACGTCGATCTGCTGGCGGACGATCGGGTAACCGAACTGGCCGTCTCCGCCTACGGCGTCTGTGAGTATCTCGACACCTACGCCCTGCTGGAAGCCGTCGACTTCGACGCCTCGGAGGAGTCCCTCGCGTACCACGGCCACTGCAACCAGAAGGCGCTGAACCGCGATCACCACGCCGCGGCGGCGCTTGCTGCGGCCGGCTACGAGGTCGACGCGCTCGATTCCTCCTGCTGTGGAATGGCCGGGTCCTTCGGGTACGAGGCCGAACACTACGACCTCTCGAAGGCGATCGGGAGGATCTTACAGGAGAAAATCGAGGCGAGCCCGGGCGAGACGGTCGTCGCCCCCGGTGCCTCCTGTCGGTCACAGCTCGCAGACGACGATTTCGAGGGCGAGCGGCCGCCCCATCCCGTCGAGAAACTGCGGGACGCGCTCGGTTGAACGGGGGACGGTCGCCGCCCGAGCGATCGGGGTCGAGCCGACCCGTTCAACGGAAGCCGCCACGCTTTTAGCCGGAACGACACCTACGGGCGGTATGCCCAGACCACGCGAGGAGTTCGGGGACCTCCGGGAGTTCGAATTCCGAGAGCCGGAGGAGGTTCTCGACGACGAATACCTGTACACCGTCTACGAAATTGCTCGCCTGCTGCAGGGAGTCGATCCGGAGACCGAACTCGATGTGGAGACGGAAGCGATCCTGCTGGATTGGGCGATCCCGTGGATGCTAGATCACAGCGAATCGTTCGTCTTCGCCGAACCCGAATCCGAGGACGAACCGGGGTATTACGGCCTCAAATGAAGCTACTCGTCGCCGGAAGCGCCGAGGTCGACGCCGGCAAGACGACGTTTACGACCGGGCTCATCGAACGGACGGGCGTTCGCGGTTACAAACCGCGTGCGGGAAACGGCTACTGGTACGACCACGACGACTACCGGCGGGCGATCGAGGAGGGGCGGCTGTACGGCAAGGACGCCAAACGGATCGCCGCCGCCGCGCCCGGATCGGTCCGCCCCGAGGCGATAAACCCCGTCCACCGGCTGTGGCTGCCGGCCCCCGGCCGCGGCAAGGGAGTTCTCGGTCGCGACGGGCGGCGGTTCCTCTTCGATCGGGTGACGCTCGAAGCAGATACCTACGTCGTGAACGGTGACGTCGAGCTGCCATCCGAGGCCCGGGAGGCCTTCCCGCTGGAAGATGCGCCGTCAGTCGACTCTCTGGAACGGCTCAACGAGCTGATGGCCGCCCACCACGCGCCGGCGCTCGAGGAACTCGCCGGGGCGATCGACACGCGAGAGGCGGCGATCGTCGAATCCTACGCGGATATCGCCCGACCGCTCTCGGAGTTCTCCCCGGACGGGGTCGCGGTGGTCGAACCCCGTCGGTGTCGGATCTACGACGGCGACCGCTACGCGAAAGCCTGCGAGGTCGCAAGCGGCAGCGCTCACGAGGGGCGGCTCGAAGAGCGCGTCGAACACGTCATCGAGCTGTTAGAACCGGCGGCGGCGGTGACGTTGCCGGCGCTCTCCAGCGACGAGCGCGACAATCGAACGGTCGTCGCAGACGCCTACGAGGCGGCCTACGACGAACTTCTCGAGGTCGTGTGAGCTGGACAGAATCGGACAGGACAGTGAGCCGGTCAGAAAACTAATGGCTTCCGCGGACACAGGTGAGATATGGACTATAGCACGGCCGGTACGGACGATATCGAAAGCGTCGTTCCAGAAGAGTGGGGCGGAATGTGGTTCTTCCGGGACGCACTGGAGTGTGAGAACCTCGGTATGACGCTCTTAGAGCTGGAGCCGGGCGGGAAGGGCAAATCACACGACCACGCTGAGGAGAACCACGAGGAGGTGTACCTCGTCGTCGACGGCGAGTTGACCGTCGACCTCGGCGGGGAAAAAGACGACCCCGAGACCGAAACGACGCTCGGCTCCGGCGAGGCGATCCGCGTCGCGTCCGGGACGCGACGACAGCTCCGAAACGAGAGCGAAAAGCGAGTTCGAGTCGCCATCGCGGGCGCGCCGTGAGTCGGGTTCGAGAGGCGAAACCCAGAACATAACTTAAAGGAAGCTCCCCTCCCGAAAAGCAGTATGTACCTCGCTGAGGAGACGTGGTCGGAACTGGGGGAGTATTTCGGGAACGAATCGCTGGCGCTGGTTCCGCTCGGATCGACCGAACAGCACGGGCCGCATTTGCCGCTCGCCACGGATCACCTGATCGCGGAGGGGTTCGCGCGGGAAGCTGCCGAGCGGGCCGGTTATCTCTGTACGCCGACCATCAACGTCGGCGTCAGCCCACACCACCGACAGTTCGACGGGACGATGTGGGTCGACGCGCCCGCCTTCCGGGACTACGTCGAGTCCTTCACCCGCAATCTGGCGTATCACGGGATCGACCGGGTCATCTACGTGAACGCCCACGGCGGCAACGTCGAACACCTCCGTGAGGTCGGCCGTCGGCTCCGGGACGAGGAGGTGCTGTATGCGATCGAGTGGATGTGGAACGAGAGCATCCCGACGCTCGTCGACGATCTCTTCGAGCGGAACGGCCCCCACGGCGGGCCGAAGGAGACGGCGATGATCATGCACCTCGCCGAAGAGTTGGTCCGACACGAAAAGCTCGAAGCGGCGCGGGACGACGGGTGGGCCGATTACGCAACCGAGCGATCCAGCAAACACGGCGCACGGACCTACTACGATGCGATCGAGAACACCGAAAACGGCGTCTTCGGCGACCAGACGGACGCGACCTCCGAGAAGGGCGAACGGATGTTCGAAGAAGCGACCGCGCAGTTAATCGAGTTATGCGACTGGCTCGCCGCACAGGAGTTCCAGGACCTCATGCCGGACCCGCACGTCTGACCGTTCGTCCCTTCGCAGGCGGCATACTCGTCCGAACGGCTCTCCGATACGGATCGGTGTACCGATGGACCGGTGATCGCTGATTTCGGTGGAGCGATCACCGCGACGGACGGTACGGGATGGACTCACCGAATTTAAATACTCGAGCCGTACAACTACACCGTGAATGTCAAAAGTTGTCATTACTCATAGCGAGACCCACCCGGTTCGGATTTCGGCGATAACGGACGCACTCCCCGAAGCGACGGTCGAACCGATCGAGTTACCGGCCGGCCCGCTCGAGAACGATTCCGCGCTGGTCGATGCCGTCGAGGACGCCGAAGGGGTCGTTCTCCGGCCGGGCTCGGTGACCCGGCGCGTTCTCGAGAACGCCCCCGATCTCGAGATCGTCGCCGTCCACGGGTCCGGATACGGTCGCGTCGATCTCGAGGCCGCGACCGAACACGGCGTCGTCGTAACCCACAATCCCGGTGGTCCCGGCCCAGCCGTCGCCGAGCACACCCTCGGAATGATGCTCGCGCTGCTCAGGGATTTCGTCGGCGTCGCCGAACGGACGACAGCCGGCGAGTGGGAGTCCGCCCGGCGGTTGAATCCGGAGTTAGGGCGACAGACGGTCGGTATCGTCGGTCTGGGGACGATCGGGTTCGACGTCGCTCGGCGGCTCTCGAACGCCTTCGATGCGACCCTTCTGGGATACGATCCGTACGTCATGGGCCAACGCGAGTCATCGATATATCCGCGTACGAGCGCCGAAGAGACCCGAGAGATCGGCATCGAACTCCTCGAACTGGAGACGTTACTCGATCGAGCGGATATCGTAACGATCCACACCCCGCTCACGGCGGAGACGGAAGGACTCATCGGCGAGAGCGAACTCCGGCGGTTGACCGACAGTTACCTCGTCAATACGGCACGTGGCGGCGTCATCGACGAGGAGGCGCTGATCCGCGCGGTCGAAGCGGATCAACTGGCCGGGGTCGCACTGGACGTGTTAGCCACCGAACCGCCGGATTCGGATAATCCCCTCTTGCGCTCTCCCGACGTACTGGTTACGCCACACACCGCCGGGACGTCCGAGGGGTATCTGAAACGGGCAGCGGAACAGAGCGCAGCGAAAGTCGGAACCGTCCTTCGAGGCGGCCGGCCGGAGACGACGGTGAACCCGAAGGTGTTCGACGTCTAGTCGGATTTCGTGACGTGTTGCCCCGTCGTCGATGACAGCGACCGTTTCGTTCACTCGTCCGCCGATCGCTTTTTGTCGCTCTGATCGACGAGAAGTTCGTCCGTGACGTCGATCTGGACGCCGCGGTCGTTGCTTTCGCCGAAGCCGGCACTGAGAATCCGGGTGAGCGCGTCCTCGACCGTCTCGTCGATCTCCGTGTAGCGATCGGATTCGACCTCGACGACGAAACCGGTCGTGATGTTCGGGGCGGTCGGCAAAAACAGGATGTCACGGCCGTCTTCGGTCGACTTTCCGGTTTTAAACGCGGTCATCCGCATCCCGTTCCACGTCTCGATCTTGACGGGCGTCTGGAGTTCGTCCGGGCCGCTGACGGCGGTTTCGACCGCCATCTTCGAGGCGTTATAAACGACCCGAAGCCCCGGTAGCTGGTTCATCGCGCCGTCGAGGATCTCCTCGAGCAAGTCGCCGACGGTCGTTCGCATCAGATACCCGACGGCGAGGACGAGCAACCCGAAGAGGACGAGCGTGATGAGAACCCGAATCGAGACGGGCAATCCCCCGAGCGTCGTTTCGAGAAACGGGAGGTTCGCGATCGCCTGATAGATGAAGGCGACGACGTAAGCCGTAACGAGCAGCGGCACGAGGACGATGAGTCCGCTTGCGATATCTCGTTTCCACGAAGACGACAGCATTCGGTCGTATCTCAC
>LKMJ01007591.1_pt1 | contig 10224 bp, 8 predicted proteins | sample 643391 | NCBI WGS metagenome assembly LKMJ01 (sample SAMN04112250, study PRJNA286221) | soda lake metagenome | biome: soda lake; feature: Kulunda Steppe; material: water; isolation source: sample PL-Br10 brine of Picturesque Lake | place: Russia: Kulunda steppe | collected 2010-07
GATTCCCAATCCCCTTCGGTTCGAATGGCCGAGAGCCGACGGTAGTATTCGGACTGGTGCTGTTTTAGGTAGCCGCTGAGGTACATCAGCGGCTCCGTCAGTAATCCCCAATGTTCAAACAGGGCTGCGATGAGCAGCCGGCCGATCCGTCCGTTGCCATCCAAAAACGGATGGATGGTCTCAAATTGGGCATGGGCCAATGCGATCTTCACCATTGGAGGTAAGTCCGTCGCATTGTTATGAATAAAGCGCTCCAAATCGGACAAAAGCTTGGAAACATGCTCCGCTGGCGGCGGTACGAACTGCGCGTTGCCGGGTCGTGTGCCACCAATCCAGTTTTGCGACCGACGCAACTCGCCAGGCTGTTTTCCGGCACCGCGGACGCCGCTGAGTAACAGCGCGTGCGCCTGACAAAGTAGACTGACGCTAATCGGCAGACCTTTGGAGTCGCGCAGCTGCTCCTGCGTCCACCGAAAGGCCCGCAGGTAGTTCGTGACCTCTTCTACATCATCGGTATTGCTGATCTTGAACCCTGCTTCATCATCGAACAGGTCGGTCAGAGTAGCCTGCGCGCCCTCAATCTGCGACGTCAACAGCGCCTCTTTGCGAATTGCACTATACAAAAGCCAGTCTACCGATGGCACCAAACCCGACACCCCCGCCAAACGCGCAAGTGCCAGCTCCGCCTGCCGGTTTAGTTCGCTGAATGCATCCGTTGCCAGGGCTGGGGCAGTTGGCGGCAAGGGATGAGGTACAAAGGCGCGCACGCGCTGGCCAAGCGTCGTGGATGTTACGTAGGTCCCGGTGGAACGCGCCATTGAAGACTGCCTGAAGTAGAGTTCAGGCAAATTAAAACATCCTTTAATTTGTTTCTCAACAATTAAAGCAAGCTTTCATAAGAAAATGGTGGCCAGGGACGGAATCGAACCGCCGACACGAGGATTTTCAGTCCTCTGCTCTACCGACTGAGCTACCTGGCCGGGGAAGCCGTGTATTCAACCCGATGCAGCGCCGCGGGTCAAGGGAGAGGGCTGAATAATTCAGTTTGATGAGTCAAGCGGTGGTATCTGCTCTAGGATTATTTGATACGCCACATAATATTTATAGATATTGGCTACATATTGCACGGTCTCGCGACCAATTCTTTCTGCAGCAAGCCGCTTGACGTAACTGCCGAACACGGCCCGGGCCCGCATTATAGGCCGCTAACGCAAATAGCAACCGCTGAGATGCATCTAATGCTGGATCATCGAAAAACTCATCTTTTAGATACCGCACGTAGCGGATTCCAGCTAATACGTTGTCTTCAAGCACCGTTGGGTCTGTAACACCCATGTCAGCGGCAGTGGAAGGCAAGAGTTGCATGATGCCAATTGCGCCAACAGGGCTTACCACCGTGTTATCTAGGCGGGACTCTTGATAGCCCTGAGCAATTAACATTCGCCAATCTAAATTGTATTCATTCGATAATATCGGTTAATCAGGATATTGCCTTGTAACGAGCCCGTGCGGCGCGTGACCAGAAATTGATCAAGGGCTTCTTTGAGCGCAGGGCTATCCTTGCGCACCGCAAACGCAATCGTATTGCCTTGGCTCAACACCAAATCTGGGTGAACGCGAATTTGCTCAAAAACAGATTTCCATAGCGTCGCTAGATAAGTGTCAGCAATGGTGTAATCGACGATGCCGGCATTGACCATTTCCAGAATATCCTCTGTTTCGAAATGCCCCGGCGCTTCTGTAATGTTAATGACCGCCTTGCCGCGAGCCGCTAGATCACGATTCACCGTAATCAAATGCTCAAAATAGCTACTGTCAGGGTGAACCATTACCGTTTGCCCCGCCAACCCATCCCAGTCCGTTGGCACGGCCGCGTTTTCATGACTGATTAACAGTTCACGCACATCTCGACCCAGAGGCGTAGTGAAGGCCACCCGCTGACTACGGGCATCCGTTACCGTCAGGTTAGCTGCAATCACATCACCCAAGCCTTCTTCCAAGGCAGGAATTAACCGAGCTCTTGTTGTTGGAATGAAGGCGACAACCGTTCGCAAATGCGGATTGCCGAGTTGACGATTAAGCTCCGTTTCAAAATCACGCATCATCTCGTAGGCAATACCGCGCTGCTCAGGCCCATCCAGAAAGTAAAGGGTACGGCTGTAGGGTACGAGTACACGAATCACCCGGCGCTCGACCAGGGCATTAAGCGCTCACTTTTAATTGCCGCGTGACTGATTCCCTGAGGCTGTATCAGAAAGCATCCGAGGGCCAAAAAAAGCGATATGAGAAAACGGACAGCCATAAACAGATTTCCAGATTTTTAATCTGATTTAATGGGTCGCATCAGCAACCAAACAAGCCATATCAGTAGGACTAGTGCCAGCATAGCCAAAGCCGATGTTGCTGGCGAGGGGTTCAGTGGCTCGGGCGGCTTCGGCAGCTGAGGAGATAGCGCTCGTGCCTGCGGCAGAATGGGGTAAATATCCTCGCTACTCGCGGTAGCCGCATTAATCCGCCCAACCACCTGATCGGTTAAAGGAAGCGCGCGCGGCACAAAGCTTGCGCCTGGCCCCTGGGTTGTTGAAAGTCTGGCTGTCGCTAAAGGAGAAGGTGCTGCTAACACAAGTTGCGTAGAGAGCGTTTCGATGGGTTCACGAAACCCGGAAATTGACACATCATCACCATCCTGAGCTGGGAAAAATCGCGCGTAGTCAGCAGGCGATAACGTTGCAGGTTGCAGATAAGGAAACACAATTCGGTTATTTGCCTGAATCCAGTTACTCACTTCCATTAGCGGCAGACCTTGCTGCAACAATGCCAAAGCTGTGGAATTGCCAACCGGCTGCATCAGAATGGCAACGTCTGCACCGCTATCAACCAACGCATCGGCTAATGATACAGGCGATTCACCTTCTACCGGCTGAAGCTTGGCAGTTAGCTGCAAGCCATCAATAATCGACTGTGCCGCTCGAAAACTACTCGACCCTTCCGGCCCTGTAGCAATCACCGTTGCATCTTCAAGGCGTGTAATGCTGGGTTGCAAAGCAAAGGTGTGCAGAAAGCTGGTACCAACTAAAGCCACCGCCTCAATGCCTTGACGCAATGGCGGCTGCCCGGTTGTAGAATCGATAGAGCCGGGTGAAAAGAATGCTGGCGCACTCACCAGTGCAATGCGCGCGCTTGCATCCTCAACGGCGCTCAGCGGATCTTTCGACTGAATTAAGTTCACCGTGCTGGTTGGAAATGACCGGCGTAACTGCCGCAGAATCGTACCAGCCTCACCATCAGCATTGGCGGAAAGCGAAACCGCTAGATTTAGGGCCTGACGATTGCGCTCACCAATTTCTCCATCAATCAAATCAAGCTGAATCAGTTGCTCACGCACCACTTCTCGAGGATCTTCGCCACGAATGGTGACCCGCCTAATCAACTCGCTAATTTGCTGATCCCCAATTGCGCCATCCAGCTGTTTAAAAACGCCCTCTAGTGCAGGAAATCGCTCTAGCGCTTCCGCTCTATAAACCAAGGCACCAGCATAACGGGGAAAGAATCCCAAGTTATCCTCAAGCACGCGAACATCAAACAGCGCCGCCTGAGGGTCTGCTGAACGGATCAGAGCAACGTCGACCTCGCCATCGATCAGATGATCGTAAAGCTGCAAATAATCACGCGAATCAACCTCTAGGACCTTGCCAAACTGCATCCCATAACGCCGCCCAAGGGGGCCAAGGCCATCCACGGGGCGGGCTCTCCAATCGCTATCTATTCCCAAAGTCAGCTGCTCTGCGTACCGCGCAAGGTCTGAGTAGTTACGGATACCAAGGGAGGTTGCTCGTTCACCAAGCATTGCAAGCGCTGGCTCATTTTCAAAGCCCAATGGCTCACTCCACGCTAGCCCGAGCGATGCATAGCGTTCCGCCAAAAACACAAGAGCCGCCTCAGGATCGGCATCCGCATCGGTAGGCGGTGTAAATCCAAGCAATGCGAATCCAGCGCCTGTATGTTCGGGATAAAGGTCAACTTCGCCCCGCTTGAGTGCCTCTAACATGAGCCGACTATCGCCTAAACCGATACGCCGCTGAACTGGGATACCTGCAGCCTCGGCTAACTCGGCCACTAATTCAGCAATAATCTGGTCTTCGACGGACTGTTTGCCGCCGATCTGCAATGGCTCTCTATTATCACCACACCCGACTAGGGGCAGAATAAAAATAAAACTAATCAGTAGTTTACGTACCCGAATCACGAGCGGTTCCTTTCCGTGCGAATGGTTCTAAGAAAGCCAACAACCTGCAGCAACAGCACAACCGAAAAAGGAATAGCGCCGGTAACCGCCATCGCCTTAGCAACTTCAACAGAGCCGCTGAATAGCGTGGCAACGGTTAACACAGCAACAAGAGTGCCCCACACCAGTTTGTATGGCAGCGGTGGATTGAGCTGTCCGTCGCTGGTCATCATCGAGAGAACAAAACTTCCCGAGTCAGCAGAGGTGACTAGGAATATAAAAATCAAAAACAAAGCCACAAAGCCAAGCAGCTGCCCAAGGGGGAAAAATTCCAAAAAGATAAAAAATGCCCGACTCACATCTTGGGACACGAGCTCAGCAATCCCGCCACCACCGAAAAGTTCGATGAATACGCCAGCACCGCCTAAAACAGCAAACCAAAACAACGAAAACAAGGTAGGTACGAGTATGACGCCAGCACAAAACTCCCGAATTGTCCGCCCTCGGCTAATTCGGGCAATAAAAATCCCAACAAAAGGCCCCCATGCTAACCACCAAATCATGTAGGTTAGCGTCCAGTTTGCCGTCCATCCCTGAAGGCCCTCAAACGGCATCAAGTGGAAAGAAAGAAAAGGCAGCTGGGTAAAGTAAGTGCCGAATGAGTCGACGAGCGTCTCAAAAATAAACGCCGTGGGGCCAAAGACGGCAATGTAAATCACCATCAGCACAGCAACCGCCATATTAATATTGGACAGAAGCTTAATACCCCGATCGACGCCCACCGATACCGAAGTCATATACGTGACGTACATCACCGCCATCACCGCAAGTGACATATTAAAGGTGAGCGGCGTGCCAAGAAGCTCTCCAAGCCCAGCCCTAATCTGTAGGATTCCCATGGTCAAGGAGCCGGCCAAGCCGAACACCACAGCAAAAACCCCTAAGACATTTGCCAATTGCCCCAAACGCTGTCCGTTAACCCCCGGGAACAGCGCTTCAATGGGCGTAGAAATCAGGGGCTTTTTCTTTTTACGAAAAGTGAAGTAAGCAATAACCATGGCGCAAATCCCATAAATGGACCATGCATGCAAACCCCAGTGCAGGTTGGTTAATGCGAAGGCCGCCCTAGCCGCTTCAGCCGTCTCGCCCGCCATGCCCGGCGGCTCGCGAAAATGATAGAGCGGCTCGGCGACACCCCAGAAAATAAGGCCTGCCCCCATCCCTCCGGCAAACAGCATCGCAATCCAAGAGACCGTCGAGAACTCAGGTTCCTCGTTATCTTCGCCCAGTTTGATGCTTCCATAAGGCCCAAAAGCCAAAAACCCGGCAAGGATTAAAAAGCCGGTACTAATCAGCAACCAGTACCAGCCAATGCCCGTCAGCATAAAGCTAGTGAAGTCCAGCGACGTCCGACTCATACCGTCAGGATCAATTAAGCCCCAGCCACCGAATGCAGCAACCAGAATTAGCGAGCTAACAAACACGCTATTCAATGTGATGCGCGTTTTTTTTGCCAACTGGGATTTATTCAACTTCAATGCCCTCAAAACTTAACTTTAGGTTGCCAGATTGATCCAGCATCTCAAGTCGTGACCCAATAATTTTGTAATGCCGCACGCTCTCAAGGGCTTCCATGAACCGAGCAGCTTGCTCCATGCCCTCAAAGCAACTCATTTTGGTAGTTGCCATTCCTAAAAACCGGATTGAAAAGCCCCTTAACTCATAGCGACCGATAATGCGATTGCAACCATCAAACCCCACCAGGCTGCCATCATCACGCAACAACAGATGGGGCTGGAATCGTAACGGCGGGAGCGCCCTCCATTGCGTATTTTTAAGCTCTGCACGCTTTACTGGATCAGAGCAGATTTGATCTGGTTGCAACTCGATGAATCGCTTCGGCAGCAGTGCCCACACCGCACCTACCCCTTCAGCTGATGGTTGCTGCCTTATACGCCCTTCAAGACGAACAAGCGCATCGGCGCTAGGATTGTCTATAGCCGCAAGGTATGCCTCTTCGAGCGCCCGATTATCAGCCTCTGCCGCCACCATCAGCCGCTTGCCAGTCGTACATTCGCGAAAATAACCCGTATCCGCAAAGTACCGATACATTCCCTCAAAGACCGATTGCGGCTCGATGGGCTCAAAATGGGGTGCCCTAGTTAGTTGATAATTGAGCTCTGAGTCGATTCTACGGGCTGAGCGATCAAGCAGTTGCAGCTTATCAACCGTGACGATCTCAAAAAATAGGGGTTGATCATGATCACCATGGAGCGCCAATGCTTGAGCGTCAGATGAAAAAAAGAAACGGCCAATATCATCAAAAACACCATCTTCACGATCTTGGTACGTTGTTCGTAAAAAATACAGCCCGTCATCCAGGAGGTTGAGATGATAATCAATGCCAGGGCAACTAGCGCATGGCAGCGTGCCTACAAAAGTCGATGGGGCGCCGACTGACGGCACCCCATCTATCGCATCAGACCTTACGCACCCCGCTAGCATGACCACTGTAAGCAGAAGACCAACGGCTAGCTTGAGGGGGAGCAAATTAGTCTCCGTTATCCCGCTTCCACGGCTTCCACGGACCATTTGGATCTTCTGGCAAGCTGCGTGAGATCGGCGGCCCGAGCGAACCATCAGAACCATCCGGATACGGATCGGTGAGCATGATCATTTCGGTAAAGCCAGTTGCTACAACCGGTCCATCAGGCCCACCTTCGCGCAGCTGAATCACGCCTTCAATGTATGGCCCACCAAAACCCATACCCTCTTGTTCGGGAATGGTTGGTTCGTACCAATAGGTGCCTTGGGGTGTTTCAATCCGGCCATACCAAGGATACTCCTTGCCGGACTTCTCGGATGTCCACATCCGCTCTGGAATCAGCTTGAAGGCCGGGCCAAAGTGGTAGCTGCGCTCAAAGGTATCGCCATCCATGAACAAGTAACGGTTGACCTCGTAATGTGGGTTACGGAAGTTCAAGCCCTCGTAGTACTGGCGGAACGTCATTAAGTCGCCATTATCGAAGCGGAACCAAGCCCAGAAATAACGGTATTGCAGTGTATTCCGGAAGTTGCCCCACTGATGCTCAAACCATCCTGTGCCTTCAAATCGAACCGTACGACCACCAATGTCGATCTCACCCGATGTGGCCATATTTGGCGCCGTGTAGTAGTAGGTCAAGCCATACATCGTTTCTGGATTTTGGCGCTGTTGCGGATCAAAGCCGATGCTCTCTAGCCCCCAGTAGGCCATAGGGACGTATCCTGGCTCTTGAAGCTCTGCTGTCATATCAAGCTCAAAGGGGGCATTCCACTCGTCTTCCTTTTTGTTATAACCGGAAAACTGCCACGTCTCGGTCGGATAGTCGTAAGCCGTGGTAAACCCGTTCATCCCGTCGTCAATTTCATAACGGAAATTGAAGTCCTCAGCATCCGGCGCTGAGCCTTCCGTTGTCATTGGCCCTGTCACGTAGAGAAGGGCGGTATGGAACTCGCCGGTATCAAGGTTATGGAAAGCAAATAGCACGTTATGTAGCGGGTGGCCATCTTCTTCCATCCAGCCCTGACTCAGCGGCACCCAGAACACCGAAATACGCTCGTCGGTGTCTACGTCGCGACCGAGGACGGTGATGTAATGCCACTCGTTAAAGTCATTCTTCTGGTAGAACTCGCCCCCGTGCCAAGCATGATCGCGGGGGAGCTGATAGAGAGCTTGCCCCGTTTCAGTCTCGACTCCAGGGCCCTGAAAAGGCGGAGGATTTTCAGCGCTGACAGCCGTAAATAAACCACCGACCAAAATGAATGCGGCTGCCCTAACCAAGTTCTTAATCATCAGGTTCCGCCATCCTTAAGCGTTTTCAGGTTAAAAATCGCTCCAAGGGTAGCCAACAATGTCCGCTAAACGTAGTCAAAAAAGTGCAGGATTTCGGGTAATGACTTCCGCACGCGTTAACGTATCGTTATGAGGCATCGCGACCGTGCGGAGCTGTGCCTTGTATCACCCGCCAACCCGTTTAACCTCGGTTGAGGAACTTGAAGCCGCGTTAAAGGCGGTCGTCAATGTTGAAGTTACCCAATCCGAGTCAGGGCCGGGAGCGTTTTCCATCCACTCAGCAACCATCGGAGATTGCTTTATCTATGGTGGTTCAGGCAATCGCGCCATGGTCCTATCAGGTCAGCGCTCTACCGCTTTTTGGACCCTCACACCAATTACGAGCCGCTCAGCCCATGGGCGTTATCGTGGACAGGCACTAGAAAACGGCGATCTTTTATTTCTTAACCCTGGCGGCGAAATTTTTCAGCAAACTTATGGGGAGCACCACCAACAAGCGGTTTCTATCTCAGCTTCTTTAGCAGAGCGAATTATTAGTTCGGAACATGCCATGACGCCCCAGTCTGTGATGCATCGCTGGGGGCGTAAAAAAACACCACCGGCATCACGGCAAATTGATCAACTGTTAACGAGACTATTATCTGAGCGAACATCGCCATGGGCCGCGAGTGAGAAGAGTGACAAGGATCTTGCTGGCTATATTATCGCTACAGCGCTATCAGGTGGGGCTCCTTTGCCCCTTCGATCGTCACTTGCCAATCGGCGACGAATTGTTTCTCAAGCCGAAGACTTAATTCGTAGCCGTCTACATCAGCCACCCTGTATCATAGAGCTCTGTGAGTTGACGTATTCCAGCCGTCGCCTTTTATTTTATGCGTTCCATGAATTGCTGGGCCGATCACCCATTACTCATGCTCGTATCCTAAGGCTGCATGCCGCCCGTCAAAACATAAAAACCAGCACTCACAAAACAACCATCCAGGTCATCGCCGCAGAGCTGGGGTTTTCGCATGCCGGGCAGTTTGCGATGGATTATTCTCGCTTATTTGGGGAGAGCCCCAGTCAAACAAGACGTTAAATCAAGACGGCTACGCAACGATAACAACGCTTCGCGAAGCGACGGGCTACCCTGATCAAAATCAAAAGGTTCACTATGCAGCGCACACAAAGTGCCGACAACGGCACCGTTAGAATCATGCAGTGGCAGGCCCAGATAGGTGCCCAAACCAAACTGAACGAGATCTTCATTGCCAACCCATTCGGGGTCAGTGCGCGCATCGGGCACTTCTAAAATCCGATCTTCGTTAACTACCTGCTCGCAATACAGCTTATGACACCCTGGGTTCACGCTTTTTGGCCCGGCATCACCGGGATGATAGGTATCTTGCCGCGGGCCTGCGCTCACACGCGTAACCATATGGGTTGGGGTTGACTCCATAATCAACAAAGAATCAATGCCAAACTGGGCGGCGATGGCGTCTAACTCTTTCATTTTAGCCAACCGTCCCTTGCGTAGGTGACGAGGGCATACCCAACTCGCGTTTTGGCATGCGCCCGGATAGCGCCGCCTGGCGGCCGGCAATAATTGCATGCCGCATCGCACTGGCCATTAACGGCGGATTACCGGCATACGCAATCGCGGTGTTCAGCAGCACCGCATCGCACCCTAGCTCCATGGCTAATGCGGCGTCTGAAGCTGTGCCAACGCCGGCATCTACGAGGACAGGCACCTTAAGTGACTCAACAATTCGCCGAATAGCCGCCGGATTACAAATCCCCAAACCCGAGCCGATGGGGGCTGCCAGCGGCATCACGGCCACACAACCAATGGCCTCAAGCTCGCGAGCGATTAACGGGTCGTCACTGGTGTATGCCATGACCTCAAAGCCATCAGCGACCAGCGCCTCGGCCGCCGCCACCGTGGCACGCACATCCGGATAAAGGCTGTCATCGGCAAAAACTTCGAGTTTGCAAAGTGCCTGTCCCTCTAAAAGATCCCGCGCAAGCTGACAGGTATAAACGGCGTCTTCTACGCTAAAGCAGCCTGCCGTGTTGGGGAGGACAGTCACCCCGAGCGACTCGAGCATTGGCAGTAAATCGCTGCCTTCCGCGGCGGTGCTTAAACGCCGAATGGCGACCGTCACAATATCGGCCTGGCTGGCAA
>LKMJ01007593.1_pt1 | contig 10224 bp, 9 predicted proteins | sample 643391 | NCBI WGS metagenome assembly LKMJ01 (sample SAMN04112250, study PRJNA286221) | soda lake metagenome | biome: soda lake; feature: Kulunda Steppe; material: water; isolation source: sample PL-Br10 brine of Picturesque Lake | place: Russia: Kulunda steppe | collected 2010-07
CAGCACCCAAATCCCACTTTCAGGCAAACACTGGAGGACTTGTTTCTCTCTGATTACACCGTCGAGGAGATTCAAGACATTCTCCAAGCTGAGCCAGCCCGTCCCATTCGCGATTGGCCTGATGGGGTGGGGCCCAATACAGCGCCTCTGGCAGATGGGGTCTCCATGGAGTTTGCCATTCCCTCCCTCGCTCCCGCTTTCACTGCCGCCCCCGCTCCTGCTCCCACTCCCGCTCCTGCTCCCGCCCCTAGCCAGGGCGAGCAACGGGGGAAGAAGAGGAAGGCAGACACCGTCGTTCGCCTGGTCACCTTTGTGATCATGGTCGTTGTCACGGGAAAAGCATCAGACAAGGTTACATGTACTTGATATGTTTATAAATTGTGACTCACCCCTGTTATACAAAGGGCTTTTTTTCTAGGGTTTAACCTGAAACATTTCAAGCAGGCTTCCGGGGAACCGGAAGTTTTCAAAAAGTAGTTCCGGGCAAACCGAACATGTCACAGACCCCCCTGAACTTCCCCTGAACTGTGTGTATGTCAAAAACAATGTGTGCGCAAGATAACATATTCTCACGGGAACATAGGCAACGTGGTTGGAGCATTCGCGTGATTTCAAATCATTCACGAATTCAAATTTTAACGAATCATTCGCCGAACTGTAAAACATCAGTTCGCGGATTTCAAAGACCCTCCCAAACAGGAAAATGTTCGATCGAATCATTCGGCGTATTTCGAGTTTTACCGAATCATTCGCACATTGTAAATCCAAAAAGGCAAATGCTCCATCCCTGATAGGCAAGGAGGCCTTGACAGGTATAAACAGCTACCTTCGCTGCAGGAGCAACTCATGCCTCCTGGAGCTTCAAGTACTCAGGCCGCCTCATTTTGCGAAAAGGGGTATCAACAGCCTCTGTCAAACGGACCTTACCATACACAATAATGCATTTTTCAGCCCACTGTGCAAGGACACCACCTAAGGGGCCTACTCAACTGCCACCCTTTCATAAGGACAGCAACACCACTGCTCTTGCTTGCTTGCAGCTGTAATACCTTGCTTCCAAGCCTGGGGAACCCAAGCCCAGTAGGCTGGCTGCAGATAAGCACCCAGATAGATGCTCTAAGCGGACATGCGAAGGAACACGTGGGTACAGTCAAGCAAAGAGATGCTTCTCTCCCACAGCATTTCAAGCATGATGTGTTTCATGCGCTTGCACGGGTACCTCCGCACTGTACTATGCAAAGAGGCAAGATGTCTGAGAATGAAGCTGTGAAGTTTCAAGTAGATTTGCGGATCTACGCTGGCAGGCGCAAGAAGCAAGTTACTCTGGTACGGTGCGCATGCTCCACTGAAAGCACAAGTAGATGTACTTCATTTGAGCGCTCCAACTAGACAACACCACAAGTGGACTGATATAACGCAGTTTGCTTGCATTTCATGATACAAGATTTTTGTTAGTGGCACGATGATCCCACCTCTGCAACAGACGAGAACTTCCATTGCGGAGAGCGAGATCTATCAATGAGGGCTGCGCGGACACCTTCAAAAAAGTCACCCTCTCCCCTCACAAAATGTCGGACCAAGGCGCCATCAGCGTTGAGGCAGGTGCTCAGTGAGGCATGCGCAGCGCGCTGCAGGAGCTCGAACGTCACCTCTTGTGACAGTGGTGATCCCCTGAGCAAGAGCACGCACAGAGCAGAGGGTGAGTGAAAGGCCACATCCTTCCAAGGCTTCTGCAATGCAGTAGGTGTGCGTAAACAACTGTGCACGTCACACCCTTCCACTTGCGTCCCATCCCTTCCACAGGCTTGCCTGGAAGAGTATAAAAGGTCAGGAGTAGATTGCGCTTCAAAATCCTCCCAGGTTGGGCCATCCGTCCAGTGACGATTGCTTCCTTTGGACTGATGTGCTTAGATACAAGGAAAACCGCATGTCTCAAAAGTGCTGAGGCAGCTACGTTGACATTCCAAGGTGAGTTTTAAGAGGAAACGGGCTGGAGGGGGGCCCTTGTGACACTGACTGGGCCCTTATGCCGTTACCCAACACCCTCCTGCAATATTCTTTATGAAAGTCTATGAAAAAGTGCAGAGCACTAGGTTTTCATGCGCAAAATTTCAGGGGTGGCGACTGAGGCCCAAAATGGGTACAGTTTTGGCATGATCCCAGAATATGGTCTCCGTGACGGGCGCCTTTCAAGCTTGACACCAAGTGGTAGCCCTGATGGCAAGCTTTCCACAGCACCTGATTATTATAGGTGCCCGTCACGGAGACCGTGCCTGATGGGCCGCGGCGTGAACCATACTTTTCACAGCCAAATGTCCACACCTGATCATCCACTGCACCAAATTACCATGGAAAAATTCATATTCTGCAGAATCACACCGGGCATGAACCACTTATGACCCAACCTGAATTCCTCAAAACTCCCATAAAGATCATACACAGGCAGATTTGGCAATTTCAAGCAATAGATAATAGTTCTATGGCGGCAGCCATGCTCCCAACTTCATGCTCCTTGTCCCTGATGATATACTGCAGATTGAACTAAAGGAGGCTGAGATAGCCAAGGGCTAAAAGGACCAGAGCTTACGAGTCAGGCAATGCCTGCACTGCCTCAATAGCCATCCCTCACAATGCTCACCTCTGCAACGCCTGCAGCACTTCATTTGCGGCGTCCAAGAAAGAAGAAGCGGCGCCGCTTGCGCCTGGTCCTTCCTTACCACTTGAGCTGGCTTGCTCATTCTGAACAACCCCTTGTAACGATGTGAGGATGGCTCCCACAGAGGGTTGATGCTGGCCAAAGTGGAGGTCTGAGATGGGCAGCAGCTTGCTTGCAATAGTGCCTGCAGGCAAGATTTTTTCACGCGTGCTTCCTCCGGCAATGAATGCCAAGACATTAAATAGAAGCCGTATTGGAGAGGTACGCAACAGCGTGCGCCAGATGGAGCAAACAGCTTCTTGGCAAAGGCCAGGAAAGTTCAAGCGGGAAGGCTTCTTGCAGGGAAACTTAGGGTAAAAGGGGACTTGCTGATAACAGAAATCATGTTCAATAGTGAGGGCACCCTGTCTGTAAATATTCTCACCATGAGGCTTGGGGCCTGCATTTGCCTGCACAGCGTCCAAAGTACTGGCCACTTCAGCGAAGTCGGCGGCCCGGGAAGGGCCTAAAGCTTCCAAGGCTGCTTGGACAGAGTCCAAAAAAGCGTGTGGTACGTAGTGCGTTGTTAAGCCAGCCTCATACACCGCTGGCCCTGTTTATGGAACGGAATGGTGAGGAAACAGGGGGCGTGTTGTTTCTGCTCCAATATATGATGCTAGTTCTCCTGCCGATGCTGATACAATTTTCCCATTCTTCTGATACTGTTGATTGCTCATGCTCAGCCCAACCAGAGACTCAGCAGTAATCCAGCTCAGAGTTAGGCAGGAGGACGCAGTAGCTGACCCACGCTGTGGCTGTTTTGCATTGGCTAAGCGGGACAAGCTGCCCGCGCACCTCTGAGACGCAACCCAGTGAGTCCCAAGAGCAAGCCCATCCTTGCAGGAAGCTGGTTGAGGAAGAACGAAGCGCCCACATCTGGGTAGAGTCCGATGCCGCACTCGGGCATGGCAAACAGAGTTCTGCAGAGTAGGGAAGCGCCGGAAGAGTAGGGACAAAAAGCAGACTACAGCAAGGAACCTGTCCGTGGGATTCAGGTTTGCAGCTTCGCTGGCTCACAGTTATAACGAGCCATGCATGATGATGGCAACAAGTGCTCTGACCCTAAGCATCAGCCCATCATTACCTCACCTGTCTGTTGCTACCCTGAAGTGGCCATGCATAGCCAGCCCTGCACCCCCGCCCATGACGATGCCATCCATCAGGGCCACGTACGGCAGCTTGCACCGGGCAATACGGAGGTCCAGGGAGTATTCCGCATCAAAGAATGCTGAAACTTCTTCCTGCTGCCCTTCTTGCGCACGGAGTACAGCTGACTTAACATCCCCGCCAGAGCAGAAGGCCTGAAGCAAGATTGGGAGCGCCATAAAGGAGGCTCACAGTCAGAGTGTGCATAAGATGTTTAGGGTAGCGGTTGCTTGACGCACGTGCTTGCAATTGAAGGCCTCATTCTGAGGGCGTAAGTGGTGCACCTACATTATGACAAGTTTTGAAAAGCTCCAAGATCAGACCAGGGAACCTGGCGGAACTAACATGCCTTGGCTCAAGTGATCCCTTTACTCATGAGTATACACATAAGGAGAAAAAGGCCAGCCTTGCACTTTCAGGGTCTGCAAAAGCGAACCTGTCTAGTATACCTTCTTGTGCAACAAGTATACAGCTTGCTTGCAAATCACATTATTAGGATTTTGCTTACCCTTTCAAATAAAGGGGAGCTCCTATGCGCATACATACATCAACAAATAGAGAGCTAACAACTTCCTTCTTGCTCACTAAATAGATGCGCTCTGAAAAACATTCATTGAAGGTATGGGCTTTCATACTTCTGGTACATCCATTTGCACTTCCTTGCATGAAGAGCATCCCTCCCGTTCCATCTGGCTCAAGAAAAGGAGCCTAGCACACAATGGAGGCACATGCTCCTGTTTCATCCATACAACAATAACATTAATGATAATTGAGCTGCATATAGGTAAAGCTTGATGGCTAGTTAAGGACACAAGTGAAAGAAAGTCAGTGGGTTAAGACGTAGTAGATAGATTTGTAGAAGTTTAATCGTCATCCACAGTGGGCAAATAAAGAAAGGTTCAGTCTCCATCAGATGCAGAATTGCAGTTAGGGGAGCTTGCTTTATGTTCTACCTTGCTGTTGGTGCTACGGATGACAATACACGACACTCTGGATTGATTGTCAGATGACCACTTGTCCAGCAGCTCAGTGATTTGCTGCACCTGAAAGACCGTAGGGCAACCAGACAAGCATATCATACCTTCATGGATGCCTAGTTTTTAGGCTACAACTATACATGGATGCCTAGTTTTTAGGCTACAACCAAAAATACAGAAATACAGAAGATCTTGTCATGTAGCACGCACGTACCATGTTCAAGTTAAGGGCATTGAGGCCGGCAGGCCTGGGCGTGTAATTGAAGTAAGAGGTGGGTAATTCTATTCATTTTCAGCTATACATGAGCTTGCATCAACTGACCTGTTCAGCCAGATTGTGCCCACTCCATTGCACACGCTGTGTTTCACCTCCTGCAAAGGCAAAAGTGCCATTTCCAAATGAAACTTTAACAAGGGGTTAAAAGTCATTAAGGATGGCGCCGAGGATGAGAGTGAAGCCTCACCTTTTCTGCCATGCTCTCTTTCAGAAGTGCCGACTTTAATTCATACATCTAATTGTGTTTCGATTATAATTTTGAAATATTGAGTGTAAAGGGTTTGGAGTTTAAGGGTTTGCTTCATCAGACTGGCCTGCCTGGCTTCTGGAAGCAGGGCATGGAGGCTCTTTTAGGAGGCTCCCAGTTGCGGCTTCAAGATTTTGGAGTTGGCGAGCTCGAGCTGGTTGCTGGCGTGCAGATCCCTGCTGGGTTTTCCTTTCAGGTCTGTGCACCTTAGAGCTTCTCTCTGTGCAGGAGGTCACTTTTAAACAGTATTCTCTTTTGTATGTGTTTGTAGGAGCCACCACACGTTTTGGGGTGCATGCCTATGGCCAATGTTTGGGCTCCGGAGCTGCAGTGCCGGTGCTGCCTAACATGCTTCTCAGCTGGTGGTGCTGGAGTAAACATCTGCAAGAATTGCAGAGCGTGCTGCTGGTGCAGCACCCGCTGCTGCAACCTGGATGCGCTTGTCCACAGCAGCTCTGGTGAATGTGCTGTGTACGCTCACACCCTCGGCAGTCAAGATGCATTCCGGACCTGGGGCAGCGCAATAAGAGACTTCAGCTGTGCTTTGAGGTAGGGTACCTTCTGCGTCACTCTGTGGTGAGACTTCTGGCATTAGCCTCTTAAGAAGCTGATCTAGTACGCAGCTGGCTGCCTTAAACCTGGATCCAATTTCAGGTTTCAGGTTTCATCACAGTTTCTGCAAAATTGCAATTAGCTCACCAACATACTGGACTCATGCTGGGCATGAGCGCTACTTGCTATATTCTTTGTATTGCTCGTTCTCTCCGCCAAGCATCTCTTCTGGGCCTTGCTCCATTTTGCCATCTTAACCGACTGCTTTTTGCAGGTTGCTGTCCAATCCAATCCCTCTTGTATCCCACACAGAGCACATTCTTGCAGTGCTTGCTGAGGATAAGAGTCAGCAGTGGCTTGATGGTGCCCTAGACTTCTGTGTCAAGGTGTGTGCACGGTCGTGTGTACGCGAACCACGTATCCATGCCTTGTTGGAACAAGTCCATGTGCATCAAAAACCGGCGGCGCTGTCTTAATCCACTGGTGTTCTGTTGTAGCATAAAACTTGGTTGCATAGCAAGGCTTCCTTGGGTTTGGACTGAGGGCATAAGTGGCGTCTCATTGCACACTGCAGGCTCATGTGCTCGGGTGCACAAGGAAAGAGATGGAGCAAGCCCTTTGCGCAGTCATTGTCAATGCCGTGGAGGTCCATGGCTCAGACTTGCCCCGCTGGGCACAGCTCCAGCCCATTGCTGTGTACAAGTATGTGCTTTTCTTTGATTTCAGGCGGGCCAGGCCCTTGCGCTAAGGAAAGGAGCATACTGTTCACTTGAGCTCAGGTTACTTGCAGTGCGCAACGAGGGTCGCATGTAACCTCATTTTCCGCCACGCTGTCCGTTTTCCACTTGCACGGTTTGGTGGATCCGTGCCCCCTTTCCCCAGGACTTTTTGCCGCATCAACCACTCGTGCCGCCCCTCTGCAAGATACACGTTCTTGGGTCATGATGGCCGTGTTCAAGTCCAACTGCTCACCAACCTGTCCAAGGGTGGACCTCTGACAATTACCTACGTTGACGCCCTGCAGCCGCGGCAGCTACGTCAGGCTGAGCTCTTTGAAAGGTAGCCTGCGCTTCTTGTGCCCTGAACTTGCTCACATCAACAGCATGCTTGTTGGCTTGCCCGTCTTATGCGACGATTGCATTGCATCACCAAGCCTGCCCAAAGCTCAGCCCGTGAAGTTGGGTGTTCTGCAAGAAGACCTTTGGCGCAAGTGATCAATCAGCTTGTAGCACTCATTTGGAGGTCGCTCTCCCTTGCCTGTAGGTACGCCTTTGTCTGCAAATGCGAACGCTGCTTAGAAGTATCTTCTACGTGCTTCCAAAGTGACACAGCTCCTGGAGCTCTAGCTCCCATTTTGGTGTGCGCCAGTACCTTGCTTTTTGAAAAAGTAGGTAAAATTAGTGCTTCTGAATTTTTCCTGTTGACTTACCTTGCAACGTTTGTCTCGCTAGCTCCTGTCTTGAAGCCCTGCAATTGTTACTTTTAAGTGGCCAGGCACAGTTTGAAGTGCAAAGTTGCTTTCAAGTCACGATATACCAGCACTGCCTGGAGCCGGATTTGTTAGCTTATTTCCCTGCTGTCATGAAAGATTGGCTCTTATTCCAACATGAGTCATCACTGCCTACTGCCTCTTTTTGTCTTCTTTCTGTCCTCCCTCCTTTTCCTTTTTCATTTCTCTTTTTTCATCTTCTTTTTTGTCTTTCCAGTTAATCAAAAGATCCGATCTCTTTGAGATATGGCGTGCGTTCTCAGCTGCTCAAGCATGCTATTAATACCTCTTTGTGGTGTTTGCAGGACCAGGCAGAGCAGTGCTTTCTGCAGTGTCATGATCAGCTGTCAGATTCATTCAAGAGATTAGGTTGTACTTCGACAGAATTCACATTTCTTCAGGTAAGATGGGCTCCAAAGGGATTGCTTGTCAGCACTATGCAGGGTGGCATTTGTGCCTCTCACTTGTCTTGTTCGCTCCGTTTGCCATGGTAAAGTTGATGTATCTAAGGAAAGAAGTTAATTAGTCACATACTTATGTATCAGCCAGTACCTTTCAACATCGGGATTGATGACAGCTGAAGATTTATGGTTAAGCATTCTATTGTATGCCAGGCTCTGGCCTTCTTCTTAGTCGCTGATCCCTTGGAATCAGAAGAAAGGTTCTAAGGATGACAACGGCACTTTTGTCAATGTCTGCAGCACCTGTACGACAGATTCCTAAATCTAATCTGCCTATTTCTTTGCCTTTCATGTACTTGCATACTCCTTTGCACTCCGCAGATACTGACCTTACTGGCATCTGCAGCTTGTATCTGTGCAAGGCTCTCCTCTTGCCCTGTGCGGGCTTTGCCCTGGTGGTCCCGTGCAATGTGCTGTAGGTTGTTGCTGTGCTCTGCAACAGAAGGAATGGTGTCTGCAGGTAGGGCTGTCTTGGGCACTTGCCCGCTTCAATCCAAGCTGAGCTCTTTTGCAAATGCATGCACATGCATGCATGCATGCGGGCAGCGCACACAAGCGCTTCACACGTGGGTGTGCACTTCCGCGCGCACACACACACACATGCACACATGCACAAATGATTATGAACAAGCATGCACATGCAAGTACGCACGCATACCTACAAACACACATGCGCAAACACTTGAACACACGTGCACGTTTAAGCACGCACACACATACTTACAAATACACACGCGCAAAAATGCTTACAGTCACACATGTACATGCAAGCGCGCGCACACGTACAAATACTAAGAAACGTATCCATGCCAAAAATGCTTACAATTCGCATGCACGTGCAAGGGCACAGCTACCAACAAATACACAAACATACACACGAGCGCGCGTAATTGCACAAACTACCTGGCACTTGAGGGCTCTCCAGCTCTACAGCCTGCTGTCGCAAAAGTTTAACAGAAGGGTCGTCCGGAGAGAAAGAACAATGAGTGCCATCTTGTTTTGCAGGCGAAACTGGCATCCTGGCTCATGCAGCACACAACCGAGCAGAACTGAGCGGCACTGCTGCTGAGGCGCAAAAAGCCTTGACTGCCTCCTTGGGTACACAAGAAGGCTGTTGGCGCAGTGCTCATGAGCAACAAGCCAACGCATTTGAAGGAACAAATGGCCATTGGACCGGGGAATGGGATAGACGTTTGTGGTCTGCAGCCACAAAAGCCAGTGGTGAGCAACCTCGACTTTGCCCAGGCTCTGTTTCACACACCTGAATTGCACGCTGGAATGCATGCTGAGACACGCATAAAACATGGTCGGATATGGGCGTGTTGGCCGTGGGCTTGAGGATGTGCTTGCCTGAGTACGGCAGCAAGTACCAGTAGACTATGGCGCCACCTCTTCCAGTTCCATGGATTATTTTGATTTGGCGGTGTGAGCATATGCACACCAAGGGACTGTGAAAAGACTTGTCATCCTTAAACTGTGCGAACATACATTGCTACAGGTGTGAGCTGGGAGGCGTGGCCCTCCAACCCGCAAGCATGGACTCAGCAGGACTCCGGCCAGCAGCAGCAGCCCTTGCATGAGATCCTGGCAAAGGCATGTTCTGCACTTCAGGAGCGATCTCAAAGTCTAGCAAAGGTCCCCTGGCTGCATTGCATTGAACAAGATGAGCACAGAGGTCCGGACATCCAGACGGAAGAGAAGGATGTGCCATGCTATGCGCAGGAACTGGCTGAGCACGCATTAACAATTACATGCAAGCGTACTCCTTGTGATTTGTAGGCGTACTGCCCGTGACGTTTCAGTCTAGTTCGAATTGTCCTGAGCTGAGCTCACTTCTATATATGCCTGTCCTTTCAGTGAACGGCTTTCACCTCTAAAGCTTAACTTCTTTTCAAGAGTTCACATGACATATTCCATTGCTGTTGCTCCTCATGGCCCGTGAACCCCAATAATCTCCATATATGTGTGGGATGGAGCACATGACTGGCAGGCAATGGGGTAGTACCTTGACGACCTGGGTCAGAGGGAAACATGCAACTGTTTTACCGGGGAATTTAAATAGAAGATTTTCTAAAGAAATCTGCCAATAGCATGCAAGTCTTGAAAAGGTTACCAGCGTTGAAGGTGAACGTTTTGAGCTTCACTGGAAGATGAACATTTCTGTCTTGACATGGCATAATATCAAGGTCATGAGTGTTTTTTGGCTGTCCCAGCCATTTTTTGAGCTTCATGAAATCCTCGCTCTTCTTCTTCACAGTTGGCTTGCGGCCAAGACCTTGGAAGCACAGATTTGCTTCTGTGTGTGTGTGTGTGTGTGTGTGTGTGTGTGTGTGTGTGTGTGTGTGTGTGTGTGTGTGTGTGTGTGCGCGCGCGCGCGTGC
>LKMJ01007594.1_pt1 | contig 10223 bp, 19 predicted proteins | sample 643391 | NCBI WGS metagenome assembly LKMJ01 (sample SAMN04112250, study PRJNA286221) | soda lake metagenome | biome: soda lake; feature: Kulunda Steppe; material: water; isolation source: sample PL-Br10 brine of Picturesque Lake | place: Russia: Kulunda steppe | collected 2010-07
GTGTGCAAATGTGCGCGCGTGTGTGTACGTGCGTGCGTGTGTGTACATGCGCGTGTGTGTGCAAATGAGCGCGCGTGTGTGTGTACATGTGCGCGCGTGTGTGCATGTGCGCCCGTGTGTGCAAATGAGCGCGCGTGTGTGTACATGTGCGCGCGTGTGTGCATGTGCGCCCGTGTCTGCAAATGAGCGCGCGTGTGTGTACATGTGCGCGCGTGTGTGCATGTGCGCCCATGTGTGCAGGGTGCGCCCTGGTCCGTGCGCCTTGCTGGCAAGCTGCTGCGCGAAGCAGCGAAAGGGGCTGCCTCAGCCTGGCAACCGTACATTCAGGTGGGTGCGGATGGCGGTGGGTGCATGGGGTGCCAAAGGCTGTGGGTGCGCCTGTCCAGGTGGGTGTGGAAGGCGGTGGGTACGTTTGTCCAGGTGGGTGCCAAAGGCTTTTGGTGCGCATGTCCTGGTGGGTGTGGAAGGCGATGAGTACGTTTGTCCAGGTGGGTGCCAAAGGCTGTGGGTGTGTGATGCGTTGCTGTGACCCAGCACCAGCCAGGTGATATGCGGTGCCCTGTGCTAGTTGTGAGGTGCAGGCGTGCATACAGGCACACTTGATCAGATAGAGCAGGGCACACTATGCGGGGTGTGTGGTGCCCTGTGCTGGGTGTGAGGTGCAGGCATGCATACAGGCACACTTGACCAGATAGTGCAGGGCACACCATGCTGGGCCCTTGATGCACGTGCCCAAGGGTCCCCGCAATGGCACAAGTAAAAGCATGCTAGCGCATGCAGGTCTTGCCAGGATTACCTAGCGTGTGCAAATGTGTTCAGGCGTCTCAGCATGTGCAGGTGCATCCAAGGAAGCTTAGATTTGAGGGTGCATGCACAAATGCACACACATGTGCGCATAAACACGGCATTCATATGTTACATGCACACATCACTCAGGTTTGCTCTTGATGCACTTGAAGCGTTGCCTGAAGGATGCATGCATGCATGTGTGCACGTAGGCATCTGTGCACAGGCGCCTGCACACACACACACACACACACACACACACACACGCACGCACAAGCGCAGGTTTTACCATTATCTGTGCCCTCTCCGACAGTGGCCTTCTCTTGGGAGGACATGCAGGAAATCCAGTGGGAGCCCACAAAGGTGGGGCAGGCCAGTCATGTTGCTGCTGTGGTGTTCATTTTTTGTGAGGATGGCGGGGCTGAAGGTGTGCTAGATGAGTGCACTAGAGCAATGGAGGCAAGCTCAGGGAGGGGTGATACACCTGTGCTCTTTAAGCCAGCAGCTTGGCCTGGGGTCAACTTATTATGGCTTCAATTTGTGTGATTGCGCATGAGTTGTGTCAATATGCAAGACGGTGCATGAAAGCAAACAACATAGGCAGCGAAAACACTCCCGGCTCGTTAGCCCATGACCTACTGATGACATAATTTACATCCCGAGTTGGCTGGTTAGCTGGATTCCATGCCAAGCTTAAGTTGGCCATTTGGTTAATGACCTGCCGGGCCGCTGATCCGTAATGTAAACATGCCCTGAAAAACCTAGGCATAGCTATCATGTCCATATTCTCAATACCCCCGTTGCCACGCTCCATTTGTGCCTTTTGCATAATGCCACACCCACGTTGTATCATGAGCCTTAGTTCCCCCCTTCATCAATGTTGCACTAGAGTCGCATTTGCAGCAGTTGAAGCAGCAGCAGCAGCAGCAGCAGCAGCTAGACGGCTTTTTAGCTTGTGCGCACATGCAAGCATGCAAGCACATGGGATTCTGCGCCATTGGGACACTCACTCAGCCGCAGCCGCCGCAGCAGCGGCAACAGCAGCAGCTTGCCGGTCATTCAGCTTGTGCGCGCATGCAAGCATGCAAGCACATGGGATTCTACGCCAGTGGAGTACTCTGTCAGCTGCAGCAGCAGCAGCAGCTTTACGACTTCACAGCTCAACGGCTTGTGCGCCCATGCAAGCATGCATGCACACAAGATGCTGCACCAATTAGGACACTCAGCTGGTGGAAGCACGCGCTGGCCTGAGGTAGAGGAGCGCTTCAGCCATGATCTCTCACCCAGGATGCAGGTTTATAAGTCCATGACAGAGACGCATGTCTATGCTGACTTAGCCTCTTGCGATGTCCGACTCGGCAGCCGAGGCTGACTGCTTTTGGGGCGTGCTGCGTGATGGCGCATGTCACCATGCAGGCAGAAGTCTACAACGCTAGCTGGCTCGTGACGGATGCCTATGAGAGAGCCTGCGGTCGCGATCCGCGCGGGAGGAGTCTGGAGGACACACCTGCTGCCCATCCTGCTCCTGCCGCCGCTGCTGACAACGACGCCGCCAACGCAGCAGGCGCACCAGCAGCGTCCAGCGTGGCCATAGGGGGTGCAAGCCTGCAGCAGTTCCAGTGGGCATGCTCGGTGAGCCATAGGGGGTGCAAGCCTGCAGCAGCTCCAGTGGGCATGCTCGGTGAGCCCCTGCATTCACAGGTCGCCCTCACAAGTGTGTGTGTGTATGCATAAGCACGTGCCCAAGTGGGGAAAGGTTGCATGCGAATGCCCGTCTACTGATGCTGGGGAAAAAAGGGGTAGTGGGAGGATGGGCAGGAGGGGGGTCATGGGGGAGAGGCAGTGCGTCATTGGGGATGAATGGGATAGCGCTGCCTCAAAGGTTAACCTCACAACACCAACTGCGGCGCCTTTGCGATGAGAGGCGGCGCTGCAGTGCTCTCACAGTCAGAGGGGCGGCACTGCAGTGGTCTTAAAAAAAGAGGCATCACCGTCGTGCCCTCACAATCAGAGAGGCGGCACTGCAGTGCTCTCACAACCAGAGAGGCGGCACTGCAGTGCTCTCACAGTCAGAGGGGCGGCAGTGGTCTATAAAGAAAAAGAGGCATCAGTGTAGTGCCCTCACAATCAGAGAGGCGGCACTGCAATGGTCTCAAAACAAGAGAGGCTGCAGTGCCCACGGAACAAAGAGAGGCAGCACCGCAATGCTCTCAAAGCAAGAGAGGCTTTATACTCCAGTGGCCTCAAAACAAGAGAGGCGACACCACAGTGCCCTCAGAACAAAGAGAGGCAGCGCCGCAATGCTCTCAAAGCAAGAGAGGCGACACCACACAGTGCCCTCGGAACAAGAAGCGGCACTGAGGTGCCTACAGAGATTGAGGGAGGGGCAGCTCTCAAGCAGGCAGCTCCCGTTGCAGAGGCCGCAGCCATGCTGCGACATGCAGCATGGGGCCAGCTCTTTCTACGGACACTGAGGTAGGTCCAAAGGGAAAGGCAGGTAAAGCAGGTCCTCATGTAGCGACCCTGCCTTAGGTTAGGTTGCCTACAAACCCACACAGACCTGCGCTGGTAAGTCTCAAGTGCTTGTAGCCCCTGCTCAGCTTGAACCCTGTGGGCCCTGCTTGCACCAGCCTCCCATCAAAATAAGAGTAGCAGGGGGCAGCAAATTTGAGCTTTTTAAAACGCGTTGAGTACCCACCCACCCCTCCAGGTGCTTTTGGCACCTGCGCACACCTGCCTCCATGGACAGGCGCACACACAGAAGAAAGCAATCAAAATGCCAGAGAGGCCAAACAGGGCTTGCAAGACAGATGCACACACAAAAGGAAACGACCAAAATGCCAGAGACGCCAAAGAGGGCTTGCAAGCCTTCCAGAGCGCAGCAAGCTGCAAAAGCAGAGGGGGCCACCCTTGCTAACATTTGATGCGCATGCTCTGCTTGTCTACACGCTGGTCTTGCCTACGCGCATGCATGTGCGCAGGCCGCGCACTCTTGCACGCTTGGCTGTGCCTGCTGCTACGGTTACACGCGTGCAGGTTGTGCATGCCCACATGCCTGTCAATGCCTGCCCTTGTGCTTGCTTACACGTACACGCAGGTCGTGCACTCGCGCACGTTTGCCAACGCCGCGCGCACAGGCGGTGTGGGCGTACGCATGCTTGTCCCGCTGGTGGATATGATCAACCACGGGGGCGACGTTACGGCCACGGGTTCTGTGGGCGATGCCCAGTCCCTGGTGCCCACGGACAATGTGAGGTAAGAACTGCGAAGGCTCGCGGGCACACATGTGAATGTGTTTGCACAGTCTTGCACGTATGCATTTAAAAGCTGCCTCCATGTGTGATGTTTGTGCACGTTTGCGAGTGCATTTGTAGGTGCATGCGCATGTGCATGTGCACATGCATGGGCATGGGCACAAGCGTACCCAATCGGGAGATGCACAGATGCTGCTTCTCGGTCTCAACATGAGAGATGATGATGATATTGATGATGGTGATGATGATGATATTGATGATGATGATGGTGGTGGTGGTGGTGGTGGTGGTGGTGGTGGTGGTGATGATGATGATGATGATGATGGCGCACGGCTGGAGCACTGCCTGCGCATACCCGTTTGATATGCTGCCAACCGGGGGACACTGCCCAAATGGCTGTGCTGTACCAGCATTGCTTGACTCTTTGTGCTGCTTTTTAGCACTCCATTGGTTTGACCAGGATTGGGTAAAAAGGTTGCTTGCCTACATAGAGGTGCCACGGGGGCGCCGGTGTGGTGGCTTCAAGGTGTGTGGTGCCTGTATGGTTCCTTTCTCTCCCTAATTTTGATGAAGGGAGTATAAATTTCTGCCCACGCAGTTTCCTTTTTTTGGCAGCTTTGATGTGTGTGGTGCCAGTGTGGAGGCTTCAAGGTTGGGCCTCTGCGCCAACATGTGCTGTGCGCCATATGGTGCTGTGCATCAAGAGATGACCGCCAATAGGTGTTGCCCAACAGAGGGACTCTGCATCAGAGGGGCTGCTTGTTCAAATGTTATTTTTAGTGAAAGGAAATTTGTGTGCTCTGCGCGAGAGAGCGAGAGGGGCAAGCCCAACCAGCGTGCATGCACCCCCATGCACCCACTTGCTGGTACACACATGCTCAGGTGGGATTTGATGCACGCATTTGCTGGTGCCCAATTGCTGGCTGTATTTGGTGGCAAGCATATTTTTGACACCCACTTGCTGACACACGCACGCATAGGTGGGATCTGGTGCCACCCGCTGGCGGCTCAGGCGGCTGGGTCATGGCTGTCAAGGCAACACAGGTGTGTAAAGGTGCATGCGTGCGTGCATGTGTCTGCGTGTGTGTGCATGCATGCATGCATGTGCGTGTGTGTGCGTGCACACGTGCGCGTGGATGCGTGTGTGCAGGTGTGTTAGTGTGCGTGTGTATGTGTGTATGTAAGTGCGTTCCAAAAAATCCTATTGACAGCACTGTGCAGCGCTTAAGCTGCTGACTCTAGAGCTTTGATTTTCTGTTTTGAGCTACGATTAGCTATTTTGAGCTACAAATTGAGGTGTGATTATGGTAGCTGGGACTGTTAATGTGGTACATGCCTCTGCTGGACCAGGAAAGCCATCCATGCACGCACGTGTTGTGCATTTGCTTGGGTTGCTCGATGCTTCACACCCTCCACAGGTTTGCGCACACCTCACACACACATACACACATACGCACACACACCGCAGGCCATCTCCCACCCGTTCAGCAGCTGGTGCTGCGCAACGAAATGCGTGCCACACCTTCCACACGCATTTGCGCACAACGCACACGTACCCACATGCACACACGCTGCAGGCCATCTCGCCAGGCCAGCAGCTGGTGCTGAGCTACGGCGAGCGCTCGTCGGATGATTTCTTTGTGCACTACGGCTTTGTGCCACCGCTGTGCAATCCTCACGAGGTGTGGTGCCGGTGCCGTGCGACGCCCGTGTGGCATGGAGGCATGGCATGAAGGGGATGTGCTCCATTCAATGAACGGAGTTCGTGATCTGTGGGTTGCGCAGCGCACATGAGCGCTGTTGGACCCTAGGGACTTTTTGGGGTGATGCGCAAGCCTTGCAAGGTGGACACAGCACCTGCACAGGCGCTGTACAGCCCTCACAAGGCGTCTGTGCTTTGTTCAGCCTTCGCAAGGCGTAGGACTGCACGCCCCTTGAGGTTGTGGGTGCTGTGTGAGCTCCCATGACATGCAGCTTCTGGAGGAAGGCTTTGTGGCCTGTATGCTTTTGGGAGCTTGAGCGCTGCAGGGCTTTGCGGTTGTTTTGAGGATGGGCTCTGCTTGGACTCATGTTCCTGTGCCTGTGGCGAGCGGGCACTTGCATGTGTGTGCAGTGGTCCACGGATGCTGCGCAGGCGCTCGTGTGGCATTTGCGCAGGCACTTGTGTGGCATTTGCAGCGCACAAGAAGAGAGTGCCACTTAGTGAGGGACAGGAGCACTGTGAAGGAGAAGGCACAACCTGGAGGGAGAGTGTGACCCAGAAGGAGAGAGCACAGCCTAGTGAGAGAGGGCACAAGCATATGGCGAGGTCCAGGGCTGCACTGCAGACTGCATGTTTTGATTGGAGCTGTTGCTTCTGCATGCATCCCTGCACAGACCAGTGTGAGCTGTCCTCTGGGTCCCTTTCCTGTACCTCCTTCCACTCGAGCACGCGCCTGCTCCTGGAACTCTAACCTTGGCCAGCATGCAGGCAGGTGCTGTTGAGGTAGATGCTGTACGGCATGGTACTGCCGAGGCAGGTGCTATTGAGACAGGTGCTGACTGGGCATGGTCCTATATGGCGTGGTGCTGAATGGGCATGGTGCTGTATGGCATGGTGCTGTCGAGGCAGGTGCTATTGAGGCAGGTGCTGTATGGGCATGGTCCTGTATGGCATGGTCCTGTATGGCATGGTGCTGTATGGCATGGTGCTGAATGGCATGGTGCTGAATGGCATGGTGCTGTATGGCATGGTGCTGAATGGGCATGGTGCTGAATGGGCATGGTGCTGTATGGCATGGTGCTGAATGGCTTGGTGCTGAATGGCATGGTGCTGAATGGCATGGTGCTGTATGGCATGGTCCTATATGGCGTGGTGCTGAATGGGCATGGTGCTGTATGGCATGGTGCTGAATGGGCATTGTGCTGAATGGGAATGGTGCTGTATGGGCATGGTCCTGTATGGCATGGTGCTGAATGGCATGGTGCTGAATGGCATGGTGCTGAATGGCATGGTGCTGTATGGCATGGTGCTGAATGGGCATGTGCTGAATGGGCATGCTGCTGTATGGCATGGTGCTGAATGGCATGGTGCTGAATGGCATGGTGCTGAATGGGCATGGTGCTGAATGGGCATGGTGCTGTATGTCATGGTGCTGAATGGCTTGGTGCTGAATGGTATGGTGCTGAATGGGCATGGTGCTGTATGGCATGGTCCTATATGGCGTGGTGCTGAATGGGCATGGTGCTGTATGGCATGGTGCTGAATGGGCATTGTGCTGAATGGGCATGGTGCTGTATGGGCATAGTGCTGTATGGCATGGTGCTGAATGGCATGGTGCTGTATGGCAGGGTGCTGTATGGCATGGTGCTGAATGGGTGCCCCAACTGGCAGTGCCTCGTAGGAGCGTGTGGGATGGGCCCCAGGCAGTGACGGCGGTGGCTGCTCTGTGCAAGGGCGCGTGCTGCAGAAGGCTTACTGTTGCACGCGCATACTGCATTGCTGCGTGCAGGACGCGGCCATCTTTGAGAGTGCAGAAGAGGCCTTGGAGTGGCACTACCTTGAGTATGGGAGCAAGGTGGGGGAGGTAGAGAAAGGAGGAGGAGGATGTGGAGGCCTGGGTAGAGCCGTCCCACACACGATGTGTGCACCCCGACCAAGGCGAGCGCGCGCAAACAGCACAACGTGGCCAGCCTGATCAAAGCCGGCACGTGCAAACCCCTGGAAGTGGGGGAATACCATGGCCTAGTTGCTGCGCGACCAGAGGCTCTTGCAGTCGCGTTTGCCCCGGACCCAAAAAGGCCCCTAGGCAGCAATGAGGGTCCATAGGCAGCAATGAGGGTCCCTAGGCTGCAATGAGGTCCTCAGGCTGCAATACAGGTTCTTAGGCTGCAATGAGGGTCCCTAAGCTGTAATGAGGGTTCCTAAGCTGCAATGAGGTCCTTAGGCTGCAATGAGATCCTCAGGCTGCAATGAGATCCTCAGGCTGCAATGAGGTCCTTAGGCTGCAATACGGGTCCCTAGGCTGCAATGAGATCCTCAGGCTGCAATGAGGTCCTTAGGCTGCAATACGGGTCCCTAGGCTGCAATACGGGTCCCTAGGCTGCAATGAGGTCCTTAGGCTGCAATGAGGTCCTTAGGCTGCACTACGGGTCCTTAGGCTGCAATGAGGGTCCCTAAGCTGCAATGAGGTCCTTAGGCTGCAATGAGATCCTCAGGCTGCAATGAGATCCTCAGGCTGCAATGAGGTCCTTAGGCTGCAATACGGGTCCCTAGGCTGCAATGAGGTCCTCAGGCTGCAATGAGGGTCCCTAGGCTGCAATACGGGTCCTTAGGCTGCAATGAGGGTCCTTAGGCTGCAATGAGGGTCCCTAAGCTGCAATGAGGGTCCCTAGGCTGCACTTATGTTTGCCCCAGACCCAAAAGGGCCCTTAGGCTGCAACGAGTGCTGCTGGTGTCCACAGGAGAGCAAAAGGGTGGCACGCCAGAGCTGTGCCCCTGGCTGGCACGCCCGCACATGGGGGAGAGGAGTGGCTGGAGGAGAGGTGGCGCTCTCCTCCAGGGCCCTGAAGAGCCGTGCGCTTGACCATCTGCCCCTGCGCGTGAGGGGCCTTCTCAGCCCTTGTCAGAGGGGCCTCGGCCCCTGCGCGCAAGGGGCCCTCTTTTAAATCTGCGGTGGGTCCCCAACCTCAGTGACCCCGCGGCTGGTGGTCACCACGCTGCTCCCTCCGTGTGGGTCACCACGCTGCTCCCTATGTGTGGGTCACCACGCTGCTCCCTGTGTGCGGCGCGCGCTTGCCCTGCAGGCCCTGGGGGAGGCGGGCGTTGGTGTGTACAGCGCGCTGCTGGAGCAGGCAGAGAAGCAGCAGCAGCAGCAGCTGGCGGCAATGCTGGGGCAGGCGCCCCGCCCAGACTCAGCTGCAAGCGCCAGCACGGCCGTAGCAGGCGGCGGGGGTGCGGATGGCAGCAGCGGCCGGGGGAATGGGGAGGCCACGCCTGCGCCGTTGCCTTTGGGGTGGGAGAGGCTGCGCGTGCACGCGGGTGGGTTGCTTAGGGTGCAGGTGCAAGCCTATGTGGGGCAACCTGTGGGGGGCACACCACGCCTGGGTGCTGTGTGGTGTGTATCCACACGTGTGGTTGTGTGTGGTTGTGTATGGTTGTGTTTGTGCATGTGGTGGTGTGTGGTTGTGTGTGTGTGTGTGTGAAGTTGCGTGTGTGTCGGGATGCACGCACGCCAGGGTGGTAGGCGTATTATTCATGTGGAGCAGCAGTGTGTTGTAGGCTTTGCATTGGAGAGCTCGGAAGCCCTGGCCTGCTACATAGTCATGTTCTGTGGCACAGGGGGTGTGAGGTGGCTTTAATTGTGGGCCTGCGTCTGTGGGCTACCTTTGCCCAGCAAGCAGGCAAAGCACGGGCATGTGCGCGTGGCATGCCTGCACAACACACGCAGCATCATCGGGGGCGCACAGCAGGCGGGCTGCGCTCTTCTGCTATTTTGCTGTCATCTCAATGAAAGCTGGTGCCCTGTTGACATGTCCGTGCTTCTTCCGCCTGTTGAGTGGAGGCGGCAAGCGTGGACACCCACAAAAGCACCAAAGCCGCTACACTCCTTGCGATGCGTCTTTTTAGTGATGGGGTCTTCAGCGGCTACAACAGCAGCTGCAGCAGCAGCAGCAGCAGCAGCAGCACAACCCTGGGCTCTTTCCCTGAGTACCTCTCCCTGTGACGCAGCCCATCTTTCAGTTCATTTGTCTGATTTGTCCTTCAGTATATGTACCTCATTCTTATACTCATCTGTCTACTCATCTACCTGGCCTCACTCCGGTAACAGCACATGGTGCACAACATGTTGTGCACCTGCAGACGCGGATGGTGCATGACATGTGTAGCATGTGCAGCCTGTAAGGCAGGGTTAGGTTAACCCTAACCCCACTGAGCGCCACTGTGGCATGGAGCATCCTCCTTATGTCAAGTGCTCTCAGCGTGCCCTCAGCTGCAAGTCTGTGGTTGTGACAGATGCATGCCTGCACACACGCACACACACACACACACACACACACATCCACATCCACATATACACTGCCGTATGTGCAAACATATGCTGCTGCATATGGTCTGCAAACATACACAAGCATACACGTATGCACACACACACACACACACACGCACACACACAGGCGCGCGCGCGCACACACACACACACA
>LKMJ01007595.1_pt1 | contig 10223 bp, 10 predicted proteins | sample 643391 | NCBI WGS metagenome assembly LKMJ01 (sample SAMN04112250, study PRJNA286221) | soda lake metagenome | biome: soda lake; feature: Kulunda Steppe; material: water; isolation source: sample PL-Br10 brine of Picturesque Lake | place: Russia: Kulunda steppe | collected 2010-07
AATCCTTGAACCAAGATACTGTTGGTAAAGCAAAAGGCTTTGACGCCGTATCAGTCTTTGTCTCCTCAACACTTGATAACGAGGTTTTAGAGAAGATAGAGGCAGATCTTGTTGCGTGTAGATCCACAGGCTACGACCACATAAATCTAGAGAAAGCTTCAGAGAAAAGAATCGATGTCTGTAACGTACCTGAGTATGGTTCCGATACTGTTGCTGAACATACTTTCGGCCTTATTATCGCGTTGTCTCGGAAGATTTACTCAGCTATTAGAAAGGTTGAGGAAGGTAGTTTCAGCCACTCAGGCTTGAGAGGTTTTGACCTTAAAGGAAAGAAGCTAGGGATTATAGGTACAGGCTCTATAGGTAAGAAAGTTATCAAAATTGCTAAAGGCTTTGAAATGGATGTTATCGCATACGATCCTTTCCCAGATAGAGATGCTGAGAAAGAGCTCGGCTTCATGTATGTAACCATAGATGATCTTCTAAAAAAGTCAGATATTATCTCTCTTCACTGTCCTTTAACCGGAAACAACCACCATCTTCTGTCTAATGAAGAGTTTGAAGAAATGAGCGAAACAGTATTAGTAAATACTGCTAGAGGAGAGCTAGTAGATACGGAAGCCTTGCTCACTGCTTTAGAAGAAGATTGGGTAAAAGCTGCAGGACTAGATGTGTTGGAAGAAGAATGTTACATTGAAGACGATGTAGAGTATCTCTCCAACCTAGAAGAATGTAGTACAGAAACAGTTTTGAAAGGCCATATGCTTCTAGACCGTGAAGACGTTCTCATAACACCTCATAACGCGTTCAACAGTGTTGAGGCTTTAGAAAGAATTATCGACCAGACTTTAGAAAATATAGAAGAGAGAAAAAATATTGTTAATTTTTAGAGTATCTCCACATCAGAAGCGTTATAGCGATAAACGCTGTAAACGCCATAAACGAAACTGTTATGTAACCGAAATGGAATGTATGTGTGGTCGAACACGATACTTCATAGATTGAACATCCTGCCGAGTCAAACTGGTCGATTCTCTCAATCATGTAATGGTAGATAGATATGCCTGAACCTATCATTGAAAGCGGTAGTACGTAGTCGCTTACATCGTGTTTGTCTGTAACCAGTGCTGTCGCAGTAATAAACGTTAAAGGATACATGAAGATTCTCTGGTACCAGCAGAGTCTGCAAGGAGTCCACTCCATTATCTCTGACATGTAGAGACTTCCTGAAGTAGCTGTAAGAGCTAGGACAAAAGCTGTTTCCCTGTAGTATATTCGAAGCTTGTCTTCTATCTGTTGAAGCCTTAAAAACTCTCTAATATTTAGGCTTGTAAATCTTTCAAGACCTAAAACCGTTAAACCTCCTAAAATAGCGATATTCAGAAGAAGCGTGAGATGGGCTAAAGCTTCGATTACCAGACTCATATACTATACTCTATTTCTACCATATTCAAAACGGTTTTGGTAAAACGGGTAACATCTAGGTAAGCATAGTTTTCTAAAACTACAAGAATACTAGACTAATTATTATGGTAAAATGTCCGTTCGATGATAAAGAGTACGACTCGGAAGAAGAGATGCATCTCCACTGGCGAGATCACTGGGACGAGTTGAACTCACATCAAAAAGAGAAAGTTAAGAAAGCAGAGAGAAGAAAAGAAGAGAAGAAAAAGGAAAAAATAGCTAAGAGAAAGAAGAAAGCCGGTTACGGACTTGGTGCCGCAATAGGACTGGCCTTGATAGCTGTTGTAGGAATACAAGTAGCTCAGTACTCTCCTGCAGGACAAGCTATCGATGTCGAAGGCTTAGATCTGGATGACCGACCAGTAATGGGAGAACGTGATGCCGAAGTTACTATGATTGAGTTCGGAGATTATCTCTGTCCTGCATGTAGAAGCTTCGAGTTCAGTGTTAAGAACCAGCTTGAAGATGACGGATACTTTGATGACGGAGATCTAAACTTCTACTACGTACATCTCCCTGTTATCGGAGACAGAGTTAACTCGATTAACACGGCTGCAGCAGCAGAATGTGTAGCCGAACAGGACCAAGAAGAGTTCTGGGAGTACCATTCACAGCTCTTCATAAACCAGGATAGTCTTACTCATACACAAGACGAACTGATTCGTTTAGCTGAAGACAACACCGATATAGATCACGAAGAGTTCGCCGAATGTGTAGACAACCAAGATACAAGAGATAGGGTTGAGTCTGACGCAAGTATTGCAAGCGAACATGGACTCAACAGCACACCTTCAGTAGTTATCAACGGAGAACTAGTGAGAAATACAAGTTACGACGCTATTGTAGACCGTATCGAGTCAGAGCTTGAAGACTCCGAATAAACAATCTTCTTTACCTTTTTTCTTCTTTTAATTTCTGAAAATAAAAATGGGAAATAGTTTTAGTGGTAGAACTTGTTGAAGCTTCTAACCGCTATGTTAAGTCCTACTGAGAATGTCAGGAACAGAGTTACAAACATTAGTAGAGCCATAGAGCCTGTACCTGTCAGACCTGCAAGCAGCTCTATTCCTCCAGATTCGCTTGTAGATGATACTTCTGGACCTTCTGAACTTGCTGCACTGGTTGCTTCTGCTGTTTCAGTTGCAACTCTAGCGCCTTCGTAGCATATGTAGCACATATGATTGTAGTTAGGTCTCCGTTGTTTTTAACTCTTAAGGACCAGTTTGTATAAGAAAACCTAATCTGAGTTTAGAGAGTAATCTATTTCACTACTTATTTTGCCTTTGAGAGTATGTTTAGATGTTTTTGGAGGAAACAGTTCGTTGCTCAAACCTTTCTCTACAACTTCTTGTTTAGAAATCTCTCCTTCCTTTCTGTGTTCTACCTTGATATTTTCTGAAAAGTAGTCTACAAGCACACAAGGAATTTTTTCCTCTCCTAGCTCTTTGAAAGCGTTGTACCGATGGTGACCATCTAAAATAACTTTAGTATTGAAATCCGCTACTATAGGTTCTTTGAGAACTCCTTCTTTCTCTAAAGAGTTTAAAACCTCTTTCAAATTACTTTGAACTACTTTTTCATGAGGTTTAAGCTCATCTATATCAAGTATTGTCAGCTGCATCATTGTTCTGTTCATTTCTGATCTGTTAGACTAGACAAACTCCTTTAGCACCTCAATCAACTTGTCAATCTCTTCCTTTGTGTTGTAGAACTGCATACTTACTCTTACAGAATTATCTCCCTGAGTCCTACAGTGTTTACCATCTCTAACATATATCCCATTATTATCAAGTATGAAACCTACATCTTTAGCACTTATATTCGATAGTTTGAATGATACAATCCCGTAGCCTACATCGCTACAGCTGCTGAATGCCGGACCTTTGTCAAACTCTATATCAAGCTTCTTCAGCTCTCTGATAAGGTATTTAGTGAGTTCTAGGTTTCTTTCCTGTATATTTTCTATTCCTAACTTGTTTATGTAATCAGTTGCAGCTCCAAGAGACATTATACCTGATATATTGGGTGTCCCTCGTTCAAGTTTGTGAGGCATTTCTTCAGTCTTCAGTCCTCCGCCAACCCTGTATTTCGGGATGTTCTCGTGATGCAGCTGACCGATATAAGCAACTCCTACACCTGTAGAGGCAAACATTTTGTGGCCTGAAAAAGCAAGGAAATCTACATTCAAATTCTCTACGTCTACAGGAACGTGTGCTATGCTCTGACATACATCCAGACACAGTAATGGATCTTCATTCAGCTCCTTGTTTAGTCTTTCTACCTCAGTCCTTCCGCCATAAGCATTATGTATATGCGTAAGAGAGACTAGCTTAGTCTCCTCATCTACTTTACTGACAATGTCTTCTATATCTGCATCTCCTGTTCTTAAGACCTTATACTCTCTAATTTCTAATTCTTTACCTTGTTTTTCAAGTTCAGAACTTAATTTTTTCCAAGGGAGCTTGGTTGCTTTATGAGCTTCCTTTGATACAAGAATGTTGTCGCCGTCTTCAACCTGTTCTGATACTATATGTTGTATGAGGTTGAGAGATTCTGTTGCTCCAGAAGTAAATACTACCTCCTTTTTGTCAGCGCCTATAAACCTTGCAACTTTCTCTCTTACCTCTTCTACCTGTTTTGATGTTTTATTAGCCAAATCATAGCTTCCACGGCCTACGTTAGACGACTTACGTAGATATTTAGTTACCTCTTCTATAACTGGATCGGGCTTCTGAGTTGTTGACGCGTTATCGAAGTATATCTCGTTGTTTTCTCTAAAGTAGGAGAAGACTTTACGCATATTTTTCATTTGGAAACTCTCGCCACCACCATTAAAGGGTTTATACGGGCATAGTAACCTGGTTTTTCAAGTAAAAAGTTTTCAGAACTTTCTTCCATAATATCTTCAAGTAGAGCTAGCTCTTCCTCTTTTAACCTATCAGATTTCTGAGCAATTTTTCTATATTTTTTAAACGTATTTCTCAGATACCTCAGAGTTTTTCCAGAGAGCTCTTCTTTTTCTATGGTAACCGGGAACTGGTGGAGCCTAACTTCAGAAAACTCATATCTCAGTTGATCTAAAACTTCAGAGAAAAAATTGTTACCTGAATTTTTGTACTTCTTAGCTCTAATAGCTCGTATTTCTGACTCTATGCTTTGATATTCCTGCATTACTTCTTGTTGTAACCAGTTACCGTTAAATACTACGAATAAACTGTCCTTAGTTAAATTTTCTTTCAAATTACCTACAAGTCTCTCTATCTTTACAGTATTTAGTGACAGAACATCTGCACACCATACTACATCAAATTTTTCCTCAAGAGAACAGTCTTTGTTTATGTCGGCTAACACCATTTCCGCATTTATATCTGCCTTATCAGAAACTTTCTCAGCATAATGGACATGTTTTTCTGACAGATCTATGCCTGTAACTTTTACTTCATCGAAAACTTCCTCAAAAAGGCTTAGATGCCCTCCTGGCCCGCAACCTACATCCAGTATGTTTAATTTGTCCTGATCTACTTCCTTCTTAATAGTTCTAAGAGCTTTTTTTACTGCTTTTTCAGTGTACTCGTTGTACGCCAACTCCTCTTCAATATAGCTTTCTGCATGCATAATTAATCACAGTGTGTTCTCCATAGGCATCCCTTGATCTCTCCACTCCGTTATGCCTTTTTCTAGATTATATGCTTCGCCGCCCTCTTTTTCTATGATGGCCGCATGTTTACGTGATTCTTCACCTGTAGGACATACTAAAACAATTTTCTTATCTGGGAAAGGATTTCCGGTACGTATTAAGTCTTTTAATCTATCAGAGTCTATATTAACTGATCCTGGTATATGTGCTGTACGGTAAGCAGGGTTTGAACGGGTATCAACAACTAAGACGTTCTGTTTTTCTAGCCAGTTGTTTAGTTTTTCCACAGATATCTCCGATACTTCTTCAGAATCATAGCTTAAATCTTTCTTCTCTTCTCCAAAGAGTTCAGGCTTTCTTTTTTTGATATAGGACATGTATGGCTCCAATCGGTCACAGGCTAGGAACACTGCTGTTTGTTTCTCCTCTAAATCCTTTTCTCCGAAATATTCTCTAATAGCTGCGAGTTGAGATCCAGTTGTAGGTCCTGATAGCACTCCTGCCTTTCTTACAAGTTCAAGATTAGCTTCTATCGCATCTGACGATTTTACCGTAACTATGTTTTTGTAAAGATCTTTGTCGTAAAGTCCTACCTCCCACATTTCATTCTCTGTTCTTATACCTGGGATGAAGTCGTCAGAACTTGATACAACACCTATAGTCTCCATTTCTGGATTCCGTTCTTTTAGAGCCTGGGTCACTCCTTTTGTTGAACCTGTGGTTCCTAGACCTCCAAAGAAATAGTCAACATTTTCTATATCCTCTGCTATTTCTGGGCCCGTACCTTTTCTGTGAGCCTCAGTGTTTTTTTCATCAGTGTATTGACCAGTTCTGAAGTACATGTCATTGCCTTCTGTAAGATTGTCGATATAGGTTAGAGGATCGTCCGGATCATTCGGATCAGGACACTCGCTTTTACCCGGGAGCTCCTCTATATCTGTCCCCATCGCTATTAAAAGGTCTTTCACCTCCCCAATTTTGATTCTGTTCGTTATAGTTTTGAACGGTATACCTCTAGTCGAGGTTATTGCTTGTAGTGCTTTGGCAGTATTTCCGCTTGAAGACTCTACTACAGTCTTACCTTCCTTCTTTATGTTTTCTATATCATTTTTTAGTAAATTCCACGCTACTCTATCTTTCAAAGAGCCAAAAGGATTGTAATATTCAAGTTTTACATATAATTCAAGGTTTTCAACTCCGTGAACACTTTCATCTATTTTGAGTAACGGCGTGTCTCCTATTAACTCAGTTATATCGCTGTATTTCATTTTTGCCTCTTGTAGTCCTCATCTTTAACAATTTTGAAACCTTTAGACTGTTTTACTACTGCTATTTTCTCCGAGGTCGAGTGATGTATCGACTTGTTCTCAGCGAAATCCATGTTGTAAGCCGCAGTGTTAATGAACGCGAGTATATCGCCTCTCTGCGGCATCTGATCAAAGAAGGTCTTGTGTTTATAGATTACATCGCTCTCTAAACATAGGTTGCCAACTAAGAACGCTTCTCCCGGATTATTCTTTTTTTGGGATATAAGTTCCGGATCCAGCATCATTTCTTGTTCCGTAGAATAAAGGTCGAACTTGTTGGCATCTAGACCCACCAGATTCTCATTGTTGGCAGATTTCTTAGTAAAGTTGACTTGTGCCAGCGTTAGTCCTGCTTGATCCAGTAATGCTCTGCCAGGTTCGATGTATAGTTCGAGCATAAAGTCTTGTAGCAAATCCCTGAATTTTCTACTATATCCTGGTATCTCCGTATTAAGAAGCTCTTCCAGATATTTTTCTTTGGAAGGCGTGTTAAAATAGTTGTAAAATGTATTAGAGCCCTTTACAGAGTCTTCATCTTTATAGAATCCATAGTTTTCGTCCTTCCAAGTTAAATCCCCGTTTTCTTTAACATCTTTTTTTATCGCTGAAATATATTTCTCCCATTCCTCTCTGTCCTTAATATAGTTGGTTCTGAAGCCTCCTCCAATATTCATAACTTCTGAGATTAGGCCTTTTGAGGTAAATTCGCGGTGCAAATCAAAGATATTTGATATAGCTATCTTTCTTTTCCGTATATCCGAGGTTGATAAGTGGAAAGCGAATCCTTTGAATTCAATATTCTCATGCTCTTTCAACTCCTCTATGATCTGTTCTTTTCTATCAATACCTATGCCGAACCTCGAGTCCTTGGATACCGAGTCCCTGTCTTTAGGGCTGAAACCTGAAACTCTGATAAGTACGTCGGCTTTAGATTCTTTTTCTCCTATATATCTTAGTTCTTCGAAATTATCGACGTTTATAGTTATTTCTTCTTCGACAAGCCTGTCTATAAACTCTGTGTTTTTGGGTCCTGTAGCTTCAATTCTCGAAGGTTCAAAACCTGCTTGGAGAGCGTTTTCAAGTTCATCAGTACTTGCTACATCTATATTTATTCCGGAAGATTCTGCTTGATTTACCAGGGCTTTCGACCGGTTTGCTTTATGAGCATAGAAGATCTTACAGTTAACATTATTTTGTTCTATTACTTTATCGAACTCTTCTATATTTTTGGACATGTTTTGAGGCAATATTACGTTTAAAGGCGATCCTTTATTCTCTATAAGTTCTCTAATCAGTTTTTTCTCTTTTAGAAAAGACTCTGTTATCTCTGATTTCTTAGGGGTTAGTTTAAGCGTCTGACTCATATTTGAATCCCTGATCTATCTGATTTGTTATGTCTCCTACCGCGTTTTTTACATAATCTTGGTTTACATATTTCCTGTGAAGATTGTGAAGCCGGTTCAACCGTTCTTTATCAGTCATTTCTGCTTTTTCGGAAAGTTCTCTTATTTTTTCGAAGAGCTTGTTTTCCAGAAGTTCTGGCTTAACTGTCCGATTTCTTTGGCGTGATTTCTTTATCTCTTTCTTAAAATCTAGGAAACCTATGAAATCTTCTTTAATACTTTGTTTTAGGTAATTTTTGTCCTCTTCATCCATTACTTTGTTCCCTATTAGATAGACGTTCTCTCTTATACCTGCTTCTTCACTAAGTTCTCTGTATTGGTTGTAAACCTCTATTCCCTCTGGTGTTGGCTCTATTATGAAGAATATTGCATCAAATTGGGCGTGTAAGGTATTGGAGAATGCGTCAGTTCCTGCAACCATGTCTGCAACTAGCCATTCTTTATCTAGTACTGTATGGGAAAGTATGTTTTCGAAAACTGCTAGATCTGTATGGTAGCAGCTTGTGCCTATTCCTTCTCTTTCGTAGGTCCCTACGTGCATGAAGTATGTGTCGTCTTCAAGTTTCTCTGCATAATCTTGTATTATTTTATTGTCTTCAGCTAAATGTACCAGATTTGAGCCTTTTCCTGGAGGAGTGGTTTTGTACATGTGGCTTGGAGAATCTATTAGGTTGTTTTCTCCTATAAGGTATTCTTTAATGTCTGAAGCGTTTTTTTCTTTAGATATAGCCTTCCGGCTGTCAAGTTTTGCTCCTATAAGTCCTGCTAGATGCTGATTTATATCCGCATCTATAGACAAGATTTTTTCGTTTTCTTTTCTCAGATTCTGTATAAAAAGTGCTGCTAAAGTACTTTTTCCTGAACCTCCTTTCCCTACAAATGCCACCTTCATAGAATAATAAAATAAAGCCAAATATTTAATAACATTTCATTATTTTATCAGTCGAAATTAACAAGTTATCCGAACAGATCCTTCATCCTTGAGACTAGTTCGTCTGCTTTGTCTTCCATATAATGTTCAAAGTGGTGTGCTTTGTCGGCGTAAAGGTACTTGTGGAAGAATGCGCGGTAGCCGTAGTAGATTATATTGTCTCTCCAACCTGAAGCATCATAATTTGTCACCATCTCTACTTTAAGCTCTATATCCATTTCCTCAGGCTTTAAGACTAAGAATATCTCGGTCTCCTCAGCAGTATACATGTCCATGCCTTCTGTGGCTTCTATCTTGGCTCTGATTACTCCCTCATCTACATCCTGGAAATGTTTTACTTCAACTACTTTATCGTAAGACATTCTTTCTGAAAGTAAGTTATTCAGTTCGCTGTAAGCTCTTTCAGGATCATCTATCTTCAACGTAAGTTTTTTGTGATCAATCTCGTGGATAATATTCATTAGAAGCTTCTAATAGACCAGTTAGGTTAGTTAACTCAAAAAGCTGTCGCATAAAGTAGTCGCCAGCGCTGAGATTTGAACTCAGGAGGGCCGTCACAGCCCAGTAGATTTCGAATCTACCGCGTTCAACCAGGCTCCGCCACGCTGGCTTCTAAGATAGTTGGTATATAAAGAATTTTTTAATTCGAACCGTCTTAGGAAAAAAGAAAGGAGAGTAAGAGTTATTTTTCCCGTACTCTGTTTTGTTAGGCTGTTACCTGTGTTTCAGTTATGCATCCTCTATGTGTATAGCCGTCAGAGGAAGTGATGTAGTTTTCACCGGTTTTTACCCTTTTACCGCACAGCACGCATTTACCTAGATTGACGTTGTTCAGACAGACCACCCGTGTTAAATCATATTTGTTGGTCGCAGAATATATAGTTTACAAGACGTCTTTTAAAACCGGGTTTCAGCCCCGAACAGTTTATATTAGTTAACCACTACTGTTGTAGAGGAGTCTATGTACGACGGAATAATATTTGATAAAGACGGAGTTCTACTCGACTCAGGTATAAACAACTTCAGATGGATGGACCAAGTAAGGACTGAAGCAGCAAAACAGAAAGGTTTTAGCTTCACTGCAGAAGACTCTTACAGACTAGTCCACGCAGAATCAGCTGAACAAGTAGAACACCTGATAAACGACAAAGGAATGACCTGGGAAGAACTAAGAGATATAGAAGAAAAAGTACAATCCAAGAAAAAAGAACTAATGAAGTACGGAATAATAACACTATTCCCAAACGTAAAAACACTTCTGGAAAACATAGATCAGGAAAAAGCGCTTGTAAGTAACGCGCCAAGAAACGTAACAGAGTTCACACTCGAATACTTCGGTATAGAACAACATTTCTCCAAAGTAAATGCGACATCAGTAGAAAACCCTAAACTCTATTATAAAAGAAAGAAACCGAAACCAGTCATGCTCAAAGAAGTGATAGAAGAGCTAGAATTCAACAATCCCTTGATGATAGGCGATA
>LKMJ01007596.1_pt1 | contig 10222 bp, 14 predicted proteins | sample 643391 | NCBI WGS metagenome assembly LKMJ01 (sample SAMN04112250, study PRJNA286221) | soda lake metagenome | biome: soda lake; feature: Kulunda Steppe; material: water; isolation source: sample PL-Br10 brine of Picturesque Lake | place: Russia: Kulunda steppe | collected 2010-07
ATCAATTGGAGGATAGGATACGTGAAAAATTAGAACGTGCTATGTTAAATGCAGATGAAAGTACGCTTAGGTCTGTAGTAAGTTCTAAATCTTCAAATTATAAAAACATAGATAATCCGAGAGAAGTTGCAGACTTATTAGATAAAGATGTTTCTAAATTTTTAAATGATTTTTATAAAAATATATCTAATATTATAAGAGATAAAATAAGTGAGTTAGAGCGTAAATTAAGTTCATATGCAGATGAGCATACAACTATATCTAGTATCGGAGAATTTGAGAAATTTATCGAAGATAATCGTGCAGAACATATAATGGTAGCTCCGGGTGACGAATTATTTTTCTTAGCTACATTAGGAATCATAGTTGGATTTTTCATGTTTTACGGTTTGTTAGTCGTTATGACGATGATATTTGGGCATGGACTGTACGCGTTGTATATTGTTGGAGCATTCATAGCTGCTGTTGTAGGTGGCATATCAATTAAAAAAGCTATTCCAAAACTAAAAAGTGCATATCGGGATATGGTCTGATTTTAATTTCACTTTTTAAGTAATAAATATAATCATAAATCATTTTTGGGCATGAATAACAATATAATTATTAGACCAATTGTAGAACATATTCCGGCAAATATAAATGGAAGACTAAATCCTCCTAAAGTAAACAAAACGCCTGAAAAGACAGGGCCTACGGCAAGACCCAATGCAAATGATGAAGATAAAAGAGATAAAAATAATCCTCCAGATTCTGAACCGCCTAACTCACCAGTATATGCTATTGATGATATATATACAAACGAAACAGATAACCCTTGTAATATTCGAAGTAATAACATTTGTTCTGAAGTCGTTGCAAATCCTTGAAGTGTGATAGCAGGTATTAATAAAATAAATCCAATTATAATAAATGGTTTCTTATTATATTTATCAACAATAGAACCTATTGGTATTTGCGATATAGTATTAGCTAATAGGGCGGCTGAGAATTGAAGTCCAAACCATGTAGCCCCTTGTGAAAATCTATTATTTATTTGGATTTCTAACGTTGCAAATAAGTTAATAGATGATGCCAACCAAAAAGTTGCGAATGATAATATAAGTACAATTTTAAATTCAGACGTTTGAATAATCTCATATATACTAGAACTTTCTTCTGTATCTGTTTTTCGTTTTGGCTCTTTAATAAATAGTATTACTAAAGACAATGCTATAAATATAGAAATTATAACAGCGTAAAATGATGCATCAATACCAGATATTGAATGGTTTAATATTTCATATGGTCCATTTTCTATAATAATTCCTGCAACTAAAGGTCCAATTCCAAATCCTAATAATCTAAACGTATTATAAAATCCAAAATTCTTCCCGTAATTATTTGATTCAATAGAATAATCATTAACTAAAGCGGCTGCTGCTGGTACAGATATTGCTCCTGCTACACCCTGAATAATTCTAAGTAATAATAAGCTCTCATATGATTCAATTGTAAGGTAAAATGGTGTAGATATAAAAAGCAAACTAAATCCTACTATTACAAACTGTTTTCGCTTTTTAATTTTATCTGTCAATCTTCCCATAATAGGTTGTCCAATACTAGAAATTAATATTGCGCTAGATAATGCAATACCAATAAGTAATTCTTTACTCATTTGAATGCCAAATATACTTATATTTAAAAGGTATTCAATAGGAATAGCATCACCACCAATAAATAATGGTAATACTACAACTAAAAAAGATATACTAAACATTTCTGTTGCTCTCGCAAAAGAGATAATTAATACGCGTTTATCTAATTGATACACTATATTTGTTACATTAAAACCCATAACTAATAAATATCACGCTTGTAAATCTACACATATAACCGTGTAAATTTATTTCCTGTTTTAATTAAAATAGTACTTACAAAAAACCCAATAAAAGAAACGTGTGAAAATGATATCATGTACTGAATTAAAATAAGTACACCGATAAAAGACAATGATACGCCAATAGCGAGATAAAAAAATCTAATTATTTCATGCAATTTAATTCTTGTATTAAGATTGATTTCGCTCATTTATTATATCTCCTCTTATCATAATAATACACTCTTAACCCCTTAAAGCTTCTGATTTCAAGGTATTAGATTAATGTACTATACATAAATATTTGATTAAATAGTAAGTTTCAATGTATGATGCAGAAACCGATAAATATATAAACTATATTCCTAAAAAATAGGATATGGTATATTTCGTGTATGATGTAAATGTAACGGAAAAGAGTAAATCTGGAGATTCAACTATAGATTCATCTTATAGAATTGTCATCCCTAGAGACCCTACAGATAATCCAAAATCAGATATGACTATTGCTATTAATCAATATTTAGATTCAAATAACACAAACACAAAAGTTATATCTATAAATAATTTTGAATTCATAAAGTCTGAGGATATGAATGATATAAATAATGAATATGACTTCCATCTCGAAAAAAGTAAAGATAAAAACAGGATTCTAAATAACGTTAAAAAATTAATTAATATTTAGAGATGAATTTATAATCTAAGAAATTTATAATTAAATATGAACTATAAACATTTTACTAGCTTTGCACCAAAAAATACGAACCCTCATTATGCTACCGAAATTAAAACAGTATCTTTCACAAATAATATATTAAATAAAAATAAAATAAAACACATTTCTAACAGAGAAGTTGTTAAGCAAAAAATTATAGATGAGTATGCACTAAGAAATCATTGGGATATATTTGAAATGGAAGTAATATACAATAATCCACCATGGAAAAACATATCTGAGTTATATTCAGATATTTTATCTATTAACGGTGTTAAATCAGTGAATAAAGTTGATAGTACTATTTATATATATGTATATGATGATTGTTCAACATTAGATGCATATACAGAAATTCGTTGTTATTATAGTGGATTTTCACCAGATGTAAAAGATAATAAAATTGAAATAGAACATACGCCGAGTTATATTTAAATTATTTTAAATAAAAATGAGGTGTATATAGAATATAAATCGAAAACATTATTACAATTGTTCGTTTAATTTTATATATGACTGATTTAGATGTTGCAATACTTCAAAATAATCCGACAATTGGAGATTTAAAGGGAAATTGTGAAGATATAATTAATGCTATGAATAAATGTGAAAATGCAGATATTCTCATAACACCAGAATTATCTTTAATTGGATATCCACCTATGGATATTCTCCGAAGAGATAAGTTATACGAAGTTCAAGATGAAAAACTAAATAAAATTAAAAAACATACAAAGAATGTTGATGTAGCTGTTTTAATTGGATTTTGTAGGAGAGATTCAAGAGGTATTTATAACTCTGCTGTCATATATAAAGACGGTATGACTGTTAAGAAATATGATAAAATATTACTCCCGACATATGACGTGTTTGATGGACATAGATACTTTGAAACGGGAGATAGCATATGTACGTTTGAATTAAACGGGGAAACAATTGGTATAACTATTTGTGAGGATGCATGGTATAATGTTGATGTTATGGATACAAAACGTCACAAATTTAATCCCTTTTCAAAACTTAAAAAAGATAATCCAGATGTAATTCTTAATTTATCAGCAAGTCCATTTAGGATTAATAAAAATAAAGAACGTATTGATTTATTCACAAAACATGCTATAGATACAGATTCAACGATTGTATTTTGTAATCAATCGGGAGGTAATGATGAACTTGTATTTGATGGAAATTCATTCATAGTAAATTCGGATAGAGATGTTTGTCAATTAAATGAATTTGAAGAAGATTTCATGATTATTAATTCAGGTCAATATGAAAATAAAATTAATAGTAGAACAGATATATCTGAAATTAATTCTGCAATCTGTCTTGGATTAGAAGATTATTTCAATAAAACTGGTTTTTCAAAAGCAATTATTGGAATGTCAGGTGGGATTGATTCTACTATTGCGACTGTATTAGCTACAGAAGCATTTGGTTGTGAAAATGTCATGGGCGTTTCATTACCGTCTGAAGTTACAAGTGATGAGAGTATCGAACATGCTAGAAGTGTTGCGAATAATTTAGATATTGAGTTCGAAGTTATTGATATATCTAATATCGTTCAGGAAACCGTTAACAGGTTTGAAAATCAATCAGATTATTCAATGAAAAGATTAGCATTAGAAAATATTCAAGCACGTATAAGAGGTAATATTCTCATGTCCTTATCGAATCGAAAAAATGCGCTCGTTGTTACACCAGATAATAAAAGTGAATCGGCTATTGGTTATTGTACATTATATGGTGATACCGTTGGAGCAATTGCACCATTAGGTGATTGTTATAAAAAACATGTGTATGAACTTGCAAGATATTATAATGATAAATCAGATGCGGAACTAATCCCTAAAGAAATTATTCTCAAACAACCTACAGCAGAATTAAAAGAAAATCAGGTCGATACAGATGACATGGCAGAATATGAAATATTAGATACGATTTTAAATCAATATGTTGAGAATAGGAAAAAACCTGAAGAGATAAATGTAGATACACCTGAAGAAATAGATAGAATAATTTCTAGAATTCATGGCGCAGAATTTAAAAGAAATCAATCTCCATTACCAATTAGAATTACAAAGAAAGACTTTGGTAGAGGATGGAGATATCCAATAGCTGCAGATTATGGTTTTTTAAAATCTAAAAAATAATTATTTTAATTCTTCTTCTGATATTGTATTATCTTTATCTCGATTATTAAGAATATATATTGCATCTTCTGGAGTATGGCCATTATTTATTAATTCTTTAAATTGACCTCTTTTTAAACCAGTAATAAATCCACTAATATATCCATATTCTGAACCGTTATTATATCCCTTTATGTACATGAATACCCCTATAACCACTATAACCATTACTTTTATTACTTTTTTCAGCATATAAAAAAATTATATATACAAATATTTAAATTAATTGGTTTCTTAAAATTATCTGAAATAAATTATAATTCTCTATCAATATACCCACGAATTATTGTATCATCTTCATCCATCACACAATAAATATCTATACCTTCAATAATATAATATTTATTATTACATTCATGACATTTTGTTTCTGATACTTTTACGGACTTTCCTTCGATAATTAAATCAGATACACAGGTATCTTCGAATGTATTTTCTATTAACTCATAGTATAATTCTTCTTTAGGAGATAAATGATTAGTACAAACATGATTATGATATGGAAAAAGATGACCGATAATAATCATTAAATATATTTTAATACTATATTCCTATTAATATACTGTCAAAAGGATTATAATTATTTTATTATTAAATATAAAGTTTAATAAGAGTATTATTTAAATATTAAATATGAGTTTGAAACCTAGTTATACAGAAAATGAATTCTCTTATACAGATATTAATCCTCGATGTAATAATAATTACGAAAATGTAGATAGACTTAATTCATATATTAATGTTCCAGAAAAATCTAAAAAATCTAATTTGCTAACTGTTAGATTAATTGTTGTTGAAATATATAAACACAAGAAATCAGAGAATATAATTGTTGATATACGTAATATAAAATCAATATGTAATTTAGACCCTAATAAATTAGAAACAAAGTTAAGTAACGGATTCCCCGTAATGGTTATTTCGGGGCAATATTATCATGCATTAGGTCATATATGTCGAAGGTATGACGCAAAAGTATATACTCTTACAAAATCAGGAATACGTTAATTTTTAATTAATACAGGGATTTTGATTGGCTCACTTAATCCTTTGAATCTAGATGGATGAGACATTTTAGAATATAGTGCAACCGTCATATTATTTTCAACCACGGTATTTCCGTCAATAATAGGAACATCTTCTTTTTTAATTACATCTTCTGCACATGTTGAATGTTTATCTGTTTTGCATTCCTGATAAAATTTATACAATTCTTCCTCAGTATAATCGTCATTATAATCTAAATTTTTAAGTTCTTTTAATTCAAAATTTTCTGGTTTTTCACAATCCATATTTCCAAACCCTGCATTATAAGTCCATTCATCATAAATACGTTCTGTTGGATAAATATGAAATGCACAACCCATTTTATAATTATATGAAATAATATCTTCAAGACGGTCCACAACAGCATTGCAAGCACTTCTTCGATGAGGGTGACCAGATATGTTTATTTCTTTTGGTTGATTGTGTACACCATCTAATACACTTGCTTTTAATTCACCCCAGTTTATGTTATTATCGAATAATTCTTCAACACGTTTCCGACGTGATTCAGAATTAAATAGTTTAGAAATAAATTCTGCATGTTCTTGGAAGAAAATTTCTCTGTGATTAGAATGTTTACAATGACAAATTTCATGCGTTAATGTTTTTAAACGCTGCGTATCATTCTTCCGGTGCCAAGAAACCCAATTCACACCTAATTTGAATAAGTAATCTTTATCATGTGGAGCATGACCCAAATGCATAGCTTTACGTTGACTCCATACAGTTGTGATTTTAAAATCATCTCTTTGAATAGGCCGAATAGTTTGCCCTGAATAATCATTAATATCTCTCACCATAAGACTATTTGTAATATATTTAGTTTCCCAACCGGTTCTCCATAGTTGAATAACGGTGTCTAAGATATATTCTTTCTCCTTGTAAATTTCAGAACGGTCTATAGTGGATACGTTTGAGATTTTATTTTTTCTGTTTTTAATTGAATCTACGAACATTTTTAGGACTACTTGTTGACGACCTTTATCTAATTCAACTTCATTGCCAATACTAATCTCTGTAGAAAAAATACCACGAATTCGCCAATCTGATTTTCCATTCTGCATAAACCGTTGCCCATGAACATAAATTTCATCACCTTCTTTGACTTCCGTTTCATCTTCGTATTCAAGCGTATACTCCTTTTCAACTACAGATTCAACGCTTTTTCGAGCTTTTGTAATGTTCATCCGTATATGAATAAATAAAATGCGCCTATATTTAAAACTACTGAATTACAATAATTATTCTAATTTGGAAATCTCCTCAATTCTATCTTCTAAGGTCGGATGCGTTGTAAACAATTTTTCTGAGTTTATAAATGGTGCGATACATAATTGTTCTTCACCATAAAATATATTTTGATTTTTAAATTCCAATTTATACATTTTATTATTTATTTTAATTAATGCATTTTTCATATGAATCGGACTCGTAGCCTTGGCAGCATCTCTATCGGCGTCATATTCTCTAACGCGAGATATGAGAAAGAAATTAAATCTACAAATAAACAAATTTATTCTCGTAATAATAAATGGAATTATAAATAAAATAATCCCTAATACATCACCAGAATAAACAAATTGCCGCGTAAAATTGTGTTTCCGCCGTACAAATGACATAATTGTAGACAAGAACATCATATAAAATACATCATAATTATTAATATGAGATATTTCATGCGCTATAACGGCATCTAATTCATCGTCATTTAATGAATCTAATAATCCGGTTGTAAATATAACGATAGGTCTTGTTGGTAAAGCATCCGTTGCGTATGCATTTGGTGTTGGTATATCTAAAATTATTATTTTAGGATTTGTTGCATTCATTTTATTAGATATTTTATTCACTTTTTCATACAAAAAAGAAGACTTACCCAAAAACTTCCCACGATATTTCCACCATGTTTTGATACTTCCATACATTATAGCTAAATATAACAGTATAAATGTTAGTGCAAGAATATTTAATATAGATATAAATTCTATAAGAAGTAGTGGAGATAATAAAATAAAATATGCAACAAAAAATATTGTAAAACTCAATATTTCTGTGATATATAATTTTAAAGATTTGCTCATATGATTAATTACAAATCATACCATTAATTATGTTATGGTTCGTAAATTAATTTGTAAAATAAGAATGTAATTTATTTGTTTTCATTCTAAAATATATCTCAGTATTTTCTTCATCTGTTTATTTTTCATACCAAATTAATAATATTTTTATTTAATAATTTTTTGTTAACCTTTCAAACAAGTATTCCAGCAGTACTAATTCATAACGTAAAACATATTTGAATACATTATGTGAAACAATATCGAAAGATTTTATATGTTAAAAGTTAAATCTAATGTATGAACTATCCAACGATAAAATTTAAATTAAAACCTAGTAATATTGCATATATTTTTGGCGTAGTTGGAGGAAGTATTACATTTATTAAAATAATGGAAGAACTTTCAGAATTAAATTTTGGGCTTAGTTTTGAAAAAACCATTATAATGTTCTTTATTTTTGTAGGATTATTATGGTTTGGTATATTTCTTGAAGGTTTTGAATAAGTAATTAATAAGATTATATAATAAAAATATTATATTAATATATTTATTTGGTTTAAATTTATTTATAAAATAACGTTAAATTTAACGGTCATTCATTTCATCTACAAAATCTTGTAATGCATCTAATCCTTTTCTTTCACCAATTTGTCTCATTGAATCAAAATCATCTTTTGTAAGATTAAACGGAAATAAATTTACGTTAATATCTACATTATTTATTTTGTTTAATTGTGTTTTAATATCTGTTAAATCATTCACCCACATTGAACTGTTCGGTATAACATATCCATACTCACTTCTACTTAATGTTTCGTTACTTCCTACGCCATATGAAAAAACATATTCAAAGTTGTTTAGTAATATTTTTTCAATTTCGTCACGTATATTTTCTGTAGCTGTGTCATTATTTAAATTAATTATTTGGAGTCCAAAATGTCCTTTATCAGGTATTTTTTTAAATGAAGATGCCATATAATAAAATTATATGTATTATGTTATATATTTAATGTTATAATACAAAATTATCAGATATAAATATAAGATGTATAATCTAAATTAATTAGCTATTAATTTTTATATTATTTATATTTTTAATTCTCTTGCCATTGTAAGATTGGATAATTATTATCTACCGTAGTCCATATTTCATCGAAATTAAATGTAGAAATTGTATTTTCACCACCATCTTCTTCTGGAAGTGGTGTACCACCTTGCATTTCGCTCGTTTATATACGTTAAAACAGATTCATAATATATTTAAACTATGTGGCTATATTTAATTATATATAATATAAAACAATAAATTAATAGGATATAATTATTAAATTCTATATATGGTTAACGTTAAACTTAAAGTTCGCGTATATTTTAACGAAGATATAACTGAATTAACACCTAAAGACGCTAGAGATACAATGAAAGACTTTTGTGAACATCATAATATGAAGTGGATTAAAGAAGATAATTATCCTATATTACTGGATAAACCTATAGAATTACGTTTTATGATTGAAGTAAATGAACAAGATGAAGATGATTATTGTGCCTATGTAAAAAATAAAATAAATAAAACATTTAGAACAGAAGGAACGAATTCATTTAAAGATATACAAGAGCCACTTATTCATCATCTTAAAGTTGAAATGACGTGAATCAAATCTTATTTAATTTCCACCGCTTAAATTCGACATACATATTTTCATTTTCTTCATAAAAATTGATTGGTATTTTGCTTCCATCAGAAATAACAGTATAATATTCTAATCCTTTAATATTTTCTGGAAAAGCAATATATTCATTTATTTTCCCAGAATAATTGTATTTAAGTTTGATTCCATTTTGATGGTCTTCAATTTCTAATTTAACAATTCCTTTGTATGATTCGTATTCTCCGATTATTTTTGAAATATTTTTTCTTGAATATATGAATTAATATTTGTTTTATAATTATATCCCTCACATAATGATATTATTGCTTTACCTACTGTTCTTACGTTCCTTTGCGGGGCTGTATTACACGCTATACATACGTTTAATTTGCTATTTAATAAACCACCCATCCATGCCGTATTTACAGCCATACTTCCTGTGTGACTAACTAGGATGTCTTTTAAGAAAGATTCTGTGTGGATACCATAACCATAGTATAATTCTTCATCATTGATATAAGATTTTCTTACATTATGTTTATGTATCATTTTGTCGTAAAACGAAGAATTAAGTATATTACTAGAGTTATTTAATAAAAAGTGCATATATTTGGATAATTCGGGCATAGATATAAATAATCCTCCTGCAGGAGTCATAATATCTTCAAAATAAAATTTGCTCTTTTGTGTTGAAT
>LKMJ01007598.1_pt1 | contig 10221 bp, 8 predicted proteins | sample 643391 | NCBI WGS metagenome assembly LKMJ01 (sample SAMN04112250, study PRJNA286221) | soda lake metagenome | biome: soda lake; feature: Kulunda Steppe; material: water; isolation source: sample PL-Br10 brine of Picturesque Lake | place: Russia: Kulunda steppe | collected 2010-07
ATTTCCGGCTCGACGAGAGCGCCGCGGGATACATACTCATCGCCGGCGGCATCGGCATCACGCCGATCATCGCCATGGCGGACCGGCTCAAGGCGCTGGGCAAGCCCTACCGCATCCATTACGCGGGGCGGTCGCGACAGACCATGGCCTTCGTTGATCGCCTGCAGCGGGACCACGGCGAGCATCTGCACCTCTACCCGAAGGACGAGGGCCGGCGTCTGGACCTGGTGAGCGTGCTCGCTGACTGCGGGACCAACGAAGAAGTCTACGCCTGCGGCCCCGAACGGCTGCTCGAGGCGCTGGACACGGCGACCCGGGACTGGCCGGAGGGCATGATGCGCGTCGAGCATTTCACCTCCGATGGGACCAGACTGGATCCGGACAAGGAGATCGGTTTCGACGTTGAGCTGACGGACTCGGATCTCACTGTTCACGTCGCGCCGGACCAGACCCTGCTCCAGGCGCTCCGCCACTCGGCGGTGGACGTCCCCAGCGACTGCGAGGAGGGCCTGTGCGGGACCTGCGAGGTCGCGGTGCAGGCCGGTGACATCGATCACCGCGACAAGGTGCTCACCGAAGGGGAGCGGCGGGAGAACACCCGCATGATGAGCTGCTGCTCCCGGGCGCGGCGTGGCACGCTCGTGCTGGCGCTGTAGTAGGCGCCCCGTCTGGCCGGTATCGTCGGCCCGACGGGGCGCATGGGCCTGCAGTAGCGTCCATGGTTGATCTGGATCAAGGATCGTCCGGCGAGAAAACGATAGTTTCAATAGAAACCATCAGAGGAGACCGGACCCATGAAACGCTTCTTCACCTCCCTGATCGCGCAGCAGGACCATTCGGCCTACCTGATGGGTCGCATGGCGAACCACCTCGGCGTGGATCTCGCCGCCGTGGGCCAATGTCAGCTCGGAACCCGGCTGATCCGGATGGCGGGCACCTGTCGGGCGTGTCCCAACACCCGTCAGTGCCAGCGCTTTCTGGAAGCAGGCGATGCCGGCCTGAGCCACCACGAGTTCTGCCCCAACGCCAGGGCGTTCGAGGAGTTCCGCGCTTAGGCCCGGGTCCTGTCACGGGGCCGGTTGCGCACCAGCCCCAGATAGCTGATCCACGCCCCGACCGCCGCGAGGGCGATGATGATGGCCATGGTGCGCGAGGTGCCGTCGTGGAACTGCCCCACGGCAGCGCCCATCAGAGCCGCGGCGGTCATCTGGATGAAACCGAACAGGGACGAGGCCGAACCAGCGCACTGCGGGAACGGCGCGATGGCGCCTGCCATGGTCTGGGGCATGACGATCCCCACGCCGGCCAGAAACACGGCATGGGAGGGAATCACGGCCAGCACATGGTAGACGCCCGCCAGCGCCAGCAGGGCCATGGCGCAGCCGCCCAGCAGACACAAACCCACTCCCAGCGGAATCAGCCGTGCGCTGCCCAGGTGGCTGAGCCGCGCGCTCACGAGCGTACCGCAGAGGAATCCGAACACGATCACGGCGAACAGCAGCCCATACTGCGGCGGAGACACACCCAGGAATTCGATCAGAACGAACGACGAGCCTGAGAGAAACGCGAACAGACCGGAAAAGGCCGCGGCATTGGTCAGCGTGTATCCCAGGAACGCACGCTGTCCGAGTAACATCCTGAAGTTGCCCAGAATCACGCCGGGCCGGATCGACTGCCGACGATCCAACGGCAGCGGCTCGGGCCAGAGAAAAGCGATCAGCAGCACCATCAGAAGCGCGTACCCGGTAAGAACGGCAAAGATTGACGCCCAGCCCAGTGCCATCAGCAACAGGCCACCCACCAGGGGCGCGACGGCCGGCGCCAGGGCCATCACGCTGGCCATCTGCGACAGTATGCGGCCCGCGTCCTCCGGCCTGTAGAGATCCCGTACCATCGCCCGCCCCAGCACCGGCCCGACGGCACCACCCAGGGCCTGCAGGAACCGTCCCACCAGCAACACTTCGATGGTGGGCGCCACCGTGCACAGGGCACTGGCCAGCAGGAACAACCCGAACCCGCCCAGCAGAACCGGCCGTCGGCCATACCGGTCAGACAGTGGCCCGCACACGAGCTGGGTCCCGGCAAACCCGACCAGGTAGATGCTCAGCGTCAGCTGAACCTGCGCCGGAGTCGCCTGCAGTGCCTCGGCCATGGCGGGCATGGCCGGAAGGTACATGTCCGTCGCCAGAGGGCCCAGCGCCGTCATGGCTGCCAGCAGCATGACGACGACGGGAAACGGCGGTGTCATTCCGGGATTCACAGGGTCGTGGGATCAGTCCGCGCCGGCGCGGGCTCGGCCGTGCCGGCTTTATTAATTGCAAATGAAACTACCAGCATGCCGTGGTCCACGCAAATGTGCAGTCCTGGCACGCGCACGAGACGGTCGTCACAGGTAGGGCATGGCCAGGCGGGCGACGCCGTCCCGCAGCTTGAGGGGCAACGGGCGGGCCTCCACCTCCTCCAGGGTAAGGCGCCGGGCCGCGGCGATGCGGGCATCGATGCGACCGGCAAGATCCAGCGCCAGACTGCGGTCGAAGCACTCGACGTTGAACTCGAAGTTCAGCCGCAGGCTGCGCGGATCCCAGTTCGACGAACCAAAGCACGACCAGGCATCGTCCACCACCAGGAGCTTGGAGTGGTCGAAGGGCCGCGGCGACAACCACACGCGGCAGTCGTAAGTGAGCACCTGGCGGATGTGGCCCATCATCGCCCAGTGCACGAACGGCAGGTTGGAGACTTCGGGCAGCACGATGTCCACCTGCACGCCCCGGATGGAAGCGGTATTGAGCGCCGCCACCAGGGTTGCCTCGGGGAGAAAGTAGGGAGTAACGATACGCACGGAGTCCCGGGCCGTGGTCACCGCGGCATGGAATACCATCTGATGGGACATGAAATGGTGGTCCGGGCCGTCCGGGATACCGCGCGCCACGACGGTACCCGCCGGTGCCAGAGCGGGAAACCACTCATCCCCCTCCAGGCGCTCGCCAGTGGCGAACAGCCAGTCCTCGTAGAATACCTCCTGGAGATGGCGCACCACCGGCCCTCTCAGCCGGAACTGCACATCCCGTGTGGTGCGTCGGCCCGCACCGCGCATGTGGTTGCGTCGAACATTGATGCCGCCGGTGAAGCCGATCTCGCCGTCCACGACCAGCAGCTTGCGGTGGTTGCGCAGGTTGACACCCACCAATCGCACGGGGAAACCGGGAAAGAACCGCGCCACGGGCACGCCCCGCCGCCGCAATTCGCCCACCATGGAGGGCCAGGTGTAGCGCTCTCCCGCGTTGTCGATGAGTACCCGGACTTCCACGCCCCGATCACTGGCGCGTTGGAGCGCATCGGCGAACTCATGACCGATATGATCATTGCCGAAAATGTAGGTGGCCAGCGTGACGGTACGCTCGGCGGCGTCGATGGCGGCGAGCATAGCCGGATAGACCTCGTCGCCGTCCACCAGCGCCTGCACCTCGTTGCCCTGCACCAGCGGGCGCGGCACCACCCGGTTGCCTGCCCGGGCCAGGGCCTCCAGGTAACGGGCCTCGGGGCCCAGCCGCGCGCACAACACCCCCAGCTCGCATTCGTGATCGCGCTGGAACTCGTCCACCGTCTCGCGCCGCATGGCCTCTGCCCGACGGTTGATCCGGTTGACGCCGAACAACAGGTAGAGGAGGGCGCCGAGCAGGGGCACCAGGAACAGCAACACCACCCACATGAGGGCGCTGCGAGAATCACGCTTGGTCAGGACGGCATGGCCTGAGGCAATGATCGCCAGTATCGGGGCGATGAGTGCGGCAACGCTGTACCAGAATTCCATGGCGCTACGCCTTTCCCGGAGGTGGTGCGGGGTTACAACGTGGACCAGCCGTAACTCAGCAGGATGCCGACGAACACCACGCCGCCATAAACATTGTTGTTGAGAAATGCCTGAAAACAGCCCTCCCGGCTGCGATCCCGGATCAGCCGTTGCTGGTAGACGAACAGCAGGGTCGCCGGGAATACGCCCGCGTAGTACGCCAGACCGAGTTCCGCCTGCAGCCCGATGAACAGCAGGGTCAGGGTCATCAGGCCCTGCAGCAGGCCGATGATCAGCCGGTCATTGTCGCCGAAAAGAATGGCGGTGGACTTGACGCCGATCCGGAGATCATCGTCCCGGTCCACCATGGCGTACTGGGTATCGTAGACGGTGGCCCACACCACGGCGGCGATGAACACCAGCCAGGCCAGGTCGGGAACCGCGCCCGTCTGCGCTGCGAAGGCCATGGGTACGGCCCAGCCGAAGGCCGCCCCCAGATGCACCTGGGGCAGATGGGTATAGCGCTTGGCGAACGGGTAGGTGGCGGCCAGCGCCACGGCAACCAGGGACAGCAGGATGGTCAGGGTGTTCATCAGCAGCACCAGCCCGAAGGCTACCAGGCACAGCACCACGAACAGGGTGAGGGCCTCGCGCTCGCTGACCCTGCCCTGGGCCATGGGCCGATGCGTGGTGCGCTTCACGTGGCCGTCCACGTTGCGGTCGGCGAAGTCATTGATGACACAGCCCGCCGCACGCATCACCAGCACGCCGAGGACAAACACGGTGAACACCTTCGGGTCCGGGAACCCCTCGGCGGCCAGCCACAGCGCCCAGAGCATGGGCCAAAGCAGCAGGAAATTACCGATGGGGCGGTCCAGCCGCGCCAGTCTGGCGTACTGGAGCAGGCGATCGGCGACGAAAGCGGTGTTCATGCTCTTGCGCTCTCCCGGATTGGTGCGTTCTCGCAGCCATGGTCCTGCCCGCTGAACAGAGGCGGCAGAAACACCTCGGCGACCAGCAGCGGCTGACCGCGCAGGTAGTGCACCACGCGCCGCGTCCAGCACCCCCGGAGCGTGGCGCCCAGCGCGGGCCCCAGCCGCCGTGCCAGCCAGTCACCTTCACGCAGGCAGGCCACCTCCATGGGCTCCCGACGACTGCCCACCCCACGGAACAGCAGCTCGCCCAGCGGCCGCGCGCCGAGGTGACGCAGGGCTTCGTTCCCCCGCACCAGCGATGCCCTCGGGATCACGGTGCGCGCGAGGATCAGCGGCCGGTCGGCGCAACACAACATGACCTCCCTGACCCAGGCCAGGTGACGGCGCCGGATATCAAGACGCCACGCCTCTTCCAGGGCGGGCCGGGCCCAGGCCTGAGCAACCAGCCGGACCCGGAACTCACCCGGACAGCGGGTCCGTAGCCGGGCCGTCAGGGAACCGGTGTCCACCACCCAGTCGCGATAGGGTTGTGGCACGGCACTGCCTGGCCGACCGTCACGAACACGCCATTGTGCCGCGGGATTCAACGCGCCTGCCCCCAGGGTCTGAAACGGGCGGGCAGTATCGCATGCACCTGCGGGCCTTGCATCCCGGGGGCTTCAGACGCGCCCATAGCGGGCGGCTTCCCCCACCCAGCGGTCGATGAGCGCGTGGGCATCGGCGGGGACATCCCGCAGTATATCGTCCGCGGCGCGCTGGACGGGGGCAATGAGGTCACCGTCGCGGACCAGGTCGGCGACCTTGAGCTGCCAGGCGCCGGTCTGCCGCGTTCCCAGGAGCTCGCCGGGGCCACGGATCTCCAGGTCCCGGCGAGCGATCTCGAAACCATCACCGGACTCACGCAGCACCGCCAACCGGGCGCGGGCGGTGTCGCTGAGAGGCGCGTGATAGAGCAGCACGCAGCTGCTCGCCGCCGCGCCGCGACCGACTCGACCCCGCAATTGATGGAGCTGGGCCAGGCCCAGACGCTCGGGGTTCTCGATGACCATGAGGCTGGCATTGGGTACGTCCACACCCACCTCGATGACCGTGGTGGCCACCAGCAGATCCACCTCACCCGCGGCGAACGCCTTCATGGCCGCATCCTTGTCCGCGGCCCGCAGGCGGCCGTGCACCAGGCCGACCCGCAGTTCCGGCAGCGCCGCCTGCAGAGCCTCCGCGGTATCGGCAGCCGCCTGGGCCTGCAGGGCGTCGGACTCCTCGATCAGGGTGCAGACCCAGTAGGCCTGCCGGCCTTCACGACATGCGTTGGCGACACTGGTCATCACCTCGTCACGCCGGCTGTCGGGCACGGCAACGGTGGTGACCGGGCTGCGCCCCGGGGGCAGTTCATCGATGACCGAGACATCCAGGTCGGCGTAGGCGGTCATGGCCAGGGTGCGGGGGATGGGCGTGGCGGTCATGATCAGCTGGTGGGGCTGGGCCCGTTCGGAGTGCCCCTTCTCCCGCAGCGCAAGGCGCTGGTGGACCCCGAAACGGTGCTGTTCGTCGACCACTACCAGGCCCAGTCGCCGGAACACCACTTCCTCCTGGAACAGGGCATGGGTCCCCACCGCCACCTGGGTATCGCCGCCGGCCAGGGCCTCCAGCGCCTGCCGACGCTCCCCCGCCGCCATACGGCCCGACAGCCAGGTGACAGTCACTCCCAGCGGTTCCAGCCAGTCCCGGAAATTGCGGTAGTGCTGCTCTGCGAGCAACTCGGTGGGCGCCATGATGGCCGTCTGCATGCCGCTCTCCACGCAGCGCAGCGCCGCCAGAGCGGCGACCACTGTCTTGCCGGAGCCGACATCCCCCTGCACCAGTCGCAGCATCGGGGCCCGACTGGCCATGTCGGCAGCCGTTTCCCCGTCGACTCGCACCTGGGCCGCTGTCAACGCAAAGGGCAGGCCGTCGGTGAACGCCGCGGTCAGACGCCCGTTGCCCCGGAGCACAGGCGCCGCTGCCTGAGCCCGCAGGGTGTGGCGCTGCAGCCGCAGGGTGAGATGGTGGGCCAGGAGTTCCTCAAGGATCAGTCGCCTGCGGGCGGGATGGTCCGGCGCCTCGAGGGCGCCCAGGGAGATCCCGGATGGCGGCCGATGCAGCGTGGTCACGGCCTCGAGAAAGCCGGGCAACTGCCATTGCCGACGCAGAGGTTCGGAAAGCAGCTCCGGCGGCGGCACCTGGGCGATCCAGGTCAGGGCCTGTTCGGTGAGACGGCGCAGCGAGCTCTGGTTGAGCCCCTGGGTCGTGGGGTAGACCGGCAGAAGACCGTCACCCTGATCATCGTCGTCGACACCGATCTCCAGCTCCGGGTGAATGATCTGCAGCCCTGCGGGACCTTCCCGCACCTCTCCGAAACAGCGCACGCGGGTGCCGCGCGCCAGCCGCTTCTGCTGCGACGGGTGGAAGTGGAAGAACACCAGGGTGAGCCCACCCGTGCCGTCGGTAAGGCGGCACAGCAGGCGCGAACGCCGCCCGCCGGCAACCTCGGAGAGTTCCACTGTACCGCTGGTCAGCGCCTGCTCCCCCGGCCGCAGCTCGCCGATGCGGCGCACCCGGCTGCGGTCCTCGTAGCGCAGGGGCAGGTGCAGAAGCAGGTCCTGCACCGAATGGATGCCCAGGTTCGTCAGCCGCTCCGCCTGGCGGGCGCCGACACCGCGCAGTGCGGTGACGGGCTGCCCAAGCGCGCTGACATCCCTGTCGGCGGCCATGGCCGTCAGCCCTTGCTGCGCACCAGCACGGCATCCATCTCCACGCCTGCGCCCTTGGGCAGACTGGCGACGCCAAGGGCCGCGCGGGCCGGATAGGGCTCGTCGAAGTGCTCTTCCATCATCTCGTTGACCAGACCGAAGTTGCCGAGATCGGTGAGATAGATATTGAGCTTGACGATATCCGCAAGCCCGGCATCGGCGGCCTCACAGACTGCACGCAGATTGTTGAAAACCTGCTCGACCTGGGCCCGGATGTCACCGCGCACCAGATCCATGCTCTCGGGTTCCAGCGGAATCTGTCCCGAGAGATACACCGTGTCACCGACCCGAACGGCCTGGGAATAGGGGCCGATGGCTGAAGGCGCCCGATCCGTGTGGATCACTTCCCGCGTCATGATGTGAGTCCTCTCCTGCGTCGAAATAAAGACGGACTGGAAAGCCAGGGAAACGCTGAACAGCGCCGGCGTGCCTCTGCGCTTCCGGTGCCGCACCGGCGGCACCCGGTCAAGGTATCAGAAAGCGGTGCCCGCTGTAGTGCATCGCGACGCCTCATTAATCGCACGTACTTCCGGGACGGGACACTAGTTGCTGATGCCGATGAGCAGCGGATCGTGGTCCGACGACCGATACGGTGTGCCGCGTACCTGCGGAGCATCGCCGAGGCGCCCCTGGTACTCGAACACCGGCGGCTCGTCGGCGTTGATGTGCCAGACTTCGGTGCCGGCGACCCGCTCCGCCATGGAAGGGGTCGCCAGGGCGTAGTCCAGCGTCCCGGACGCGCCGCGGAATACATAGCTGTATTGTCGCTCGGCCGGCAGGTGGCGGGCCACCAGGTTGCGGAATCCACTCTCTTCCAGCAACCGGATGGGGTCTTCGTCGGCATAGCTGTTGAAGTCCCCAAGCAGCAGCACGTCATCGACACCGTGCTCCGCGGCCCCGTCGCTGACGAACTCCCGCAGCGCGCGCGCCTGAGCCGTCCGCCGCTCGTTCCAGCAGCCCTGGCCACGATCCACGTCACCGCTGTCCGGGCAGCGGGTCTTGCTCTTGAAATGCACCACGGCGGCCAGGAACGGCTCGCCGCCGGGGGCACGGAACACCGCCGCCTGCGGTGGCCGATGGTGCACGGCGCGGTCATCACGAAACGGCCCCGCCACCAGTTCCAGCCGTTCGGGACGGTAGGCGAGGCTCACCTTGATGGCATCACTGCCGGCATCGCCGGCGGACAGCCCCCGGTAGGCGGGGCCGGGTACCGCATCACTGGCACGCCGTACCAGATCACCCAGCGCCGCGGGGTCATTTTCCACTTCTACCAGCCCCAGCAGATCCGCTTGCAGCCCGGCCAGGGCGGGCAACAGGCGGTGGCGCTGACGCTCCAGTTCCGCCTCACTGGACGCGCCGCGCTCGCCCAGGGTGAGGAAATAGTTCTCGACGTTGAACGCAGCGGCGCGGACGTCCCCGCCCACGTCAGCGGGGACATCCGGCCGCGGGTTGGCCGTACGGAACTCCGGTGCCTCCACCGGATGCAGCCGCCAGTCGTCAAAGGCGTAGGTCACGATGCCGGTGACCGGGTGCAGGCGGTCACCCACCCGGCGGGTCCCGGAATCCGCGTCGAGGTAGGGCGCGGGCTCCGGATCGGACCGGTAGCTGCCATCATCCAGCAGAAGGACCGGCTCGATGTCGTCGTCGCTGCGCTCGCGGAATCGCCGCTCGGGAGCAAGTTTGAGCGTCCCGAACCGGCCCAGATGGTAGTTGCCGGTGACCACCAGTTCCTCGGGATAGCGAACCAGCAGCCCCTCCATCACCGGGCGATCCGCCTCCGCCAGGGGCAGTTCCAGGGGCACCGGCTCCGCGGTCTGTCGCGCTCCGCAGCGGCGCACACCATCCACGTAGCCGATCTGCGGTCGCCCGTGAAAGCGGTCAGCGGTGCCAGTCACCTGCAGGCGGGCACCGGGTCGCACCCGCTCCCGGACGGCGCCATCGAGCCCCGGCGCGTAGACGAACACCGCCACGGGGCCATCACTGCCGCGGCTGCTCTGCAGGAAAAAGCCATTCAGGGCGTCCGCGCCGAGGAACACTCCGGTGACGGTGCCCTCGACCGTGACCGGCTCACCCTCCGCAACGGCATCGCTCCCCTGGCCCGTCGCGGCGGCCACGGTATGCGGATGGCGCTGGCAGGAATCGGCGGCATCGCCGAAAACGAGATAGCTGACAAGCAGTGCGGCCAGGCCGCATGTCCACAGCACGTCCTTGCGCTTGAGCCATTGCGGCACGTTCCTCACTCCCTGACTGGCAGTCTGACTTACCCCTTGACGCGGGTGATCCGCAGCACGCTATTGAGCACGCGCAGCCGACGCATGATCCGCGCCAGATGCCGTCGTCCCTTGACGGCAATACTGAAGTTGATGGTGGCGATCATGCCGTCACGTTCGTCCACCGAGACGTTGAGGATGTTGCCCTCGCTCTCGGAGATGGTGGCCGCGACTCCGGCGAGCACGCCCCGCTGGTTGACCACGTCGACGCGAACCGGCACGGAGAACTCGCGGCTGATTTCCGGCTCCCACTGCACGTCCAGCCACTTCTCCGGGTGCTTGCGGTACTCCTGCAGGTTCTTGCAGTCCTGCAGGTGCACCACCATGCCACGGCCGGAGCTGGCGAACCCGATGATGGGGTCGCCGGGGATGGGGTTGCAGCAGCGGGCGAAGGTCACCACCGCACCCTCGGTGCCGCGAATGGTCAGGCGCTGGCG
>LKMJ01007599.1_pt1 | contig 10221 bp, 9 predicted proteins | sample 643391 | NCBI WGS metagenome assembly LKMJ01 (sample SAMN04112250, study PRJNA286221) | soda lake metagenome | biome: soda lake; feature: Kulunda Steppe; material: water; isolation source: sample PL-Br10 brine of Picturesque Lake | place: Russia: Kulunda steppe | collected 2010-07
CACCTGGTGGACTGTATGAAATGCTGGACTGTATGAAATGCTGACACCTGGTGGACTGTATGAAATGCTGGACTGTATGAAATGCTGACACCTGGTGGACTGTATGAAATGCTGGACTGTATGAAATGCTGGACTGTACGAAATCCCGACACCTGGTGGACTGTATGAAATGCTTGCCTGAGTAGTGGAGGGGCTGCTGATTCTCTGGCCTTCTCTTTGGCTGGTCAACATCGGGCTGCGCTCTACGCACACTGCTGTTTGTTGTGCAGTGCATACCTATATCTCCAGCTGTGACCAGGTGCTGCCACTCCCATTGCACTCACTACTTTTGACATTGCTTGACACTGCTTTTGGCTGCTTTTGACATTGCTCGGCATGGAGTTGACAGCATACACACTCTCAGTGGGATGGCCCCCTCCACCTGCCTGCATGGCTGCACAACCTCATGAAGCTGTCTGAGCTGCTGAGCCTCCATTCCACCATGAGTCACCCATCCACCATGAGTCACCCACTCAGTGGGATAGCCCCCTCCACCTGCTTGCACGCCTGCAGAACCGCGCAAAGCTGTCCGAGCTGCTGCGCTTCCATTCCACCATGAGTCACCCACTCAGTGGGATGGCCCCCTCCACCTGCTTGCACGCCTGCAGAACCGCGCAAAGCTGTCCGAGCTGCTGCGCTTCCAGTCCACCAAGAGTGGCGAAGACATGACCTCCCTGAAGGACTATGTGACCCGCATGAAGGAGGGGCAGCAGAGCATCTACTACATCACGGGTGAGGGTAAACGTGGACATGCATGAAGGGGGAGCCAGCAGGGCATGTACTACATCACAGGTGTTGGTGAACGTGGACATGCATAAAGGAGGGGCAGCAGAGCATCTATTACATCACGGGTGTGGGTGAACGAGGACATGCATGAAGGGGGAGCCAGCAGGGCATGTACTTAATCACAGGTGAGGGTGAATATGGACATGCATGAAGGAGGGGCAGCAGAGCATCTACTACATCACGGGTGTGGGTGAACAAGGACATGCATGAAGGGGGAGCCAGCAGGGCATGTACTACATCACGGGTGAGGGTAAATGTGGACATGCATGAAGAGGGAGCTAGCAGGGCATGTACTCCATCTCAGTGAGTGAGGCTAAAAGGACGGGACGCATTGCTCGCTGCCTTGGCTCCCCGCAATCCCAGGGGTGCAAAGGAGTGCTGCTATGCCAGCAGATGTGCAATGCTCCCTTAAGTGTCGTGGGGTCATCATGTCAGCAAAGGACCCATTGGCGCAATAGAGCCTAAGCAAAGCAAGGAGCACCCCTCTGTGTGCACGGCAGGCGAGAGCAAGAAGGCGGTGGAGAACTCTCCCTTTGTGGAGAAGCTGAGGCGCAAGGGCTATGAGGTGCTGTACATGGTGGACCCCATCGACGAGTACGTCACGCAGCAAGTGAAGGAGTACGATGGTGAGTCCACTCCTGCCACTAGTATTCGCTGCTCCATGGTCTTGCAGGCTTGTTGTATGTGTGAAAGCATGCTGCGTGCTTTGCGCACGTATGCTTTGAAATCGGCACCCACCAGGCCAGCGTTCCTGCACGTGAGCTTGCTTGTACCCAGAGAAAAGTCAGGGCATGAAGGCTGAGGTGCCCTCGCTTGCCTAAGATGCCCTCACGTGCCAGAGATGATATAAAATGATATAAGATGATATAAGATGTCCTCACGTGCCAGAGATATTCATGATTGTGCACACGTATCCCCTTGGAAGGGAGCCCGCTCACGAGCATCCCCATCTGGCTCGGACAAGGCATCAGTACCACACACGTGCATCTGGCACTACAGGCAAGAAGCTTGTGTGTGTGACCAAGGAGGGGCTGAAAGTTGACGAGACAGAGGAGGAGAGGAAGGCGCTCGAGGAGCTCAAGTCACAGTTTCAGCCTCTCTGGTGAGTTCAGGGTGGATGCTGTGGATGAACCACAGTCAAATGTGACCACAAGAAGCGGTCAAATGTGGCCACATGAAGCAAGCTGTGCCTGCTTGTGAAGGCTTGCAAGCTACAGCAAGTTTCTCTCATAGATTGAAATTTGAAAGGGTTTTACAACAGATTGCAACGAATGACTTGGAAGCCTTTGTGAGCTTCATGATGCTATCCCTCAAGCCCTACTGATGTCCTATTTATTGTCGATGATGGCCTTTTGGCTACTGACTACAACAATACACCTGAAGGGCTAGGCACATAAAATCATCATTCTCAAGCACGTGCATCTCCCTGCTCAAAACACCTTATAGCTATCATGACATGCTCCTTGTCCCATCCTTCAATAGCACAAGCTAGCAAGCATTGCTGTGGGTGCAATGGGCTCTTATCAGGAAGCCGTCATCATGGAAGAATCGAGTATGGTATCCCTCATGTGCATTTATGCAGTAGACCCCTGTGATCTGAATTTCTACATATGCTTCCTTCATTGACAGCATTGTAACTGTTTGATTTCTACAATCCGCTAGATAGTAACTGAGGGGTCTACCAAGCTTGGGAGATATGCTGCATACGCATGCGTACCGTGGTGCGCTGTACCTCATACATGCACGCTAACCACAAGTAAGACTGCTGTCCCTCACTTTTCCAGGCCTTCAATGCCACAAATGTCCTGTGCCAAAACAAGTCTTGTATCATTCATGCGGCTCAGCTGCACTGGCATCCTGCCCTGGCATCCTGCTCTGCACTGCCACCCTGCTTGGGGCCCTACAGAGCACTGCAACACACAATGAATGCGGAGGTTGCTGACAACACGATCTGGGTTTGCTGATGCCTTGCAGCACACTCATGAAGGACATCCTGGGTGATAAGGTGGAAAAGGTGGTGGTCAGCGAGCGCCTCGTGGACTCCCCATGCATCCTGGTAAGTGCACCTGCCCACTCACTCCCTGTGTCGCTGTATCCTTGCCATACGCCCCGAAGGTCTACCCCCGCCTTCCTCTGCACTTACTCGACTGGAGCTGCTGCTCACGTTGGAATGGCAGAGACCTCAGGTGCAAAAGCAGGGGCAGCAGACCAGGAGACCAGCCTTCCACTGTCACTTTTGTGCCTTCCACCGTCAATCTAGCACCTTCCACCGTCAATCTAGTGCCTTCTTCCGTCAATCTAGTGCCTTCCACCGTCAACCTAGTGCCTTGCTGCAGTGACTACTGTCCCATGTCGCACTTGATGCTCTGCCCCCTCCCTTACCCCATTTTTAGTAACCTATATCCACCATGGCTTGGCAAGGAAGAAAGGAAAAAAACAACTGCGCAGGCAGCAATGCGCTTTCTGCACCAATTGAGGAAAAGGAGACAAGTCGCCCCTTTGTGCTGCGAGTCTCCTCCACCCTGGTGCCTTGGCAAGTATATGGCTGGATCAGGGTGTCAAATGCTGTGAGCGCCAGACTGTATTCCTATTACGTAAGAGCTGCTCAATGGTGCTCCGCAGGTTACTGGCGAGTATGGCTGGAGCGCCAACATGGAGCGTATTATGAAGGCTCAGGCCCTGCGCGACAACACCATGGGCATGTACATGATGAGCAAGAAGACGATGGAGATAAATCCAGACAACAGCATCATCAAGGTTGGTGCAAGTATGAACCATTGGCACACGACAACAATGGACACCAAGGCTTCCTTGGGCACCTCTGTGTGAAGGCTACTGATTAGTGGAAACGGTGGACAATCAGGTTTTCTTGGGCACCTCTGTGTAAACCTTTTTGTGTAAAGGTTACACAAAGGTTACCTGATTGGAAGTAAAGGAGCCGGGAGCATGATATGCTGGCTGGAAATTGGCTCAAGACAAAATGCAAGCTCCATGATGGACTGGTGCAGCACAAATGCAGCTTACAGGCATTGTTGTCTATGAGCCACCTGTTGCCTGGCGCAGGCGGCCTGTGGACGGCGTTAATTGCCCTTCTCTCCATTGCCCCCATCCCCACCCACAGCAATGCCACAGGGCTTGTAGCAACAGTGCGTCCACTACAGCGCACATCGGTCTGCTCATGATGTGTAGAATGGATATCCACAGCGCACACTAATCTGCTTGTGATGTCATATGGACAACCACAGTGTTCATCGATTCGATTATGATGTGTCATATGGACATCCTTGCAGGTGCTAAAGGAGCGTTCTGATGCGGACAAGAGCGACAAGACAGTCAAGGACCTGATCATCCTGCTGTTCGAGACCGCCCTGCTGGCGTCTGGCTTCTCCCTGGAGGACCCCAACACGTTTGCAAGCCGCATCCACCGCATGGTCAAGGTTAGTGCTCCGAGGCCTGCTTTATTTGCTGAATGGTCTGGAGGTGAGCACCCAGTCCTGCATTCTTTACTTGGCTTGCTCAGTGCTCAGGCCGGCATCCACTGCATGATCAAGGCAAGCAGTAAGTGCTACAACCTCTACTTGGTCGAGGTGGGCAGTTTGGACCTGCCTGGGTGCTCATGGCACTCCCTGGTACTCCCTCCTGCAACCCTCCCTAAACGTGGCTGCACCCTGCGCCTCAGGTCCGTTGGATGCTTCCGTGCGGCAGGCGGAAGTGAGGTGTGGCTGCATTGCCTGTCAGTGATGCCGTGCGGGACATTCATACAATGATCACCATTGTCATCTTATCGCACGCGTCTGCAGCTTGGCCTGAACCTGGAAGAGGACGATGAGGACAAGATGGCAGAGGACCTGCCTCCCCTTGAGGCTGTACCTGAGGGCCAGGACCAGGGCTCTCGCATGGAGGTGAGCATGCGGGGCGTAAACAGCCATCCGGATGCCTGAACATGTGCTGCTTGGCAGCAGAGCGTGATACACACTTCCTGGACTTGGGCTAGCCTTGAGCACTGTTTTGTTGCCACCTGCTTGCCACCTGCACCTACGTGTCCAGTCCATGCGCTTACCATGCACATTAAGCATGTATCACATGATCAGCTGTGAAATGGGGCATTGATTAGTTGATCACCATTCTCACAACTGACCTTGCATTCCATGCATGTGCAGGAGGTTGACTAAGTGTTAGCTCCTGCTTGCTGAGGACCCATGGCATCAAGTCGGCTTTATCTTCAGATCAATGTCATTTCTTTCCTGTCAATTTTCCATGACTAGCCACTGCTAGATGACCTGTGCTCTGATCAGGCATGTAACCTCGTTCAGACGCGCACAAATAAGACCAAATCAGGTTTTGATGCCTTGTTCTTTTTCGTTGTTTTATGTGGCAAATATGCTTGGCTGTTACCCATTCAGTTTTGTTTTATACCTACTTCCATTTCATTTATTTCATTGCCCAAAATGTGCTGAGATCAAACACAATTGTACACATCAACAATTCAGACCAGTGAATGACACCCTGCCAGTCAAGATCATTCCGGAGATCTGTCCTAGGCTTTCAGCGACAATGTCCAAGTAGCAGCTGATGTACATTGAGGGCAAAATAAAGGCGCAGGCCATGGTCAGGGGCAAGTGTAAAATGCATTTGCAGTGCAACAAGCACAGGCTGCATCTGTCTGCTCATGCCTCTTACTCGTGCGTCGTGCATAAAATCAGTTTAATGAATTATTTTAATATCCTCTTGTGTTAATATCTTGTGATCCAGAGCGGTATTCTGATCGTAAATTACGTAAAAGCCCCAAGTAGGGCTGGAAAGGAAAATAATTTGAAAGGATTAATATCAAAAATCGTACACGTGTATATATGCTTCCTGGCGTGATGAACCCTTTCTTTCTGGTCCTTCTTGCGCCCACAATCTACTGTGCAAAGACCCCACAGAGGTTGAATGATGGTTTTAAGCCCCCCAAGTGGTGAGTTGCCATCTTGTTCAGCAGCCTGGATCTGGCTTTTCAGATCACGTCGTCACTGTGTATGCCTGTGGCCTGACATTGCAGAAGTGGATTATGTTGTCTTCCAGGTACCATGGCTATGACGGTCCCATTTATGGCGTCATGGAGAGCAGGGACAACATAGAGCACCGTTCGTATCATCCGACTGTCTGGGCCAGCACGAATTTCAGGTGGGGCCGCGCGCCCTTCTTGTGCACATGAGTTGCGTTCATGCTGCAAGGTAGCATCTGCGTGAAATTGCACGTATGAGTCACACATTCGTTGCACGATGCTCGTAAGCACGGGTGTCCTCTAGAATTTTACAGGTTTGGAACGCTCTGTTTTCATTCGCAGTGACACATCTTTTGATCAGGCTTACAGCCAAGGAGTCAAGGTGCGTTGGGGCTGCTTGAAGCCTGCAGAGAGCATGCTGCTGCCTGCTCAGTTGGGGAATTACACTGGTAGATACACCTTGCGTTTGTTTTTGCCTTTGTGCAAGCGCTTCTGATGCATTTCAACTTGTGCATGTACATGCTCCTGCGCCTGCAGCGCCTGGACAGGTGGGCTGGAACTTTGGAGCCGACATATGCGGTGGAGCTAACTCGGCTACTTTGTGTGAAGACAGTATCTCTTATGAATAACATATGCGTTGAAGCACTTTGAAAGGGGTTGCTTACAAGAAGGGGTTGACATGGCCTTCAAGACCATGACGGAAGGAAGCAAGACATGTTGGCATGTGCAGCTGAGTTTGACAAGCTTGGCAGGATTGCTGTAAAATGAGCAAGTCAAAAGCCCAATTCGCTACATGACCACAATTATAGTGCTTGAACGCAAACCTTCTTTTGCTGATCTGGTTCTCATCTTTTCTTGCACCTCCCTCCCTCCAATTTGCAGTTACTGGGACGGAAAAAATGTCCCAGAGAAGGAGGCAAGTCAAACGCACCATGCTTTGCAATACAGAAACAAATGGAGCTGGTTGATGCTAAAGAAGTGCCCTCATTGGGGTTGCACATGCGCTTGAGTTCTTGCACCTACTGCATGTATAAGTAGCTATAAGTAGCTAGAGCTGCCATTCGAAAAACAATATAATGTTAATTGTGTGTTTGAGCCCCAAAGAGTGCATGGCATGTGCGCAGATCGCGTCTACTGTTCCGACTTTCATCCAAATGTTTCCCTCTCCCAGTAAGTAGATGACAACGCAGGCCTCAAAAGCGCAGCATAGAGCGCGTGCACAAGCGCAGCATAGAGCGTGTGCGCAAGCGCATGCTTCCTCGTTTGCCTTTGTCTTTGCAGTGCATGTCCTGCAGTACATGTAGCGGAAAGCTGAACACATCGCACTTGTTTCAATCAACAGTAAGGCTTCAATTCAACCCTGCTTCGGGCAAACCTGCTCCCTCTTGCTCCCCGCAGCTGGTAACAGAACAGTGAAGCACAAGTGGACTGTCGAGTATTTTGTACCGCACGAGCTGCATGTGAGTTGGTGTATGTGCGTGTGTGTGCGTGCGTGTGTGTGCGTGCTTGTGCATGAGTTCATTCGTGTGTGCACACTTGTGTGTGCGTGCGTGCATGTGTGCGCACTTGTGTGTGTGTGCGTGCGTGTGCGTGCCTTTAAGCCAGTTCACATGAGCACAGCTGCCAAGCTACAGGCTCTTTTTTATTTTGTAATTATATTGTCTTTCTAGGTGTGAACATTACAAAAAGGTGATGTGTGTGCAACGAGCATACTCAGGCAGTTGTGTGTGCCTCCCTCTCCTGTCCTTTGCCAGGCCAAGCCCCCTGCACCAAGTGCTGAGGAGGTGAACGTCATAAAGCTGCCACAGATGGAAGTCTGGGTAAGTAGAACTCACTCCATCAAATTTGCGACCAACAGGCGGTGTGCCTCCCAGGTTGGTTCCTGGAGAAATGTCCACACAAATTATTTGTGTGCCAAGGAACTGCAGTGCTGTGCGGCACTGACACAGTGCCCGGTGAGTTTGGGCAGGCTTGCAAATTCAAAAACATGGTGTTGCCTAGGATTAGCCTTTTTTTGTTGTCGAGGTAGCTGACATGTATACTGGTTTGGCAGGAAGGAGTGAAATAAGGTCAAATGAATACTTATTTTGGCAGAGGGGAGTGACAGGGTCAAATGAATGAGCCCTTGATCCGCATTGGCTGGAATGGATTCTACAGCAGCTCCATCAACACTCACGACCTCTCCTTTCCAGGTCAAAACTTTTGGGGGATACGCCAAGGAGGAGGACGTGATCAACCAGGCTTTTGACTTCTTTGATGACCTGAAGAAGGCGGGCGTCAGCGTGCGCAAGGATCTGGTGGGAGTGGCCTTCTACGACAAGCCCTACCATGTGCTTGGTCGCCACAATGAGGTGAGCGCCTCGTGCAGTAACTATTGGCGGAAGCAGCAATTTCCTTATGGTCCGGAGCAGGGGCGACCTCGTTGAATTGCGTCAAAACAGTGAGCGTCCTTTAATATGACTCATGATAAATGAGGCCAGAGCTGTCCAACAGATGCTCTCCTGCACAGGCTTGTAAGGGTTTCGGGCTAGATACATGCCCAGTCCAGAGGCAGTTGGTCATAGAAGTGGCTGCGGGCAGCATGGCCAGCATTTCAAACATTGAATGTGCTTATGCAGAGGATGCCCCTTACAGCTGAACACATATCTCAGCTAACCAGCTCGTTTCCTTCTGTTGCTACCTTGCAGATCTGGGCATGGCCAAAGAAGGTAAAGGGCACAACCAAGCAACGGGGAGGACTTATCATCAGAGAATTCTTCCAGGAATTTTTCTGCTCTTATGGCTGATCCTTCTTAATTGCATGCTTGAATACACGTGACCTTGGAGTTTATATGAAGAAGATTGGAGGTTTATTATTGAACACACATCACAGGAATAGTCATTACCTAACTTGCATGCCTATTATTTGCAAGGAAATGAGCACCGAGGACATCCATGAAGCACGCGCCAAGCTTCAGCATAATATGGAGGTGGGGAAAAGCATCCAGACCTTTATGATAAATCTTCTGCCTCCAACCCAATGAGTGAGCAGCAAATTTTATTCATATAAGCAAATTTTATTCATATCAGCAAGAGTGTGTGCACATATGTGCACATGCAGGCATTAGAGTGGTGGGCTGACTTACCCTGTGAGGCCAGCAGTGATTTCCCAGAATTGACTTTATCTTGTTGGCTAAACGATCACCATGTGCAGGCTGTTCTGCGTCAGAACATCGGGGTCGGAGCTTAAGTTTGGAGCCAATGGTTGCGCATGCATGCTCCATTGTGCAGCCTTTCCAAGCTGTTTCTTTCTTTCTCCTGGTTGACGCGCTTGATGTTGAGCGTGCTGTTGTGAGGTTGACAGCTGCAAATCAGAGATACTGCGTACTTTCACACATATTCCGAGTAGTGCCTGCCAGGATTGAGGGGAAGCCGGTCACAGGTATCATCAATTTCTGACTGCTATGGGAATTGAAAGAGTTAAAACTTTTTAGACTTTCCCTAGAGTCTGCAGACTGCAGCATACACCAACAGAACAGCATTGGGACCTAGGTATTTCCTCAGTAAGGTTGGCCTTATTAAATAAGATTGGGTAACAAGGTATCTCTTGAGCGATTGCATCAATGGTGGGAATCTGCCTGGTGCTTGCACCAGTTTCAATCTCTCCCTTACTGAGGGTAATCTCTTTCTTAATTAGGATTAGTAACGCACGCCACCAGGTGTATCCCTGCATCAGATCTTTATTACTATTTGTATTAGTAGTGGAAGTAATGTGTTATCTGTTCGAACCTATGATGGTCCAAATCTATTGAGAATCAGTGCAGCCCTTGTGGATCGTTCCCACTCCCTCCATTATGGGTATGAGTACTGGTAGCGCGCAAGTAACCCTGTGAACATTTTCCTGAGCTATTTCAATCTTGTGTATTGCTCTCCATCATTTCCCAAGTTACTTGCTGCAATTCCGAGTATCATTGGGAGTCCCAAGTGAATTGGCTGAAGAAAAGGAAAAAAGAAGAAAGACTGGTTATATAGGTTTATGCATGCAGTTATGATAACTTAAAACACCAGGGCTTTGACATTCACCATCCTTTCAACACCTGGGCAACAACACAAGGAGATATGATCCAACAAAAAGCTGTCTTTGGTATGCAGCCAACTAACCCTGAACTGGACATTCAACCAACTGGGAAATGCAAAGTCTTGATCACAGAGGTCAACCGAATTGCTCAAGCCAATCTGGCAAGGACCCCAAACTTTTAATTAAAACCCCAGGAGCGCCAGTCCCCGGCCCGGGTTAATTAAAAGCGGAGGCAGCGTGAGCAGCGTCAGCAGCAACAGCTGCAGCTTTGCGCAGCCCAAGAGCACCAGAAGCAGCAACTCCACCTCCAGCAGCAGAGGGAAACCCAAGCAGTGGTGAAGGAGCACAGAAC
>LKMJ01007600.1_pt1 | contig 10220 bp, 7 predicted proteins | sample 643391 | NCBI WGS metagenome assembly LKMJ01 (sample SAMN04112250, study PRJNA286221) | soda lake metagenome | biome: soda lake; feature: Kulunda Steppe; material: water; isolation source: sample PL-Br10 brine of Picturesque Lake | place: Russia: Kulunda steppe | collected 2010-07
GCAGATGAGCGTCGCGCCGGGGCGGACGTCGTTCGAATCCAGATGGCCGTCTGTCCGCGCCTCCAGCGCCTCCTCGTCGGGGAGCCCCCAGTCGTGGGACGCGCCGATGAGGAACTGTCCGAAGTCACCCGCGTTGTGTGAATCGGGGAACTCTCTGGGCGGCGTCGTACCGATGTTTCCGATGAAGGGCTGGAGGTGTCCGAGCGCGCCGGGGATCTCGTCGGGTTTATACAGCAAGATCGGGTGCTGTCTGGAGTTCTCCGGGAGCGCCATCGCCTCCTCGGCGCGCGCGGCGAGGTCGTCGGCGCCCTCCGGGCCGACCGTCAACCCGACCGATCGGTCCTCGTCGAACGCGACGGTGTAGCCGAACTCGAAGCCGAACGAGGAGGCGTTCGCCCCGCATTCCACGCAGCGAATCGACTCCTCGCCGGTCCCCTCGACGACGGTTTCCGGCCACTCGGTTCCGCATTCGGGACAGACGTGATCGACGAACGGGTCGTCGCCGAAGGCGCCCTCGCGTTCGCGCATGCTCCCCGTGCTGGTCGCGACGCTCGTCACCTCGACGTCCTTGATACGGACGACGAGTGCATCACCCGGTTCGGCGTTCTCGACGCGGATCGGCCGTGTCACCTCGTGCCCGCCGCGGAACTTCGGGGTGATCATCGGCCCCCAGCAGGCCGGCGGCGTGTGGGTCCGGACCGTTCCGCCGTCGGCGACCGTCCCGGCCCACTCCTGGTCGGGACCGACGAGTCCGAGCGTGAACTGGTCTACCTCGAGTTCCGTCTGTACCTGTTGAGACATACGTGTGTTAATTCCTCTCAGATCATGATAAAGCCGGTCGCCAGTGTCACCCACCGAGATCCGGGCCGAATCGACGCGAAAGGCGCACGTTAACATATATGCCGGCGAGGCTCGAGAAATATCTCATGGTACGCTTCCCGGAGGAGTACGACGAATGCGAGCGGATCATCGCCCCGGATGGGAGCTACGACGCCGACGCCGTCGCCGCACTCGATCTGGACGACCCGGAGCTGCGGGAACTGTACACCTCGATGATACAGGCGCGCGCGCTCGAAGAGCGGGGTCTGAGCCTCCAGCGACAGGGCGAGTTTCACTTCTGGATGGAGTGTCGAGGGCTGGAGGCGGCCCACGTCGGGACCGCGGCGGCGCTTTGCGATCGCGACTGGATGAACACCGAGTGGCGCCAGTACGGCGCTCACATCCAGCGCGGGCGGCCGCTGGAGGATATTCTGCTCTTTTGGCTCCGCGGCTACGAGGAGTGGGGCGCGGACGGCATCGAATCGATGGAACCCTACGAGCGCCGCATGCCGCATATCGTCGCCGTGGGCACGCAGGTCCCCCAGACGGCCGGGCTCATGTGGGGCCGGAAGCTACAGGGATACGACGAGGTCGGGCTGGTCGGCGTCGGCGACGGCGGCGCCAGCAAGGGCGATTTCCACGCCGGGTTGAACTTCGCCGGCGTCCTCGAGTTGCCGGTCGTCTTCGCGGTTTTCAACAACCAGTGGGCGATCTCGACGCCCGTCGATCGACAGACCGCCGCCGACAGTTACGCGGATCGAGCCGTCGGGTACGGCTTCGACGGGGCGATCGTCGACGGTAACGACGTTCTCGGAACCTACCGGGAGACGAAGCGGGCCGTCGAGTCCGCACGGGAGGGCGAACCGACCTTGCTCGAGGTGCTGACGTACCGCCGCGGTGCCCACTCCTCCAGCGACGCCGACGATTACCGACCGGACGCCGACATCGAGGCGTGGCGAGAGCGCGATCCGATCGATCGCTACGAGACGTTTCTCGAAGACCGCGGCATACTGGATCGGGGAGATTTCGAAGCGATCCGTGAGACGGCCGAACGCCGGGCCAAAGAGGCGGCCGAAAGCGCACTCGAGATCGCCGAGCGCCAATCGCCCGCGGAACTGTTCGACGAGGTGTTCGCGAACCCGCCGGCGTACATCGACGAACAGCGCGAGGAGCTGCTCGATCTCATCGAGCGTCACGGCGAGGAGGCGTTCAGGTGGTAACGATGGCGGCAGAGAAACTCACGCTGGTCGAGGCGGTCGCCGAGGGGATTCACGACGAGATGGCGCGCGACGAGTCGGTCGTCTTACTCGGGGAGGACGTCGGGCGCTCCGGCGGCGTCTTCCGGGCGACAGAAGGCGTCTACGACGCCTTCGGGCCCGAACGGGTGATCGATACGCCCCTCACCGAAACCGGGATCGCCGGCGCGGCGATCGGACTCGCGGCCTCGGGGATCCGACCGATCGCGGAGATCCAGTTCTCGGGGTTCATTTACGCCGGGTTAGAGCAGCTTTTCACCCGGGCCGCCCGCATGAACGCGCGCTCGCGGGGGCAGTTCCCCTGTCAGATGGTGCTTCGCGCCCCGTTCGGCGGCGGCGTTCGGGCGCCGGATCTCCACGGCGAGTCGATGGAAGCGATCTTCGTCCACCACCCCGGATTCAAGGTCGTCGTTCCGAGCACGCCACGCGACGCGAAGGGCCTTCTTACGGCGTCCATCCGCGATCCCGATCCGGTGGTCTTCCTCGAACCGAAGAAGATCTACCGCGCGTTCCGCGAGGCGGTCCCCGAGGGATCCTACGAGACGCAGATCGGCGAGGCGGCGATCCGCCGGGAGGGCTCGGACGTCTCGGTGTTCACCTGGGGGGCGATGACCCGGCCGACACAGCAAGCGGCCGAGGCGGTCGACGACGACGGCATCGACCCCGAGATCGTCGATTTGCGGACGCTGTCGCCGATGGATCGCGAGGCGATCGTCGACTCGTTTAAAAAGACCGGACGGGCGGTCGTCGTCCACGAGGCGCCCAGAACCGGTGGGCTGGCCGGCGAGATTACCACCCTGCTGCAGGAGGAGGCGCTGTTCTATCAGGAGGCGCCGATCGAACGCGTCACCGGCTGGGACGTCGTCTACCCCCTGTACGACCTCGAGGACTTCCAGCTGCCGAACGCGACCCGAATCGAAGAGGCGATCCGAAACGTCGTCGACGCCTGAAGCTTCCGTCCGTACCGTTTTCGAACAACAGCGGACAGTACACCGCGTTTCAGACGGACTGTCCTAACGAGTTATCGGTGATCGCTCGCCCCGGTATCAGCGATCACCGGAAAAAGGCGACGACGAGCCGTATCAATCGTCGACGTCGAGATCATCCGTAGCCGGGGAATCCGCTGTATCCGCTCTCTTTTCATCGCCCGCGGAGTCGACGACGCCCTCGGTCCATCGATCCAGCCGAAACCAGAAAGCGGCCACGAAAAAGCTGACGAACGCGCCAACGGCGTAGGCGACCCAGACGCCGACGACGCCGATACTCGGCCCGACGTCGAGGACGATCTCGGTACCGGGGATCGCGAGCGTGCTGAAAGCGAGTACGAGCGCGATCGGCACGCGAAAGACCCACCGCGAGAGGAACGAAAGCGCCATCGCGACCTTGGTCTGGCCGGCGCCGCGGAACGCGCCCTGAATCACCATCGTCCCGCCGAAGAAGGCCCAAAACGGCGCGGTAACCCGCAAGAAGACGACGCCCTCGGCGATCACGTCGGGGTCGTCGATGAAGACGCGCAAGAAAGGTTCGGGGAAGAGCACACAGGCCGCCGCGACGGCAAAGAGGACGGCCATCGTCCCGCCGGTTCCGACGCGGGTGACTCGCCTCGCCCGATCGGGCGTGTTCGCCCCGAGGTTCTGGCCGACGCCGGTCGCCGTCGCCTGTCCGAGGGCGCCCGAGACGGTCCAGGAAACGGACATCAGCCGGATTCCGATCCCGTAGGCGGCGATGGCGGCCGTCCCGAACGGCGCGACGAGGGCGGCCATCACGACCGCCGCGAAGCTCCGGGCCCACCCGTCGATCGTCGCCGGATAGCCGATGGTCACGAGCCGACCGAGAACCGTCGGATCGGGGCGGAGATCGCCGAGATGTAACCGGACGCCGAACCCACCGCGCAACAGGATGTAGACTCCGGCGGCGACGGCGATCCCGCGGGCGAGAAAGGTCGCCCACGCCGCGCCGCGGGTCCCCATCGCCGGAAACGGACCCCACCCGAGGATGAAGAACGGATCGAGCACGACGTTCAGGCCGGCGGAGAGCACCATCAGCCACATCGCCGTTTTCGTATCGCCGGCCCCCTGCAGCGAGGCGCGGAACGCGAAAAACAGGAAGATGAACGGCAGCGAGAGGAAGATTATCTCGATGTACGCGAGCGATTCGACGAACACCTGTCCCTCGGCGCCGATGAGCGCGAGCAGTTCGCGCCGGAGGGCGTACCCGAGCGCCGCGAGCACCGCCGAGACGGCAAGCGTCAAAAGCATCGTCTGGGCGACGACGCGATCGGCGCGGCGGTCGTCGCCCGCGCCGACGTGCTGGGAGACGAGCGCGATCGTCGCCGCCGTGATCCCCATCGCCGTCGAGACGAACATCCACGACAGCGGAAACATGAGCGAGACGGCGGCGACCGCATCGGAGCTGACACGGCCGACCCAGAAGATATCGGCGAGCGTATAGAACGTCTGCAACAGGTTCCCCAATACGAGCGGCCAGGCTAGCTGTGCCAGCCGGGGCGTGATCGCGCCGCTCGTCATGTCGACCCGCTTTCGCTCTGTCTGTGCCACCACTCCGCGGTTCAATTGCGGACACAATGAACCCGACGCTCGGCCGTCTCTCGCGAGAGAAGGGCTTCGCTCATCCCTCTCTGCCGGCGATAGCCACCAGCCCCGATCCGGCCAGACAGGCGACGCCCGTGAGGAGGAACGCGGACGTGTAGGCCCCGAAGGCGTCGTAGGCGAGCCCGGTCGCCCACGGCGCGAAAAGCCCCGAGATGGCGAACGACACCGAGACGAGCCCGAAGACGGCGTTCGCGTTTTCCCCCCCGAACAGATCGACGGTCAGCGGCGACAGAAGCGCCCCGTTGCCTCCGTAGGCGATCCCGAAGATCACGGCGAAGACGTACAGCCCGAGTGCCGTCTCGAGAAACGGTAAAAAGAGCGTGGCGGCACCCATCGTCACCGAGCAGCCGACGAACGTCCGTATCCGTCCCAGTCGGTCCGAGAGGCTCCCGACGCCGACCCGGGCGGCGCCGGTCGTGAGTCCGATCATCGCGAGCGCGATCGCGCCCCGCCCCGATCCGAGCCCGACGTCGCTGGCGTGTGCGACGAGGTGGACTAAAACCGCATACAGCGTCCCGTAGATCAGCACCCAGCCGACGAACACAAAAAGAAACGTCCGGGAGGTCGCGACGGCGGTGATCTCCTGTCGGTAGGTCTCCCAGGGCGTCGGCTCGTACTCCGGGACGGAGCCGTGAAACTCGTCGCCGGTGTCGACCCCGCTGGAAGCGGGATCGTCGGCGAAAAACGGCACCACGAGGAGGACCGCGATCGCCGAACCGACCAGAAGGAGGACGATCGCCGTCCGCCAGCCGACCGTTTCCGCGAGGAACCCCGCGAGCGGAGCGATGGCGACCATGCCGAGCCCGAGCCCCGACGTCGCGACGCCCGTCGCGAATCCGCGGCGACGCTGGAACCACCGTGGCACCGTCGCATACGAGACGACGTAGATCGATCCCATCCCGATCGCGGTGACGAACCCGTAGGCGAGCAACAGTCCCCCGTAGGTTTCGATCTGGCTCGTCCAGAGTCCACCGATCGCCAGCACCAACGCCCCCGCGAGCAAGAGCCGCCGGCCGCCGAATCTATCCGCGAGTACGCCGAGCACGGCCGCGGCGACGTAGATCACGACCGCCTGCAGCGAGAAGACGAACGAAACGCCCGCGCGAGAGAGCCCGAGGTCTCGCTGGATCGGCTCCAGGAGAACACCAAAAGCATACGAGAGACCGAAGACGACGAACGCACCGACGAAGCTTCCGGCGACGACATACCAGCCACGATAGACGTCCGGGCCGATCGAAGCGCCGTCAGTCCGCAGAGCGTTACCGCCCGGTGATTTCCCCCGCCCGCTGTCCTCGCTCATTCCTTATCGGCCGAAGATATCGAACGTATATATAGCTACGACATCCGTCGGACTCCCGTTCCGGCGCGCGACCGTCAATCGGTTCGATGGAAGACGCGAACAGCGAGCACACAGACGAGGAGCGCCAGAACTGCCACGGGGGAGACGGCAGGCCCCTGATCTTCGATCTCCGGCTCGGGGTCGCGCACGTCGATCGTCGCCGTCGCCGTCCCGACCGCGCCGTACTCGTCTGCGACCGTCACGCCGACGGTTTGGTTGCCGGCATCGAACGATCGGGTCACGGTCTCGCCGGTCGCGGTCGAGGCGTCCGAAAAGAGCCACGTGACCGTCGTGTCGCCGTATTCGTTTTCGACGGCCGCCTCGAGCGTGACGTTCTCGCCGGCCCGTGCGGTCTCGGGTGCGTTGACGGTGACTCGCGGTCGATCGTTGACAAAAACGTCCCCGGAGACGGTCGCGGAGGCGTTCTCGGCGTCGGTCACCCGAAGCGTTATCGGGTGAGTGCCCGGCGGCCGTTCGAGTTCGATCCGGGCGCCCGAGCGATCGAACTCGCCGTCGTTCGTGGTATCCCACGCGTACTCGACGATCGGCGCGTCCGATCCCGAGGGCGCTCCATCGAGCGTGAACGGCTCATCGGAGACGGGCGTTCGCGGAGAGACCGAAAAGTCCGGTCGTGGTTCGGAGACGGTCGGAATGCCGAATCCGCCGGCCGGATCGTAGCCGGCGCGTGCATGTCGGCCGGCGGTCACGTCGTATCTCGGCGCCCGATCGTGGAGTTCGGTTCGCAGCTCGGAGTTCGACGGTGGCTGGGCGGACGCCCCGAGAACTTTCGCCATCAGCCCAGCGACGTGCGGTGCGGCCATCGAGGTGCCGGATTTGGTGCCGTACTCGCCACCCGGGACCGGCGAGAGCACGGAGACGCCGGGTGCGGCGACGTCGATGCGGCCGTCGGATGCGTCGTCGAACGGTTCGTCGACGCCGCGCGAGGAGAAGTCGGGGACCCGGTAGTTTTTGGGCTCGACGCGCTCGCCTGTCTGCGGGCCGGCGGCCCCGACGGCGATCACGTTCGGATGGGCGGCCGGATAGAGAATGCTGCCGAGTTCCGGGCCATCGTTCCCGGAGGCGGCGACGACGGCGACGTCACGGTCGGTCGCGTACTCGGTCGCGTTTTGAATTCGTGGCTCGGAGCGGCCGCCGAGGCTCAAGACGATGACGTCGGCGCCCTCGTCGGTCGCGGTCCGGATCGCACCGACGAGGGCGTCGGTCCCACAGCGACCGTCGTCGTCGCAGGCTTTGAGCGCGTAGATCTCCGCTTCGGGCGCGACCCCGTAGATACCGCGATCGTCCGCGCCGCCGTCCGCGGCGATGGTACCGGCGACGTGGGTGCCGTGGCCGTTTTCGTCCGCACAGCGGTTTCGGACGCGATCGCCGGTGAAATCTCGACACAGGGTCACCCGCTCGCGCAGGTCGGGGTGATCGGCGTCGACGCCGGTGTCGACGACGGCGACGGAAACGCCGTCACCGCCCGAAGGTGCCGGTGAGTCGTCGCCGTAGATCGTCCGAATGCCGAAGGGAACCTGTTCGCTCGGGACGACGCGGTCGTCCTCGAGGCCGGTGTCGTCCGGCTCTTCGTCGATGGGTGTCGAGGGGGGCTGTGCGGACACGGCCGCTGCCCCGAACGCGACGGTGAAAAAAAGCAGAATTAGTACACAGAGAAGTGAAACGAGCCGTCGATTTTGCCCCGGCGTCGAACCCATATCCGGCCGTCACACCGGCCGGAGAAAAGCGCTTTTTCTGACCTCGAAAGAAGGACTGAAATCAAAGGGGCAAAAAGACAGGTGTGCAAAGCATTTATATGTGGAGTAGGCAAATCATATAAGTATAATGCCAGGGCCAACCCGCCAGAGAGAGCGCACCAGCGAAGACGAGACGGAGACGGAAGAGGAAACCGGCTGTCCCGAGTGCGATTCGGACTCGCTGGTACGCAGCGCCGACGGGGGTGGAGAACTCGTCTGTGAGGACTGTGGGCTGGTTATCGAGGAGGAAAACATCGATCGGGGCCCCGAGTGGCGGGCGTTCAATCACTCCGAACGGCAATCGAAATCCAGGGTCGGTGCGCCGACGACCCAGACGATGCACGACAAGGGACTGACGACTCAGATCGACTGGAAGGACAAAGACGCCTACGGTCGGTCGATCTCTTCTGAAAAGCGCTCCCAGATGCACCGGCTTCGCAAATGGCAGGAGCGAATCCGGACCAAAGACGCCGGCGAGCGAAACCTCCAGTTCGCGCTTTCGGAGATCGATCGGATGTCCTCCGCGCTCGGCGTCCCCCGGTCGGTACGGGAGGTCGCTTCCGTCATTTACCGGCGCGCGCTCGATGACGACCTCATCCGCGGCCGATCCATCGAGGGGGTCGCCACCGCCGCGCTGTATGCCGCCTGCCGGCAGGAGGGAATCCCGCGCAGCCTCGATGAAGTCGCGGAGGTCGCCCGCGTCGAACAGAAGGAGATCGGCCGCACGTATCGGTATATCGCTCAGGAACTGTCGCTCGGACTCGAACCCGTCGACCCCGTCCAGTACGTCCCCCGCTTTTGCTCGGAACTCGGTCTGAGCGAGGAAGTCGAACAGAAGACGCGAGAGATCATCGAAGTCACCGCCGAGAAAGGGATGCTCTCCGGGAAGTCGCCGACGGGATACGCCGCGGCCGCGATCTACGCCGCCTCGCTGCTCTGTAACGAGAAAAAGACACAGCGCGAGGTCGCAGAGGTCGCACAGGTGACGGAAGTCACCATCCGAAACCGCTATCAGGAGCAGATCGAAGCGCTCGGCATCCACTGAGCGGACACCCTCGGTCGTCGTTTTTTCATCGAAAAACCGTCTCATCGTGCCGAGAGTACCGTATACAGCCTACGCGAACCGGTCTTCCTCGCCAAGGGGGCTGGATCGACCAGACTCGGACGCGCCACCCGTCTGGATGATGTTGAGGGCGGTCATCAGGTCGGTTCGGGAGATGATCCCGACGAGTTCGCCCCGCTCGTCGAGGACGGGCAATCGCCCCACGCCGTTTTTCTGCATCTTCTGGAGGGCGCTCATCGCGTCGGTATCGGGGGTCACCGACACGACGTCGGTCTCCATGACGTCCTCGACGCGGTAGGCGTCTCGCTCGACCTCCTGAACCGACCCGGCGTCCTCTAGCGTTACCATCCCCACGAGCCTCGACCCGTCCATGACCGGATAACCGGTGTGTCGTTCGCGGAACATCCGGTCTATCAGATCGTCGACGCTCGCGTCCGGGGAGACCGTATCGAGCCGCTCGCGCGGCGTCATCACGTCGCCGACCGTGACGCCCTCGAAGGCGGCTTTCAGCGTCGTCTGCTGGGCCTCTCCGGAGGCGGCGATGTAAATGAAGAGCGCGAGCAGGATGAGGAGCCAGTTGGCGAACAGCCCGACGAGCGCCATCAGGAACGCGAACATCTTCCCGATCGCGGCCGCCTGCTGGGTCGCCTGTGCGTGCGGCTGGCTGCGAGCCAGAAGCGCTCTGAGCACACGACCGCCGTCCATCGGGAACGCCGGTAGCATATTGAAGCCGGCGAGAAAGACGTTCAACAGCGCGAGATAGCCGAACACGAAGAGGACCGAATTCGCACCGGCAGGTGCGAGAGCGAACACGAGATAACAGGCGACGCCGACGCCGACGCTGACGATCGGGCCGGCGATGGCGATCAGAAACTCGTGTCGCCAGTCCTCCGGGAAATCCGAGAAACTGGCGATCCCGCCGAGCAGCCACAGCGTGATCGAATCGATCTCGTACCCGTATCGCATCGCGACCAGCGAGTGCCCGAACTCGTGAAGGAGTACACCCACGAACAGGCCGACCGCCGCGACGAATCCGAGAATCCACGGCATCGAGCCCGCAGTGACGGCGTCGATATCGATGCTCGCCCCCATGGTCTCGTTCATCAACTCGGCGATCACCACGGCTTCGAGTCCGATGAGGAACGCGAAAAGCGGCAGTATCAACAGGAACGTCCAGTTGAGTCTGATCGGTATGCCGAACGCGCTCCCGATCCGAAGTCCTCGCATATCCTCCCGTTTGCGGGGAGACCGTTTAACTTTTGCAGGCTAAGTCCCCGTCCTCAAGGAGCAACGCAGCGAAGCGAGTAGCGCAGTAGGGCGGGGATACAGCCGTCACAGCGGAACCTACCATCGAAAAGACTAAGTATATATTCAATA
>LKMJ01007602.1_pt1 | contig 10220 bp, 14 predicted proteins | sample 643391 | NCBI WGS metagenome assembly LKMJ01 (sample SAMN04112250, study PRJNA286221) | soda lake metagenome | biome: soda lake; feature: Kulunda Steppe; material: water; isolation source: sample PL-Br10 brine of Picturesque Lake | place: Russia: Kulunda steppe | collected 2010-07
AGTTGATTCACGGTTGTTTCAATCATTTCCTGGTTGAAACCTGGTTGATGGTTGAATCAACCACTGTTTCAACTGGACCTGGTTGAATCAATCATGATTGATTCAACCGCCCAAACATTTCCGACGTGCTTGTAAGATGGAGATGGCTCGAGCATGTCCACAGGGTACTCGAATGAAACAGTCAGGATTACATCATGTGCAAGTGTTTTCTGTACCTGCCTATGCATGGGCCTGAAGCTTGCAGCACCAGAACTAAAAAGCGCCTTTATGAATGATCATTCATGAGGCATAACTGCGAATCAAAGGAAGGGACCAATAACGTAACAAGGTTACAATAGGAAGGTTTACAAGGATAAGGCCTTCAGTCAAGAATTTTCTAGGTATGCTAAGGTTACATAGCTGTACCTGCCAAACGAGGGCAGTGTAGCTGAATGGATTTAGATCTCCAACCATATGGGTTGACTACTGAGCTTGCCAGCCTGACAAAGAACGTCCATAGCCCCAGAAATAGAGGAATAAGGAGTTTGTACATCTGCTCAAGAGAAACAGATTCACATCCTCAGCACTGATGTTGTCAAAATAAGCAGCTTCAGTGTCTCCAACATGCTTTATATAAACCACGGTAAAATCATTAAATTGCTCTGCGAATTTTACAAATTTCCTTTTCAAATAGACGGAGATGATGGAATTTTCAAGTGCCACAGTTCAATAAATGGGACTCCTCTGATTCTCAGCAATGTGTGAATGGAGAAAATGGATTGAAAATTTGAAACAACTCTGCTTCAGCCAGGTCTTCCACCCAAGCTGTTCTGCTAGTGCTAGGCCCTACTAGGCGTAGTATGTAAGTACAGCTTGTCAAAATGTTGTCATACGCCTACTTCACACTAGTAACTCCATTTCTTCACATTTGCATCCACATGTCTTGTGCAGCACCCAACCTGATGCTGCATAGGGCGTGTTTCCTGACATGCGCAAATAGCGCTGCTTGCGTGTCCCACTACTGATGCTCACACACTCCCAAATTGGACAGACACGGCTCAACAAAGACAGCTCCTCACCACTAAGCTGCCTCTTCCATTGGCACTTCAGCTCTCGTAGTCGTGGCAACTGGAAGCAAGGAATAGAAGCTGTCAGTATCAGTGTGGTCAATCGAATCTAAAGAGTTAGCGCTCGGCTGGTCAGGGAGGCTCAAGTTGGATAAAGGCAGCTCTAAATTAAATAATTCATGACCTGGCTTGATGCTGTACAACAGTTGCTTCAAGGATCCCCTGCACTCATAAGCGCCCAAAGTAGAAGCTTTTTGCTTTTGATGAGCAGGCTAGCAGTCGCACTTCTTGACTGAAGGCCTTTTCTTGTAAACCCTTGAGACCCCTAAGTGCCCTAATTGGAAGCTCAGCAAGATTGACCAGATGCTTTGATCGGATGCATGGGCACCCCAGACCTGAAGGTACAGCAACCTACCACATAAGTCCGGCAAATTTTGCTCTGCATGTCATTCATAAATCGAAAGAGGTCCCAGCTGATTTCGCACATCTCCAAAAAAGGCAGCTGGCTGAGCAGGTTGCAAAACAGGTGCTCAGCAACTTGTTCCAGGGACTGCAACCTGCGCTTGGTACACATGCAGGACAGAGCTTTGAACTGTTGCTTTGAAAGCAATACATTAAACGCGCCCCTCCTGGTGCAAGCTTGTGCCTGCCCTCATCAGCCTTGTTGAACTTGTGAATACATGCCCGATTCTTCACAGCCTACCTGTGCGGCAAGCTCTCCAGGGGTACATCATGCTCACCCTCCTGCAGTGCAAACAGCTCAGGCAGTCCGTACCTGCAATTTGGAAGACTCTAGGGTTAATACCTGACACCACTGCATTGTCTAAGCAACCCTTGCAAAGAATGCTTGCTGCTAGCTCTCCCCGGCTTATGTCTTTAACAAAGAGCCCACTTTGCCAAGCATATAATAAACAGCAGGATCGATCAGCATCTACCTTTTGGGGGGGGGGGTAATTTTGCGAAAAATGGAAGTTGGTATGGAAAGGCAGCAGACAAAGGGAGCACCAGCGTGCATTCTTGTTTGCGTCACTGTGCACGTGCTGCATGATAAGTGCATCACGCACCATGCGTACAAGGTCAAAGAAGACAGTGACGGTGGCAGAAAGGTTTTGGATAGGTCAATGAACTCAATGTTGTCCACAACAAGCTTAGTCAGCCCCGCCAGGTGCCTCAAATCCTGCATGTATGAAGGTGCAACCAATAATGGTCGCCAAGGTAGATAATTGTCCAAGTGCACAACACCCAGTTCCTTAAAATGCATGGCAATGCTTCAGCTTGAAACACCCATGTTACTTGACAAACGCTCAGATTCGACGCAGCCCTCCTATCATATACAGCTTCTTCAAACCCTCACTTTACTTGCACAACAGTGCATGCAGACTATGCCTGTACAGACAGTCGGGTCTCGCGCAAGCGCACGGTGCGGGGTGAGCAAAGCACATCCAGGAACAAGGGCAGACTTCACACCCTACATGTGTAAGCATCTGCCAAATGGTGGAGACAAGGCGTCAGTACAAAACATTTGCTTGACCAAGTCTGACGTCCAAATGCGCGCCACTTTACATTTAACATGCCCTAAATGTTTCCTTGTTCTGGCATGACGAACCACAAGCCCATCAGCCAAACAAGCGCAAGAGCGGCCAACTCCTCTTGTAGCCTTGCTGGACACGTCCCCCACATGCACAGCACACGCACCAGCTCCGTTATGCCCATGCAGCCTACATCAAGGCAGAGCTCGAGCAAATTTGGCAGGCAGCCGGGCCCAGGGGCAAAGGAGATCAAGTCATCATCCGCGTCACTGCTGGTGCTCTGCGGTCCCTGTGCGGACTCTGCTTCCATTCCCTCCTCTGCCCCCCCTGCATCACAGGCATGCATGGTGGTGCGCATGCTGTGCAGGCCGGCAAAACAACAACCAGGTGGGCTTTCCCTCTCAAACAGAGATGCCATTCAAGGATAAGAGATAGCACTTTGGCATGCACTGTGTTGCACAAACGATTGGCTGAACTTCCGCAGCAAGCGATGCTGAACACTGCAACCCGCACACCGCAGGGTGTGCACCGGTGCAGCAGGGGCATCCAAACACCTTGCTTTGTGGTCGAGGCCCCAGCATGGCCATGCAAGCACAGCACACAAAGCATGCCAAAGAAGCAGATTGGCTTTTGGCTCCCTCACTCACCCAGAAACAGCACCCCATCCTATTCGGGGCACCCCTACCATCCTTACCCTCACACCTCCTTCCTCCCATTTTGATCTCATCCTCTGCTCCATCTGCTCCCACCCCCCTTCCTACGTACTAGCAGCTTGAAAGGCGCCCAAGATGCACCATGATGCACCCCACATTGGGCAACCACACAGATGCAGCCTGCTTGGTGACACGTGTGCACCTTAGAGCAAGCGCATATGGACCCTTAGGGATGGGTAAATAGGGTCTGATCAAAATGCCAGAGAGGCTCTATAGAGGCTCAAATAGGCTCTAAAGAGGCTCCACAGAGCCTTGACAAGGGTCTGCCAAACCCTATTTACCCATCCCTACATATGGTGCATGGGTGCTTGAGCACATGCTTTTGTTTGCGCCCACCACCCATGCATGCGCGCTTGCACACAGATAGCCAACGCACGGAGAAGCTCACACCCACTCACCCTTGAACGTGAGGCTGGTGATGTGCTCCAGCATGCACAGCTCTGGCAGCCGCAGCTGCTGGGGCAAGACACCCGCCAACTCCAGCTGCCTGAGCCCTGTGCAGCTGGACAGCAGCCCCATGCTTTGCACCATGTTCAGGCCAGCAGCATTGGTGGACAGGTGCTGAAGGGAACAGAGGGGGGCGTCACGTGGCTGCGCCTCTGTGCCGCTGGTGCCCGACCCCAGAGCAGCAGCAGCTGCAGTAGCAGCGCCAGGCACACTGGCCGTCCCCGGTGCCACCCACTGCTGCAGGCTGTGCAGCGGGTGCAGCTCAGGGGTATCCATGGTGACGCTCAGGGAGGTAAGGGCGCTCATTGCAGAGAGCGGCAGGGACACCTGGCCCTCAAACTCTGCACGAGGCAGGGATGGCACAAGCGGCAGGCAGAATCTCTGCCCACAGCGACTGACATCCTCAGCAACGTGCAGCTTGGCAGAGGGCAGCAGGAGAAGCCAATATGGGATGGCAGTTTGTATGCACCATGGCAGACATGAGCGGACAGAACAGGGCCTGACACTGGCAACAAGACGCAGTACAGAACTGCAGTGCATCAGCATCAACATTGGCCACGGCATGTCAGGCAAGTGCAGCACACTGTGAAAGGTCCCTGCAGGACCTATACAAGGGCCACACCCATTACTAAAAGCAGTGCTTTTTGGGACCAAGCACGTCAGTTGCAGGATAGCATGGCAAAGGGTAGCTGCAGCAAGTTGCCCCTGCCTAGCACATGCGAACTGATGTACAAAAGCTTTCAAGGGCCCCAGGCTTGAAGGGCTGCATGCAACAACGTCCCGGTGTCTAAAAAGGCTGACAGCATTCCATGCTGGTGTTTGTTTGGTACTTACCCTGTGAGCCTGCACTGGAGTCTTGCAGGCTACATGAAATAGAAACTCCAAGGGAAACTCGTTCACTCGTTGGGCACAGGCAACGACTCAAAGTCTCGCTCACCCCACATGCTGAGCACAGCAAGGCTTGCAGAGGGGCAAAGGTGGAACTGAAGTGGAGCGTGGCCTTCGGGCTGGGCAGGGGACAGCTGCAGCAAGTCAAGCTGCTGTGCAGGGTCGTCCTCACTTCCTGCCCCGCCCTCAGCCCCCCAGACTTCACCATCGGGCGTCAGCCACTCAGCGTGGTCAAGCACGAGCTGCGCGGTGTATGATTTGGCGCGTTACAAGCTTCAAATGGGTCACTTGCGGCTGCATGCGTGTGGCCTGGCTTGCCACCTGACAAGCGCGCTCAGTGCTCTCACAGAGGCAGCCCATCTCCTTGAGGGCCATCAACAAAAGCGACAGCGTGCAAAACAAGCCGAGTATGACCTTGGCCTTGGCCCAGATGCTTGGGCCAAGGCAGCATGCTTATGGCATGACTCACTCACTTCACCCAGCAGGGGCAGGCCCGCAAGATAGGGAGGACGGTCAGTGAAGACGATGGACGTGCGGGACAGGTGGAGGACCTGGCAGGGGTTGGAAGATGTGCGCACATCAGACAAGGGCTGCAGGAGGGCATGGCAGGGGGTCGGGGGCGAGCCCGAGTAGCCTTTAAATGCACACATTATGCATGCAACGGATGGAGGTGGAACTGTCAAGGAGATCGGTGCAGGCTGACGCACGCATGGCCGCGCTTGTGTGCGCTACGTAAGGAATGCCGAGCATCAGTTTAGCACCAGGGCAGGATGCTGCGTAATGATTAGGCTGCTTGCGATGGCCTGCAGGCGGACATAAGAGGAGCCTCGTGGAGTCTGTGGCCACTGACCTCCAGCCTGGCAAGGGATTCCAGGGTAGACGCTGGTGTTGGAGCGACCCCGCACGCGACCAGCTTCAGACACGTCAAGGAGCGGGCCTGCTGGCGGACAATGACGTTGTGCCTTGCGCAACCGTATGGAGGCCTTGGTTGTTGGGAGCGAGTGAGTGAGTCAGTTGGGTCAGGTGCACGCAGTAGGGTCCACTTGCCGCTCTGGCGCGATCAGACGTCGGCTGCCAGGCATCAGCATGATTGGAGCATTCAGCAGGGGAGGCAGCATGAGGAGGGAGTGGGTGGGCGCAAGCGGGCAGGCGGCATGAGGTAATGGGGGTGGGGCCTCCAGCTGTGAGAGCAGGCAGCTGATGAGGAAAGCTTTGGGGGGCAGACAGCAGAGGACAAAGGAGGTCTTTGCAGTGGGCAGGCGGCAGGTTGTGTTAGGAAACACTCATATTATATAGGGGATATCATATATGTGAGTCATATACCCTCAGATAAGCAGGCGGCATTCAGATGCCCTTTGTTGCAGGCTAGGTGTACTACTGGGTCTGCTGGTAGTATTCATGTTGAAGCCATGGCCATCATCGCAAGCAGGTGCAGCCCGCCTTCCTGTCAGTGCCCACAGCCAGCCCGAACCATCGCACCCGCTTGTGTGTTAGACCATAGTCATGTTTAAGTACATAGAAGGGTGCTATTCGCACAGCAGGGAAGAACACAAGAACAGGCCCACCAACAGGTGCATGCTCCGAACAGAGAGCAACCAGCTTCAGACCAACCAGCTCCAGAGCAAGCAGCAAATCCCCCCCCCTCCCTTGCTTGTCCCACGGCTCCTTCCTCAACCAGCCCTTCTGATGGAGCACTGCTGAACTTAAAGCAGGGAGGGCCTCCGCTTCCACCTCTCCTCACCTGTGGCAGGCTCGTCAAGTCCAGACCTATCACATGCTCACCAAACTCCGCATTTGAGGACGACTTGCCCCCAAAGCCAATCTGGAAGCAACCGGGTGGCACGGCATTGTGGTGTGAGGATGCATTCAGCTGGAGGCAGCACCTCCGGACTCACTTCCTTCTTGCCGAGGCCGTCTCGCTGCAGCTGAGGGCAGCGTGCTGCAGCAGATAAAGTTGTATGAACTGTGCAGCCCTCCCGCTAAAGTCTCCACAGGGCCCATGCCGTTCTTCATACAGCCCCAACAAAAGGCACATGGACTATGTCCAAGAACCTAACAGCATTCTCACGCCCATGGCATCCACCAGCAGCCAGCCACTCACCAGGTGCAAGGACACCACTCACCAGGTGCAAGGACACCACTCACCAGGTGCAACGACACCACTCACCAGGTGCAACGAGCACAGGTTGGAGCTGCCGCAGCTTGTGAGACTACAGGCAGAAAAAGGGGTGGACACACACATCGAAATCTGGCATTTGTGGTGTGTGCATCATGGCATGGACAGGCATGGACACACAAACACATCCAGCGTGAAAGGCAGGGAGTGCCTGCTCCCCGTATGGGCCAAGGCCGTGACAGAGCAGAGCCGCAAAGCGCGATGCCGCAGGAGCATGCTACCATGCCTGGCAGGCCTATGGCCTTGGCTGCGACGCGCTGCCTACCACAGCTGCCAGAGCCACCCGCACTGCCTGCCAGGGGAAGCTGCCAGAGAGGATGGCGGCAGCAGGAGTGTGCATGACCTGCACATGAGATCTGCGTATGACCTGCGCACGACCTGCGCACGATGCCGTTGCAGAGGCTGCGCGCGGGGGACTCCAGGGCAAGGCCTTCCAGCTTGCAGCCATGCACCAGCAAGCACGCCGCAACGCCCAGCTCGTACTGCATCCACGACTGCAGCGCGCGTGGTGCAGCAGCACACTGGGCGCTGTGAAGGGGGCAGCAACTCTGGATCTGAGAAACCTCCCTGGTGCTGGGCGTGGTAGCCGGTGCGAGGCATGCTACACGAGTCGCACAAACTAGGAAGAATGCGTGTGGCTTGACCTGCTCAAGGACATCACGTCAAAGAGCTCGGCATTGATACACAAGAAGCCCAAAAAACTGCCCTCAAGTTACATGCTCATTCTGTGCTCTATGCACACAAACTGTCAACTACAAGACGCGCTCTTGAAAAATCTAGTTGCCCTCAAGGTCTTGGTCTGGAGCAGGGGGCGGCTTGTCACCCCCCAGATCCTCACTAGTTTTTGCATCTCCCTGGCCTGGTGGAGGAGACTCACGGCTCTTCAGGCCAATGTGTCCCCTTTCCTTACTTGATGTAGGGAGTGGTTCCACTGCCTACGTAGTTTTTTCTTATTCTTTTCAAGGACAGGAGGATAGGGCTCAGTTAGGAATCATGCGAAAACAATCAGATAATCTGTGGCACACCTCCTGCAAGCGCCCCACTGGGAAGCATCTCACAACGATGTGTTGAAGATGTGTCACATGCCTCTCACCATGCCCCTCAAACACATGAAAAATTGCTTTTCTCGCAACGTGTCTCACACACACCTCCTGGAAGCGCCTCCAGACTGCTGCGCCATACATGGCCTGGTTCAGGTCAGGACCCGCTGCACAAATACGGTGTAGGAGAGAAGTTGCCGGTCAAGCCTTGTGGGTTAAAGCAAGGTGGGGAAGGACATGGCACACGCACACAGTGCGTGCCACACACTCCAAACCACCCAGCCAAGCCATCCAACTCTCACCCTTCAGAGTTCAACATCCACAGATAGGTAAGTGGCAGCGTAACCGAGGAAAGGTCCACCAGCGTGGCTACCAACTGCCCAGGGCCCTGCCGCCCTCTTGCCCCACCGTGCCCATTTTTACTATACCATCAAGACTCCTGCCCAGACACCTGTGGCCCCACTCACCCTGCAACCCTGCAGCGCCCCCGGCTCGGAGAGTGCGCTGCAGCTCTTGGAGCGGCGCCCCATGTCCTGCCTCCAAGTGCGGTACCTTGGCCACGATCTCGTGGACCAGCACCTCATCCCAAGGGAACTGAGGCACGCACACCAAGAACATGAAGCTTTCAGTGGTGCTGCGGCACCACAGGAGGGCCTCATGCACATGTGCACCAGGGCAACTAAAGCAGTCGCAAAAACTTTATGTGCGTGTGTTTGCACGTGTTTGCGTGTGCGCGTGTATGTGCGTGCGTATGTGTGTGCTTGTGCGTGCGTGTGTGTGCGTGAGTACATGCGTGCACGCCACATTTAAGGGAAGGCGCACTCGCCATTCCTGGCGGTAAGCTCCAATTGTCTGGCTCACTCACAATCCCTGGCATGCCCACCCTCCCTGGCAGGCTCACCATTCCTGGCGTGAAGCTCCACTTGTCTGGCAGGCTTCGGAAGCTCAAGTGGGTCAAACGGGGGAGGCGCAGGCAGCACAGGAGAAGGGCCAGGGGTAAGGCCGCCACGCCTTCGAATGCCACAGATGTGAGGCTGCAAGCGAGGGAGAAGGTGGAGAGGAGGAGCATGCTGAAACAGAAAAGGGGCAGCTTTGCACGGAAGCATGGCGCGACACCATGCGCGATGTGGCCACTTGTGCGCTTATCTCACTGACACAGCTGCCTTGTGGGACGGACCCTGCCTTGCACAGCTGACTCCGACCCACCTGGAAGGAAGGGATTGCAGCAAGGCGCTGATCAAGCCTTTGCTGGATGCCTCATGACTTGACCGAAGCGTGCTGATGTCAGGGTCCGCAGAGCTCACATCCAACGAGGCGATCCGTGAGTGGCGGCGCAGGAAGGCAGTTAGAGATGCTATGTCGTCAGTCCCCCAAAGTTTTGCCTGTTTATCATGTGACAAAGATGCAAATTAGGTACATCTCATGCAAGTCCGCAGGCTGCAGATCGCTTTACATTTGTGCTCGCCTGCAGCCTAAGAAGGCTCTTGTTAGTGCTATTGGTGCTTCCACCTTTGATATTCACCTTAATATGCTGGTATGGTGAAGTCTCTGAAGCCCTTGCCCAACTCCTGCACACTGCCTGCACGCTTGAAATGCAGGCAGGATGTGCAGCTGCAGCTTCTGGAAGAATGTGCTGCTGCAAAACATCCAAAAACACTGTATCTCTGGACCAATCTCTAAATGCTTCATCTTCCGAGGCCATCTTCACGTCTTCATCTCAATGTGGTAAAATTTTCGTAAAATTAATATGACATTGGGTGAAGCAGGAATCGAATGGCGTATGACGGAAAATGTTGGATAGAGATGTTCATTAGTACCCACTTCTGTCATCTTCCCATAAATTTTCAGTGTCCTGTTTCCACTTGAAGAACTTAGTTGTAGGTGTTTGCTTTAGCGAGCAGAGGAAATGGGGCAGACACTGAATTGATGTTGCTTACGAGCTGCAGCTTTTGCGCAATGCCAAGCTGCATGTTGAGATGCGCATGAACCCAAAGCAGCAGTCAGGAGATCAAGAGGGCCCAGGTTTGGATTGCCATAGTGTGGTGCTTTGAGGCATGAGAGACATGCCTGCTGTTGTAGCTGAGACCAAGAGGGCTCAGAGATCCAACACAATGTTGTTAACACTAGCCCAGACACACAATATAGCAGACTATAGACCGTGCAAAAAGGTCTTTGCAAGCTGCCCTCGTTCGGCAGATACAGCTATGTAACTTAACCTAACCTTTGCAAGCTGCACAAGGCAGGCAACAAGCACACTACAATCATAATCGCCCTGAAGCATCATATCATCCGCACCAATGGGTGTTATTGAGCACCAAAAACTTTGCAAATGGTCGAGGGCAAAAGCTGATGCCTAAATGGATGGGACCTTATCAGGTTAT
>LKMJ01007603.1_pt1 | contig 10220 bp, 8 predicted proteins | sample 643391 | NCBI WGS metagenome assembly LKMJ01 (sample SAMN04112250, study PRJNA286221) | soda lake metagenome | biome: soda lake; feature: Kulunda Steppe; material: water; isolation source: sample PL-Br10 brine of Picturesque Lake | place: Russia: Kulunda steppe | collected 2010-07
AGCTAAGCCGATAAAAGCTATTATTAATGCTGTAGTTGTTAGAAACTTTTCGTAGTTCTTCATATTATGTATTGCCACCTATTGATAACACCTTGTCTTAATTTTATATATTAGTCGATAACTACACATTTTCACAACTTCATAGTAAGGAAAAATTAAAGAGAGAAAAAGGCTCGGAGACGGCTTAAGAACGATTTTCTCTCCGGACGATCTCGTCCTCCAATCTCCATAATAACCTCTTCACTATAGACCACTTCATCGTCTTTCTCAACGTTAATAGTAGGTCTAAACTCTCCTTCAGCCCTAGGAGTGAAGTAGAAGTAAGCCGTCTTAGGCTCCCCGGGATTCAGAATCACGTTCTTGCTGCTCTGAGTAACCCATCTGTCATCAATACCTTCAATATTCAGGTTGTAACTCTTCTGCTCAGGGTTATTGTTGTAGAGATCGACACTGATTATTCCGCTACCGCTTCTAATACTTGCGAAACGGTCAGGAAACATTTCAGCTTCATTCCTCATCTCTAATACCTCTACTTCTACAGAGCCGCTGCTAGTCTGATCATGTGTCAACGAGTTCACCGTGTAGACATGAGTTCCAGGGTCTGATGCTGTATCTTCGAAACAGAGTTCTCCTGCAGCATTCCGAGTTTCTAAAACCCTATCATTTTTCTCAAAGAAAACCTTTGGCGTTGCCTGTGAAGATACCTCGGCACATACTTCGAACGTTTCTCCTTCAAATACCTGTCTAGGAGCGTTAACTGATTCAACTCTTGAAGTAGGTAAGACTTCTATAGCTCTGGATGTTGATTTGCCTCCGGCTGAAATAGTTACAGTTTGTTTGCCGATGTTTTTCGGTCTAATATATGTCTCGTAGTATCCGTCACGTTTTGTAGCTACTTGTGCTTTCTTCTGACCGTCGACATTAATGTTTACAGTTGTACTGCCTCTTACTCCTCTTACATAACCTCTTACTTTTGCGGTATCGCCTTCCATTATTTCTCTAGGTCTTATCTCTGCAGTCAGACCAGTGACATCTTCTTTGTCTATTCTGTCTGTTGGACAGTTCTTAACGTTTACTTTTCCTTCTTTACTATCACTTTCTCTGTTTGTCGCAGTTATACGGAAGTCTGTCTCTCCGTCCCCTTCAACGTTTGTGAATCTAAATGTACGTGTCTTAGTCTCATCTTCAGATAATGAGAAGCTACTGCTTACAGTTGTTGTTCCTAATCCTGTCCCTGTTAAGGTTACAACTTCGTGGTATCCTCCAAGATTCTCTATTGTGGTCTCAACTTCTAGAGTATCTCCTTTACAAACTTCGTCGTTGTACTCCATGTCTTTTATCCGGATACCTCTCTTGTCATCTTCATGTCTTAGATAGTAAGTCTCTGTCTTTGTTTCTCCAGCTTCTATCTCAATAAGATCCTCTATAGTTCCGTACCCATCTTTTGATACTTTTACGTCGTACTCATCAGGTTTCAGATCGAAAGATGCTCTACCGAATCCGTTGGTTTTCTTCTCTTTTTCATCGCTGTTTGAAACCTTTACTTTTGCATCTTCAAGTCTAGAACTATCGTTAGCATCTCTTACAATTGCGTTGAACGTTCCTTTATCTTCTGACTTATCTAATGTGAACTTGACTTCTCTATAGTCTGAAGTAAGGCTGACATCCTTTGACTGTGTGCTGTAACTGTCCTTTGAAACAGTTATAGTGTAATCTCCTTGTTTAACTCTAAAATCTGCTAAACCGTTTTCATCTGTGAAACCTACTTCTTCATCGCTGTTCTCTACGCTTACTCTAGCATCTTCTAACCGGTCTCCGGACTTATTCTCAACTACTACATCAAGTTCCGTATAATCTTCTGACGGCGTTAGAACGGTAAGCTCTTTCGTACTTGTCTTTACCTCTCTGTCTCCACATGGATCTCCTACAGTCTCAACTTCTGCTGTAACTAAACTTGTTGTATCGGGAGAAACGTCCGTATCAAAGGTTTTTGTCTCGTCGCTTTCAACGGTTTCTGTTGTCTGGAGGTAGGTTTCTCCGTCAGCACTGATCTCAACTTTTACGTCTTGATCTTCACCAGTATTCTCTACCTGTATAGATGCTTCAGTAGACTCTCCCCGGTTTATTGTAGTTTCCTCAAGTTCTAGATCTCCTACAGTATTTCCATCTATCCCACATTTTTCTGCCTCATCAACACTTACTGTTCTCTCTGTAGAGTCTGTGTTACCTTCATCATCTTCTATTGTTAGTTCGACGTCGTAATCTCCTTCATCGCTGTAACTATGTTCGATAGTCTCACTGTCTGTAGTGGTTGTTGTGCTGTCATCGAAATTCCATTCGTACTCTATTATATCGTTATCAGCTTCTGAATCAGATGCATCAAAAGTAATGTCTTCATCCACTAACGGGTTTTCAGGGTCAAAACTGAAGTCTGCGTTTATATCTGCTTCAGACTCCTGCTTGGTTGTAAAAGTTCTACTACTGTTTGTGCTCTGTTGTTCCTGGTCTTCAACGTTTACTCCCCAGACATAATCAGTATCATACTTTAAATCTTCATCAAGACTAAATGAGGTTCCTGCATCATCTTCAGAAAAATCAGGATCAGTCCAAGGTTTTTCTCCATCAAAGCTTTTCTCTTTAAGATAGAAATCTGAGATTAAATCTCCTTCTCCACCGGAAACAGACCAGGAGAACTCAGGTCTTAAATCTAAGTCTTCTGCACTGTCTTCAGGCTCCTCCAACTCTAAACTGATAGGTTCAAGATCTCTTTCAACATTCACAGTTTGAAACTGTCTCTCGGACTCATCTCTATAGTTTACGGCCTCAGCCATTACCTCGTACTCTCCTTCTTCTTCAAAAACAACATCCCATTCTTCGGTACAGGAAACATCTCCACAGAAACGGTACTCTGAACTACTATCCCAGTTATCTGGTGTTTCGCTCCAGTCAAGACCTATCTCCATGACCTCGTCTCTAGTATCTTCTGCAGTAACAGTTACTGTAAACTCTTCTCCGGTTTCTGGAGATTCAGGACTGATATCAAACTCTTCTATTATAGGTGCGGCTGCTGCAGAAGAAGTCAAAACGATTATAGCAGCAATAAGTAGGGTTAGTTTGGTTCTCATTTCTCTTGTTTAAACCCTGTAACGTTCGTTGAACTGTTCTTCTCCATAAAGATTTTTGAACTCCTCATCGACAGCCCTCATTAGGTCGTCGTCAATATCTCTCCAGCTTTGAGTATCAGTAGCATCTTCGTATTCTAGAGTAAATCTTACTCGGGAGTCAGCACCTCTATAATCTTCATCGAGATTGACTCGGTAATCCATTGAAACTATCTCTCCTGTTCCAAGATCTCCGTCTGTACGTCTCTCAAATCTTCTTTCATCCATAAGTTCTTCGTGGTCTACATCGGTATCCTCACTTAATGTTTCGTAAACATCTGCGAAACTGTCTTGAGGTATTTCCTCGTAGTTAGCTACTTCTGGTTCTGGAGCCGGTTCTGCTTCAGGTCTTCGTGAAGCATAGATACTTCCTGCCGTAGAGTAGGCTCCAAGACCGAGTACAGATAGTACTCCTGCACCTATAGCTTTGTTCGCTGTTCGTCGATCCATAAATTTTGGTTGTTTTTTGCTCATTATTGTTTAACCTCTTGTAAAGTAGTTTCCTATTCGTTCAAGTACTCCTTCTGGTTCATAATCTTCATAGAGGTCGTTTCTTAAACCTGCGACCTCCTCTAGTATTTCTTCGTGTTCGTTGCTCCGTTCTTGATGTTCCGACTCGATGTAGTTTCTTAGGTCTTCTATATCTGCTTCTGTTGCTATATCGGAGTTTCTTATTCCTTCTAAGACTGCGTTGACTGTTTGATCGTAGTCGGTTCTGCTGCTCGTAAAGTCATAGTTTTCGAGAGCAGTTGTAACTTGGTTGTATACCTGACTCTCGTCAATAATATCTACATGGTTGTCTATTGCGGTTCCTACTGCGTAGGAAATCTCTCTTGAGTCTAGTGTTTCTTCTCCAATTGTTTCAATTAAGCTGTTGAAGTAGTTTTCAGACAGTTCTTCTATCTGGTCAAAACGGCTACTGTTGTACTGTTGTAGCTCGTTGAACTTTGTGTCTAGATATTCTTCGTCTACTCCGTTTGTGTCTATTGTACTTTGTATTTCGGATACAAACTGTTCGATGTTTTCATCCGTAAGACTTACTTCTATATTATCATAGTTATTGTGTCCGAGTGTTTGGACGTATAGCTCGTCTCTGAACTCGGCTGCTCTGTTTGCATGACTGAATATTTCGTCGGCAAGTTCGCTTCTGTCGGTAGCAGAGTATGTTTTATCGATGTCGTAGCGCTGGTCTACGTCAGAGTCTTCTACTGTTTCGCTGTCGTCATACAGGTCAGCTCTCCATGAGTCAACGTTTATTTTTCCTGCGTTATTTTCGAAAAAGTTGGTTGTAAACTCGTGGTGGTCCTGTAGAAAGTCTTCTTGTTCTGCGGTTAGATCCGGGTTGAGGTCTAGAGGCAACTGTAGTGATTCGTGTACCGCACCTAGTTTTACGGCAGCAGTAACCATTTTTTTCTCTCCAACCATTCGGTTCCATTTGTTGTCTTCTACATTGTTGCTCATGAAATTAATACCCTGTTGTGACTAGATAGTAATACAATACTTATATACTTTTTGCTCTTTATTCACTGACGAATAAAAACAGTTATTTAATACTACTTGCATAAAAACACGAACTGTAACAAAGGTGAACAATTAATATGTCAAACGATGGAGACCAATCATTCGACCGTAACTTCGAAGAGGGAGCTGAAATGGAAGGAGCTACTTCAGCACCTCAAACCGAGGAAAACCGTGGAGCCAAATCCCAAGGCCTCACAGAACTAGTCGAAGACACACTAAAAACACAGTTAGAAAGACAAACCACAGCAAACAGAACAATCGAACAATGGGAAGAAAGAGGACAAACTGAAACAGGAACACTAACAGAACAGTACCAAGACCTCGTAGACAGCATCCCTGAAACAGCAGAATGGAGTCTAGACCGAGAAACACCAGCAGAACAACTCGTAGAAGAACTCACATACGACGGAGAACTAGGTGTAAGAGACTACGCAGAACACCAATCAGAACAGATTGAAGGGCTTACAGGAACAATCCGAAGATTTAGAGGAATGATGGATGGCTTAAACGAAGAGATCCAAGGCTTAGAAGAAGAAAGAAGCGACCTAAACCAACAAGAAGAGATAGAAAAAGCCAAAATCCTAGACCAGGTAGAACAAATGGATAACGAAGATCTTGGAGAAGAACAAACATTCAGCGAACTAGAATCCTACGAAAGAAGATCTCTCGAAAACAGCTACGACAGAAAAAGAGCTGAAGTTGAAGAAGAGATTGATGACTTAGCAGAAAGACTGACAGAAGTAAGCGGCCGTAAACAAGAACGCGCCTCAGAAAGAGCGATCAGAAGAGATGAAACACAGCAAGTCTACAATGAATTCGCATCAGAAGCTGAAAGCGTAATCAACGATAATTACGACGGCCTAAGAGAAAGTCTAAAAGTTCTAAGAGATCTAGAAATGCAGCAACAGAAATACGAGCAGCTGTCAGTTGAAGCTTCCAGTGAGAGATCAAGTATCAACCAAGGACAACAAGAACAGTACGAAGCAAGAAGAGAAGCAGGTCTAGCATACGTAGCGGAAGCACTAGATGAGATAGACGAGATCGAAGAAGTTGTAAGCGACCACGAAAGCATAGTCAAAGCGCTATCCTCCCCAGCACAAGTAAACACAAGAGATATGGAAAACTTGTACAACGGGCTAATTGAACCTTCATACGCAGAAGAAGGAGACGAATATGGCACAGAGGCTCTACGTAACAGAGTACTCGATGCAGCATCCTCCATCACAGGAGAATCCTACGACTCTCTAAGAGAACTTAGAGATATAGTAGACGAGATGGAGTAATCCATCTTCTATCTTATTATTTCTTCAAAAACTGTTCCTAACTGATCCTTGTACTGTTTTAAAGAACTTACTTCGTCTTTAGAAAAGCTGTTATTCTCAGTTAATTTAAGAGAGCTTTCATAGCCATCTATTCTAAGTTTCACAGAGCTATTTTCCTTCAAGTATATTTTTTCCGGGTCAAATCCTCCAAGTTCGAACTCTGCGTCAGAGAAATACGTTTCAACCACTTCTTGAGACTCCTCATCAAGAAAATCTGTATAACTTTTATTACTCTGTTCTTGTTGGTCGGCATCCTCTATAGAGTCATAGACGGCATCATTTTCCTCTGCATATTCAAGAGCATCCTCTATTGTTTTTTGAATTGCCAAAGCCTTTCCAGCCCTCAAAGAAGCTTCTATAATTAATTCCTCAGACCGTTCTTGAGTCGTTCTCAAACCCATGTTTTCATACTCTTCTATGCCTTCAACTAACTTGTTTTTCTCTTCTATCGAAAACCGGTTATGTTCATAACTTCTGCCGGTTACAGCTCCTACAAAAGGAATTCTTCTGTGAGTAGCTGTCTCGGCTGCCTCTAACTGCTGAATCAGGTTTATAGAGCTTTCATAGATCTGAGAAGGAGAGCCTTCGTAACTGTTTAGGAACTCTGTGTACTCTTTAATAGATTTTTCCGTATCTTCCTTTACCTCTTCTAGTTCTTTGATAGACTCTTCCGTCAGAAAAGGTTTTTGATTCTTCACGCGTGTAAAAGATCTTACTTCATTGAACTCCTCTAATACGCTTTTTATTCTTCCTAACTCTCCGGAGCTTTCGTTGCCTGAAAACACTATGTTTTGGTAGCCGTCATTGTTAACGTCTAATAAACTCTTCAAATCCTCTAAACGGATATCTTTGCTGTCGGCACCTTCAAGATGATGATAGGTGTAGCTATGACCGTCCACCTCACCTTGCAATATATCCCCGTCAAAAGACGACAAGTAGAAGTTATCTGTAATCTTTACTCCTTTATCGGTAACTTCAGATTCTGTAGAGTTCTTACTTGTGTTGTATTTGTAAGAGTTTATTTGTTGAGGGACGGAAAGTTCTACTTCTGAGAGAACGTCTTCTGACCGTAAAAGTCTTTCTCTAAGTCTTTCGGACTGCATTTCCATGGAGTCTTTATCGATGTTTTCTAGAAATTCTTTTCCGAGGATTCCGGAAGACTGTGTTCCTAGAGCTATTCCTGCGGCTAAAGTTCCGCCTCCTAGAAGCATTTCTCTTCTACCTATGTTATCCATTAGAACTGTTTTTCCGCATAGTTTATTTTAAATAATATTCTACTGTACTATACCTTTTCTTACTGTTTTAGAAATCCTTTTTAGAGATAAAAGGCTCTTATAGAGCTTCAAAAGTTATATAGGGCTAATAATTAAAAAGAAAAAGAGGAGATTTTTTTACTCTCCAAGAGATAGTTCTTCGTAGTCTCCAGAATCTAGATCTTCGCCGTATCTAAGAGTTACATTGCCGTCTTTCGATCTTACTTGGTACTCTAATTCTTCAGATCCAAGGTCTCTTTCATCGGCGTAATCCTCTATTTCTTCCTCTAGGCCTTCATCCAGGTCCAAACCCGCATAAGTCTCTTCACTTTCACTGAAGTAGAACTCTGATGTACCTCCAGCTGTTTCTATAGCTCTTCCTAAAGTATCACTAACAATTGCTGTCTTGACTGTATCAGCAGCTACTTCCTGAATCAGTTCGTCGGCTTGGTTCTTTGTATCGTAGAGGCCTATCTCTTCGTACTCTCCTTTACCCTGTAGAAGGTTAGTTGCTTCATCCTCAGTCAGATGGTCACTTTCCCTGTAGTTCTCTCCAGAGATTAGTCTGGTGCCTACAGGTGCTATCCTTTCCGTTCCTGATTCTCCGATTTCATCATGGATCAGATCTCCGGAAGTTGTGGATACGTTCTCTAGATTTGCCATAAGAGAGAGGTAGTTCTCGGTAATTGCTTCATCGAGCTCTTGTTTTAAGCTTTCTAAGCTTTCTAAGCTTTCACTGTTTACATCAGGATTTCCTTCTTCATTTGCAGGCAGATAAGCTACTACTTCCTGGAATTCTTCTACTTCTGCAGTTTTTCTTCCTTCTAAAGCTTGTGAGATTGCTATATCTCCGATATCGTTGTCTGTGCGATCTATAACGCTCTGTAGAGTTATTTCGTCTGGGTTCATATCCTCAGGAGTTTCAAAGTTCACAAACTCTACGCTATTGCCATCGTTTTCTCTAGGAACTATATAGTTGTCGGAGTTTTCGCCTGCTTGTTTTAGGACAAAGCTGTTATCTATTAGCTTTCCTCTTCCTTGATAGTCGTCTATATCTGTTGAGACTTCTAAAGAAGAGTTTGTGGACTCGAAATCTTCTTTTACTTGTTCTAATGTGTTTCTCTGATTGTCGGCCATTAGTTCTGCTTGTCCTCTATCAACATCGGTCAGATAATTCTCTGAACGCATAAATCCGACGCCTGCTCCTACAGCACCCAGTCCTAAGGCGGCTGCCGCGCCACCTCCTAACGCTTGTCTTCTTGAGATGTTTAGTCCTGATTTTTCCTCGTCGAAATTGTTTTCGTCTGTCGTGTCGTCGCTTGACATTTTAATCACTCTTCGTACTCTGAAAGTATTTCTCTAGCTTTTGATTCTGCTTGAGAATAAGTAACAGCATCTAAGCCGTCATACTCTCTCTGCATTATGTTGTCGGCCGTTAAGTGGATTTCGTTATCTCTCAAGGTGTCTCTTAATCCAACCTCGTAATCTCTATCAGGATCATTCTCCATCACGCTTTGCATATCAGATCCGATAGATGCCAGGCTATCATTTCTTGAGAAGGCATATTCGTCCGCCAGATCGCTGATAGCATCGTTGTCCGAGATAACTACGTCATAATCGTCATCTGCTAGAACAGTGTAAGCTCCTGCGCCTAATCCTAGAACTGCTAATCCTCCTGCGATTGTTCCTAATGCTCTTCTTCTACTGGTTTCTTTGTCAAGATCGCCGAAATCTTCGTCTGTACTGGTTTTCCTTGAAAATCTTTCCCGGAGATTAAGTCCTCTGGTAACACCTGAAGCTTTGTCACGTACACCTGACGCAGTATCTCTTACATAACTGCTTTCTTCGTCACTTTCTAAGCCTTGCGACTGTTCTTCTACAGCAGGCTCAAGGTTGTTGTTGACGGCGTTCTCAAGATCGTCTATACTGTCCTCGAGATGTCTTTTATCGTAGTTATCGTCTTTTGAGTGGTCCATTGTTAGGTAACACCTGTAATATGGATTTGGATTCTAAACTGTCTCTTGTTGTTTTTTAGCATTTTTATCACATTTTTTGAGTATTTTCACGAATTTCTGAGCTAATAGACTCTATCTGATGAGTTACGCTTTCTATTCGCTCTATATCTTCTTCAGTTGCTTCTGTTTTAAGGGGTTTGTTTTGATCAGTCTCATATGTTTGACTGTCTACTGTCTTGAACTTTTCGTCGGCAAGCGTGCTGTATTGGTTTCTAAGCTCTGTTACGTCTTGCCGAGCAGACTCTGAAGCTTCGTAAATGTCCTCGACAAACAGTTCTAACTCGGAGACTACTCGGCCGTTAACTATTTCTGCCGGTGTCGATTTTGAGAGAACTGCTTCGTCGTCAAACTCGCCTTCTGTATAAAGTTCGTCCTGTACTTCGTTGTACGTTTCAAAATGCTGATCAACTGCTGAGTCTAATTCTTCAATGAAGCCTTCATATTCTTCTGTTTCTGCTTCTCTCAAAGGTTCAGACCTTTTATCTAGGTAGTTTAGCCAGTCTACCTGGTTTTGTAGATGTGTTTCTGCGTTTACTGCGAATTTTTCGTAGTTCTGGAAGAAACAAGCTCCGTCAACCTCGTCTTTGAAAGGCACTTCTTCGCCTAGTTCTTCTTCTACATACTCTGAGAAGTCTTCGAAAGCTTCTCTTGGACCGTATTCTTCGTTTTCTGTAACCATTTTTTAACCACCTTGGGATCTTTATGGCTGGATTTGCCAATCTTGTTTTTAAAGATATATTTTCTATACACCAATTAGGATATAACAACTCGAAAACATTCTTTTCTTTTAGATACTTTCTTATACAATTTTACAACATTGCAAAACGGTATAATCTACTTTATTTATGACAGTAACTTTATGATGGCTTAAGGTGAATTTAGATATGATTGACAGGGCAGACGACCCGAAGAACAAACAAAAGACCGACAGAAGAACATTCCAAAGAA
>LKMJ01007604.1_pt1 | contig 10219 bp, 10 predicted proteins | sample 643391 | NCBI WGS metagenome assembly LKMJ01 (sample SAMN04112250, study PRJNA286221) | soda lake metagenome | biome: soda lake; feature: Kulunda Steppe; material: water; isolation source: sample PL-Br10 brine of Picturesque Lake | place: Russia: Kulunda steppe | collected 2010-07
AGATTCGAGCGCATCCGCGACGGCCAGATCGACGACCACCTCGATCGGTGTCAGGCTGCCCTTGCCGATCACGACCCCGACCGACTGGTGGTCACCGGTCAGCGTGGCGTCATCGAAACCCTGATCGAAGAAGCTGGTCTCGATCCCGTGGCGACGGCCGCTGTCGATGCGACCGGCAAGCCGATCAGCGCACTCGACGATGCTCACTACGATTTCTGGACGACAGAACTCCGCGTGGTGTAGCCGATCGGTTCCAGGTGAGCGGGCACAGTCAAAAAGAAGACATCCTTTTCCCTGCTGACCGCTTACCGTCGGTCGATGGACTCCGCCGCGTTACTCGATTTACTCGGGAACCAAAACCGGAGGCGGATTCTCCGGCTCCTCTCTCGAAAACCCTGTTATGTGACTGAAATTTCTGAGTATCTCGGCGTCAGCCCAAAGGCGGTTATCGAACACCTTCGGAAACTCGAAGGGGCGGGATTGATCGAGAGCCGGGTCGACGACCAACGCCGAAAATATTTTCATATCGCGCGTCACGTCAGACTCGAAGTGAACGTCTCTCCGTACGGCTACGCCAGCAAAAGCGCCTACCCAGCGAGCAGCAGTTTCGATATCACGACCTGTCGACATCTCTCTCTCGACGTGTCGTGGGACGACGCCGACGGCCTCGACGACCTCCTCGTTGCGCTCGAAGATCTCGAAACGCTCGAAAGCGAGCTCTCGCTGGCCCAGCGGTGGGTTCAGGGTCGACTCTGTGACGTCCTCGAAGAAATCTCGGAGAACGTCGACGCCGGTCCAGAGAGTCGGATTTACGCCGATCTGCTCGCGAGCATTCGATCGGAGCCGAAATCGATCGGTGCTCTCAGCAGGGATATCGACGCGTCCAGAGAGGTTGTCGCGGAGTTGCTCGAAGTGATGGCCGACAACGGCATTGTTCGTCGTACCGAACGTGGCTGGGAGCTGTCGACGACCAGCCAGCCGCCAGAGCCGGATCAGGAGTGATCCGTACAATTGGTCTCAGTTGTAGCGTAGCGAAGTGAGCGCGTCGAGAGAAAGTACGTCACCGACGAGTCCGGCAGCCCCGACGAGAACACCCACGTAGAGCGTCGTGCCGACGATCGAGTAGAGTGAAAACCGGTGGACAGACACCTGTCCCATCGCGGACGGAACCGTCATCGTCCCACGAACGACTGGCAACGTATTGCTCGCTGCGACTGACAGTGGTCCCCAGCGATCGAGCCAATCTGTCGCGCGGGCCACATCGGTGTCCGTGATTGGGACACGTGGGCTCGCCGCTGGATCGAGAGCCGCCCGACGAACCAGTACGAATAAGACGAGCTGGCCGACTGTCGCCCCGGCGACGGCAGCGAACGCGATTGTCGCGGCCGACCACAGCGAGAGCCCGGTCGCGAGAACGAGCGCGACCAACAGCCCTCGCGTCGGGATCACCTTGCCGACGACGGCCCCTTCGAGAACGAAGGCGACAAAGAGGACAACACCTCCATATCGGTCGGCAAGCGCGAGTCCGATCGTGATCGAGTCCTCGAACATCGATTACAGTATGTCCCGGGAGGATATATGTGTGCGGGCAGAGACAGGTCAGCACGTGTCACTCGATATCGCGGGCCAGTCCGTTCCGGAGGTCGCGGCCGAAGTAGTAGCCACCGATCGATGCGAGCACACCGGCGGTTGCGCCGATGGCCACGATCGTCGTCGCCGATCCAGCAGCGACAAGCACGGCGTTGCCGAGTAAGGCGGCGGTGGCACCGACAGACAGGCCGGCGGTCGCCAGTTCGAGATATCGCCGTTTCGTGGTGAGCAGCCCGATCGCGAAGGCGATCGCGAACATGCCAGCCACCTGGCCACCGAACGGAAGCAGCATCTCGCCGACGATCAGTCCAGTGCCGATCAGGAGGACGACCGCGAGGAAGGCTTTCGGCGAAAAGTACTCGCTTGCCGACGCGTTCGGGCGGAGTCCGGCGAGTCGGGAGGAGTCGTCGCTTTCGGCGTCGGCTGTGGCTTCCTCGTCAGCCGACCCGCCCGATCGCCACCACGGGCTGTCGTCCTCGGTGTCTGGGGGCGTTTGATCCGGCTCCCGCTCGGCTGCTGGCTCGGACGAACGCTCGCCGCCAGTTCCGGAAAGCAGGTCGTCGGTCTCCGAAAGGAGGTCCTCCGTCGAGCGAGAGTCACGGGACTCGGTGACCTCTGAGCGATCGCTCATAGGCGACACTCACGGGGGGACGAGCAAAGGACCTTTCCCTGTCGATCGGACTACACGAGGTAGTAGTATCGAAACCGCTTCCACTGAGTGAAGTGTAGACGCGTCTTTTTTATACCCCGTGTGGTAGCCCGAATCGTGAGTACCGAGTTGGTGGTGTTTGGAGCCGTCGCAATTGTGCTTGGTGTTGGACTGTTATCCGCGGCGACACGGCTCTATCCTCGACTCGATCTGCCCGCCGACGCAATGGACTCGATCGAGTCGCTGACCGCGTGGATTGCTGCGATCCTTCTGTTGACCGGCGTGGCACTCGTTCTCATTGGGCTGTTCGCGTAGCGAGCGCTAACGGATGGCTTCAAGTCCAGCGGGGCCAAACGCCAGTGTATGAATCCAGGCGACCGTGTCCGCGTCGATCGTGCGGACCGAACCTACGATGGCGTACTGTTGCCCTCAACTACGGACGATCACCTCGTTGTGAAACTCGATGGCGGGTACAACGTCGGCATCGATCGGGACGAGGCAACTGTCTCGGTGCTCGACGAAGATGTCTACGAGATCGACGGCGCGAGCACCGACGAAAGCGGCTCAGTAGTCGAGTTCGACGACGAGTTGCCGACGATCTCACTGATCTCGACTGGCGGAACGATCGCCTCGACTGTCGATTACCGTACCGGTGCGGTGACCGCCCAGTTCGATGCTGAAGACGTCCTGCGGGCAGTGCCGGATCTGGCTGGCCGCGCGAACTACCGGGGCCGAGTCGTCGCCAACATCCTCTCGGAGAACATGGAACCACAGATCTGGCAGGAGCTCGCGACGGCCGTCTACGAGGAGATCGAAGCGGGTGCAGACGGTGTCGTCGTCATGCACGGCACCGACACCATGCAGTACTCCGCGTCGGTGCTCTCGTTTATGCTCGAGACGCCGGTTCCGATCGTCTTCACCGGCTCGCAACGATCGGCCGATCGGCCCTCCTCTGATAACGTGATGAACGCTGTTTCAGCCGTCGAGGCAGCCAAAAGCGACTGTGCGGAGGTGCTGGTCTGTATGCACGCTGGCGAGAGCGACGACACCTGCGCGCTCCATCGGGGCACCCGCGTGCGCAAGAATCACACCTCCCGACGGGACGCCTTCGAGACGATCGGCGCGAAGCCACTGGGCGAAGTCGAGTACGACACCGAGACGGTCACGTTCCGACGAGCGTACCACGAGCGCGGCGACAGCGAGCTCGCGATCGCCCCCGAACTCGAAAGCGACGTCGAACTGGTCAAGTTCACGCCCGGAATGGACCCAGCCTTCCTCGATATCGCCGCGGGCTCTGCAGGCCTCATCATCGAGGGGACCGGACTCGGTCACGTTCACACCGATCTCATTCCCCAAATCGAGGCACTGATCGACGACGGGACGACCGTCGTCATGACCAGCCAGTGTCTGGAAGGCCGGGTCTGCGATCGGGTCTACGACACCGGCCGCGACCTGTTGGATGCGGGTGTGATCGAAGCCGGCGACACCCTTCCCGGCACGGCGAAAGTCAAACTGATGTGGGCGTTAGAACACGCCGACGATGTCGAAGAGGCAATGGCCACCTCGCTCGCCGGCGAACTGCAGGAGCGATCGGTTCCGTGGGAATGAACCGATCGGTTCCCACACAGTAAGAACAACTGAGGGATATATTATTCCACGCTGACTCGGTTCAGGTATGACGTTTCTCGTCGCAACTGACGGCTCCGCGGTCAGTGATACGGCAGTCGATTACGCCGCAGGACAGGCGAGTGCACTGGAGACACCGCTCGAGATCGTCCACGTGCTGACTCCCGAGACGGAGCTCGTCGACGGCACCCTCGTCGTTCCCGGCGAACGCGAGGCAGTCGAATACGGTCAGCGGACGCTCAAGCAGGCCAGACGCCGTGCAGTCGACGCTGTCGACACCGCTTCCGAGATCGAGATCAGCACGGAGTTGCTCGCTGGGCGACCGGCAGACGCGATCGCCGACCGCGCGAACGCAACTGACATCGACGCGGTTTACGTCGGCCACCGCGGACTCTCCGAGACACACGAACGGGCTGTCGGCAGCGTCGCAAAGACGGTCGTGGACAAAGCAAACGTGCCCGTGACGATCATCAAGTAGCTCCCCTGCTCTCGAACAGTCTTAGGACGAAGGCGGACCAACAGCAGACACATGAACGTCCGTCAGGCGACCCACGACGACTATGATGCGATCGTCGAGATGACGAGCGACCTCTGGGCCGATCGAGGTGGAGACTATTTGCCGCGAGTGTATCACGAGTGGCTCGAAGCGGGTGAACAACCGAAGCGAACGGTCGTCGCCGAACGCGACGATCGGGTCGTGGGAATCCTCCAGTGTGTCATGGTCTCTGCGGACGAGGCATGGCTGCAGGGGATGCGCGTGGCTCCCGACTACCGCCGACAGGGTGTGAGTCAGCGGCTGAACGAGCGGTGTTTCGACTGGGCTCGCGATCGGGGGGCGACGATCGGTCGAATTCTGGTGTTTTCGTGGAACACGGCCGGTCTCGGCACCGCTCGCGGGCTCGGCTACGACCCGATAACGGAGTTTCGGTGGGCCCATCCGCCGGTTCCACCAGCGCAAGCGGGAGCCGGCACGTCGGCGTCAGACGGCTCAACCGAAACGGCGATAGACGGACCCGAGACTCACACAGTCCGGCCGGACCCGGGGGCTGCGTGGCGCTACTGGACTCACAGCGACGCGCGCACGCATCTGGATGGACTGGGGTTTGCCCCCGAGGAGACGTGGGCGCTGCGAGAGCTCACCCGAGCCGATTTCGATCGGTTCGCCGAGGAGACGGCCGTCTTCGCTGTCGACGGCCCAGACGGACGCTGTGGGGCTGCCTACCGGACGCGGACAGTCGAGCGAGAGAGCGACGACGACACGACCGAAACGATCGCCGAATACGGTGTTGGGGCGTGGGAGGGGGTCGACGCTGCCCGCGCGCTGTTCGGCGCGATCGGCCGGGACGCTGTGGCGATCGGTGCCGATCGGAGCCGCGTGGTGATCCCCGAGACGGCCAGGGCTGTCAGTGACGCGGTTGCTGCTGGCGCAACGATCGGCGACGAGCCGGAGTTCGTTCTCGGGATCGATCTCTCGGTGGCGTAGGAACTGCTGATGTCGATCGGCGCTTACGCAGACTCTTCGAAGATGGTAGTGAAGACGGACTGTTCGCCTTTTCGGAGGTGGCCGTGAATAGTCGCTGGGGCCAGATCCATCGCGTCGGCGACATCCTCTGCGGTCGACTCACGGGGCCACGCGAAATAGCCCATCCGGAACGCGGCTTCGAGCACCTCCTGTTGTCGATCGGTGAGATCAGCATCGATCGTGGCGTCCTCCGGCGGTGTGGCGTGGAGTGGACCGTCACGGTGTGTTTTCGAGCGCAGTTGGGTTCGGGGGAACGATCGCTGTACCTGCTCTACCACGCGGCGGACCACCTGTTCGGAGGCTGCTTCCAGTTCGTAGACGGCGGTCCCCTCGTGGATCTGCACACGTGAGAGCTTCGTCGTCGCCGCGGCGAGCGTTCCCAGCACGGAGCTGGGTGTTACGGTCACCGCCACCATACCGCCACCGACCGGCTCGTCGTCGTGGACGATCCACACCGGTTCGGCGACCAGTTCGGCTACCGCTTCATACACGGCGTCGGTAGACGCGTTATCGACACTGAGGAAGGCAACGCTCTCTCGGTCACTCTTGGGCACGAGTCCCTCCAGTGTGAGCTGTGCGTCGGTCTGTGTGGTGGCCGCGACCAGTGGGGAGCGTTCGTCTGTGCTCTCGATCGTGAACTCGACGATCGACTCCGCAGCGATCAGTTGACGGTGTTCGAGCGCTGCTATCGCGTGACCCACCAACTCACTCAGCTCTGTGAGGATGGTCCGTTCGCGGTCGGAGAGTGGCTCGTCGCCTGCGCTTATACAGAGGACACCGTAGAGGACATTTCGGTAGACGATCGGAACGGTCGCCCACGACTGCCCTCGCTCGCTGCTCTCGATTGGTGTGATACTCGTCTGCTGGTGGATGCGGTCAGCATCGAGTTCCGGGATCGTCAGTGGCGGTTCCGTTGTCCCACGGATCGTCCACTCATCTCCGAGGCCAAGTGCCGTCTGTGAATCAGCAAGACAGACGGCTTCGTACCGCGTCCGTTCGTACAGGGCATCACAGACGGCGTCGTCGACTGCGTTGCGGTCGGTCGCCGAGAGAAGTGCCTGGTTGACACCTCTGATCGCCGCGTTCAGCTCTTCGAGTCGTTCGAGCTTTCGCTGTTGGCGTTCGAGTTGTTGCTCTCTGCGGTGTCTGGCGGTCACATCGTACACCGTTACCGTGTATCCGATCGTCCGATCGCGTCGATCGGTTATCGGTGAACTCCGCAGTTCGTACCGACGCGACTCCCGGTGGAGTTCGGTAACCGAGTCAGAACGCGTGGGTGCGATCGATTCATCACCCAGAATATCCGCCAACCCTTCTCCGACGATCGCTTTTGTATCGACATCAAGCATCGCCGCTGTTGCGTTGTTCACGTAGATGATACGGTGGGTGGCGTCGACGATCACGATCCCCTGTTCTAACTGCGCGATGGCGGCGTTCTGACCGAGTTTGCGTGTCGCTGGGAGGAGACTGAACAGTTCGCCGCGGTAGACCATGACAAAGAGTGTGATCCCCCAGATCGCAAAGCCATATGGCGTGAGATCGAAGCCCGGTGGTGAGGTGTCGACGAAGACGGCGATGACGTTGCCAAGCAGTGGAAGGACGATTCCGAGACTGAACAGTATCGACTGCTCTGTGTAGAGATACTCGGAGACGAACAGCAGCCGTATCAACAACACGCCGCCAACGAGAACCAGCAGGTAGCTGTATCCGAGGACGACCCAAAACCAGGGGCCGACCGTCGCGACCATTGTTGTGAGCCCATCGCCGACGGCGACGCGGTTTTCGATCCACATCAGCTGGTGCCAGTCGTTCGTCCAGACGAGCACGATCGTGATAGCCGGAACGAGAAACAGCCCGGCGACTCGCCGACGTGTTGCGAGGGTATCGTAGCCTGTGTACGCGAGTGCGAACAGGAGAAAGGAGACGGGGAGCACGGCGGTTCCGAACCACTGAAAATGTTCCCAGAACGGTCGCCATGCCGGGGTGTGCGTGAGCAGTCCGGCTGCGTACGACCCCGTCCAGACGGTCGTCGCGACGAGCGTCACGGTCAACCATCCGGCTCCGGGGTTTGCCCGATTCCGGAACGTGTACGCCGCCATCCCGCTCGTGATGAGAGCAGAACCGATGAGAACGCCGACGACCAGCTGGGGAGGAATAGTTTCGATCATGCGTGGTCCCACGCTACCGATTTCTGGTACATGTTGAGACAGTAAATATGTTATTTCTTCAATGAAAGATCAAACATCTGATGATATTTTGGGATCCGGATGGAGAGTGTTCAACCCACCACCCATATTGTATCCATAAATTATATAGTCAGAAATAAAATAGAAATGGATAGAACTACTACACGTAGTTCTTTCAGATAGTGTATTAATACAAACACTAATCACGTAGCGCCCGGTTCTATATACTATCAGTCGCGATGAGTGTACCATGGAAGCGGATGAAGAGTTACGAGAAGCCGAAAAACGAATGAGAGAGAAAGAGCCGTCCAGGGGGTTGCAACAACAGGTCCCACCGGACGAGGAACTAAACTGGGTCGCAAGGCAGGACCTCCGGACGGCGTGGTTTAGCCTGATCCTCCACAAACTGAAGGTCATGGTGATAATGCTAGTCTTCGGGGTCGTCGCTGCAGTCACTGCAACGGCGGCAATGGAAAGCGGCCTGTGGGGAATCCTCGCATTTCTCGTGGTCGGAATCGGTGCCCCGGCAGGATACATCGGCTACCAGTACTACTACCTGAAAAACACCACCATCGAATACGGTGCGACAGACGAGCAGTTTATCAAATACGAAGAGACACCGACGACAACAAAAACGGAAAGCCTTCGTGTCAACCGCGCGAAAAGCGCCAAATACAGACAGGACAAATGGGACAAGATGCTCGACACTGGAAACATTTCGATCCGGGGAGTCGGCAGAGCTGGTAATCTGTTCATCAAAAATGTGCGTGACTCCGAGGCGGTGCATCGAATGGCCCAACAACAGATCGCAGAAACTGAACAGGTCGACGACGTCGGCAGCATGCAACAGGAACGGCTCCAGCGACAGGCTGGTCGCTGAACTGACGTCGTGCCCGTCGCGATCGGAGCCGTGTGGTGATCTCCGAGACGGTTCGGGCTGTCAGTGACGCGGTTGCCGCTGCACAGCGATCGGCCGGGAGTTCGTCCTCGGGATCGATCTCTCGGTGGCGTAGGAACTGCCCTCTTGCGTTCACGCGGCGGACATGGCGAGTCGCTGCAACCGATCGCGTCGTCGGTCGCGGGGTGGGTCGCGAACAGTCCACCACCACCGTCGCGGACCGGATCAAGCATCGGGAGAATCGACAGCGCGTCGATGGAACTGGCGTGAGATCGGAGATCGTCGGGTGGCTGTCGAGACGCGTTCGTATCGAGTCGTTCGAGTGCCGACGCGAGTGCGGCCGGGTTGCCGGTAGCGGCGACAGCGGCCCGATCGGCGGCGAACTCCCGGCCACGCGAAAACAGTCCGACGCCAAGTTTCGAGGTGCCGATTCCGATGCGGCCGATCGCGATCCACGGGAGTACGCGCGGGTCCGGATACCCCCCAAGCAGGTTATCCTCCGTATCAGCCACCGCTGACCGGTGGAAACAGCGCCAGTTCATCGCCGCCGTCGAGGATCGTCTCGAATCCGTCACCGTCGGCAAAGACGTTCGTTCCGTTTCGCAACACGTTGATATCCGATCGGAGTTCGCCGTCTTCGCGGACGCGATCGTCGAGTTCGGGAGCGGTTTCGAGCAGCTGTTCGAAGGCGTCGCCAACGGTGTCGCCGGCGTCTGCGTCGACAGTGATGTGTTTGTCGCCTGCGCGTTCGGCGAGGTCGGCAAACAGCTTCCACTCGGTGGGCATATGTGGCGGTATCGGTGCCGGGGCCAAGTAGCTACCGCTCCGACTACCGAACACAGAGAATTTAACTCATTCCGTCGCCGATCGGTTCTATGGTTGGGGAAGCGGTGTTCGAACGGCTTCCAGAAAACTGGAGACGGCGGGTGACAGTCCGGGCAGCGGTGGGACTGTCGATGCTGGTCGCACTTATTTCGGTCGTCACCGGAATCGTCCACATCGGACAGGAGACAGTCGATTACGGCCCACTCGCTGGATACGTTCCAGAAGCCGTCCAGCGGACAGTCGGCTTTACTGGTGCGCTGACCGGGTTTTTAATGGTTGCAAGCACCCTCGCGTTGCGCCGTAGGCTGCGCGCCGGCTGGTATGCAACACTGATCCTCTTGCCCATGACCGCTATCCAGGGGCTGTTACAGGTAAGTCGCTACTCCATCCCGCTTGTTCTCCTCTCGGCCGTCTCGATTCCGTTCTTGCTGTTTACACGCCGGCAGTTCGATCGGACGGTGTCGCTCACGACGACCCAGCTCGCTGCTGGCAGTGCACTGTTTGGTATCCAAGCCTACGGCACGTTTGGGGCGTACGCCCTCCGTGAAGATTTCGACGGGATCGAGAACATTCTCGACGCGTTTTATTTTACGCTAATCACGTCAAGTACCGTCGGCTACGGCGATATTGGCCCCGAAAGCCCCGAGGCAGTGCTGTTTACCATGTCGGTCGTCGTCCTCGGCGTGGCCAGTTTCGGTATTGCCATCGGTGCGCTCGTCGGCCCCGCAATCCAGGCCAAAATAAGCAACACGCTCGGAAAAATGACTGAATCACAGCTCGAAACGCTCGAAGACCACCTGCTGGTCCTCGGCTACGGTGAACTGACCGAACCGATCGTCGACGAACTCGCAACCAACGGCCACGAGTTTGCCGTCGTGACAGACAACCGTGAGGAGACCGCCTCACTTGCCGATCAATCCATC
>LKMJ01007605.1_pt1 | contig 10218 bp, 13 predicted proteins | sample 643391 | NCBI WGS metagenome assembly LKMJ01 (sample SAMN04112250, study PRJNA286221) | soda lake metagenome | biome: soda lake; feature: Kulunda Steppe; material: water; isolation source: sample PL-Br10 brine of Picturesque Lake | place: Russia: Kulunda steppe | collected 2010-07
AGCTTGTTCAGACCAGACGTTCTCTTGAGCATTCTCCCCACCTTCAAACCAATCAGGAGAGGTCTGCTGGCTTGTCTGCCCGCAACCCTCCTGATCCTCACTGACCCCCCTTTTCTTTTCTGGTGAAAGGGCTTTTCTTCCCAAGTGGCCCCTTTTCCTAAATTGATGTGAGGAGCTTTTTGCTGCTTGCGTAGTTTTTCTTTCTTTTTCATTAAGACATATCACACCCATTTTGGAGTTCCCTTAGGGAGTCAGACTGGCTGGTGGGATGATCAGAAACGCGCAACCAAACCATCTCTTTCTTCTTACCTAAGATCAAATATCCCTGAACATCTTTTGCACGCTCTATCCAGACTCAAAATCTCTGGTCACAACCTGAATGTCGAGCGGTTCCTGCAACAACAGCACAGAGTTCCTTATGAGTTTAGAATCCGCGCAAAATGCACCTGGTACTGTGTACAAGACGAAGAACACGTACTTTTAGACTGCCCAAATGCTGACTTGGCAAAGTTAATCGTCAAGCACCATCAACTTTTCCGCACCCCCTGCAGTAGCTCGAACAAGCTGATAGACTTCATCAGCCAAGCAAACACCAAAGGCCTGGCCTTGTTTGTACATGAGTGCCTAGAATGCTGCGCTTAGATTTCAGATCACAACCTTGCTTACCTTTTGTTGGTTTCGATCGCAGGCCTGTTTGGCTTCAGCTAAGCTGCCCTTGTTCGGCAGGTACAGCTGTGTAACCTTACCTAACCTTTCCTTTTTTTGCGGGGGACTTGGCAGGAGCACCACAGGTTATGTGACTTGTGTGACTTATGTGACCCTAAGTTTGGTCCAAGATGAGAGCATGCCTGATCTGGGACTTGACAGTGGCTAACACATGATCAACATAAGAAGAGCATGTTTGACGAGCAGACCATTCAGCCTAGCGACCAGGTTGGCGTTTGACCATTATTTGCAAGAGCATGTTTGGTTCACGCATCTGTGCGGAGACATCAAAGCCTTGCCTTGACTCAAGGCTCGAGACATTAACCATTCAAGGTAATTTGTTGTTCACAGCAATGCTGTGCCAGCATATTCCCTTTTCTCAGCCTGGACTTACATTGGAGACACAGGCGCTTTTCTTTTGAAAACATTGGAGCTGAGGATGTGAAATTGTTTCTCTTGAAGCAGACATACAAATCATCCCTTTTTCTCTCTGAGACTATGGATTTTTTTGTCGGGCTTGCAGTGTCCAGCAAGCCCAGCAGTCAACCCATCTGGCTGAAGGTCTAAACCCATTGTAACTTTATTTTTCTCAGCCTGCATGACTTCCATCAGTCCTGTCAGAAAGATATGCTTACGACCACCGTACCCAGCGGTTGGCAACCGCTCTCTTCTGTTTCCGCTGGTGATCTTGTTGTTCATATGCTGCTATTAGGTATGGCGACTAACGCATACCAACTCGATATATGCATCAAAGTATCTGGTTCCGTTGAGGGGGAGGAGATGCAACATCACGCAGCGAATTCGTGCAGGTCTATTGCACTAAAAAAGGTAGTCGATTGATGAGCCCCTCAAACTTTCCTGAGCTCGAGAGCACTAAAGCCATCATTGAAAATCATTGGAAACGGGCACCCTTCAATGCATGTTGATTATAGCAGGGAAGTCGAATCAACAGGCTGCAGCGCTCAGTTGCTGATGTCAAGCGTCAGCATCGTGAGGCAAATAAAGTCTCATCTTTATTCCTTGCTTCTGTAGTCCACATGAGCCAGACTCTGATCTTCATAGCAGTCTCTCAGCATCATCCATTATGCTCTTTCTTGGTGCCAAATAGCCACTGGTTCAAGAGGCAGTGATCAAGGGTATAGACAAGCGTTACAAAGCAATGCAATTTGCTTTGGTACAGCTTTGAAGCCAAGCATGGCACATGCTATCTCCAAGCAGACAGGTCAAAAAAGCAAAGCAGAGGTGCACTCTACCTGTGTCCCAAGGTAGTGCTGAATTTGCATTTGCTCTGCCTGAGCCATCAAAGGATGCCGTTGGACGTCTGCATGCAAAACAAACAACTGGCATATTTGGCTGGCACTTGGGAAGATGGGGAGGTTCAAGCATTGTTCCTAGATTTCTAGCATAAGCTAGGAAAGAAGCAGTCCTCTTGGGATGACCGACCGCGTCCAAACGCCCAGATCTCCTCCCGAAAGTAGATGATTAGAGCAAATATCACAGTTGCTGCAAACTGCGTGCAGGAGGGTAGCAAGTCAGCTGCAATTGATGATTTTCTATAACGTACACAGTTGGCCCCTCATGAGTCCCTTGAAAGAGCAAGATGATACCTTGACACAAATTTGAGATGTGAGGTCACTCACCATTATCTGGAGCCATTTGCTTGAGGATGACCGATTTGAACTCTCTTGGGCCGCAGCAATGACAGCAGCTATAACCTGTGCATCATATCCGATACGGAGAGAACACTCACCCAACAACAAGAAAAGGGCAATGGGGGATTTGTGCCAAATGTGTAAAGAAGACTGAGCACTGCATGGTTCTTCAGCAGCACCAGCAAGAAGATTGCACATTATGCCTTTGCAATTAAGTTTGGAAGTGTGATTGTCGACTATCAATGGTACCTTCTCAACAACTTTGATTGCAAAAACCATGCTTACTTTGCCAAAAAACTTAAATGGGAATCCTCACTTGATACAATCAACCCTTCTAGTAGGACCGCAAGAGCAAGAAAGCTCGTGCAGATTTCGAGTGTGCACGAGTTTGTAAACAATGGTCTGACCTTCAGGATAGTGGGATGTGTACGTAACTGCTCAATACTTATATGTAGCTCCACGTCATGTGGACCATGCATGATCATGCTTTCATGTTTGTTGTGTATGTGTCTATGTGCATATACAGTGGCTTGGATGTGTACATTGATTTGTATACAGCTTGGATGTGAATGTTGATTTGTGAATAGAGATTTGTGCGTGTGTGTGCCAGTCTTTTTTCACATTACTGCGGTTAGGGTTGTGCGTACACACATTCACACGTGTGTGTGTGTGTGTGTGTGTGTGTGTGCGCGCGCATGCCTGTGTGTGCATGCCTGTGTATGTGCGTGTGTGCGTGTGTGTGTGTGTGTGTGTGTGTGTGTTAGTGGTGGTGGTGGTGGTGGTGGGTGTGCACGTACGTGCGCGCACACATGCTTTTGTTAGTGTGTGCAGCTTCTGGGTGCACGAGTCCACAAGCATAAGCTTTCTGTACGTTACAGCAATATCCATTCCACTATTTCTCACATTCTGTGAGCTGTGCCGTCTTGAATGAAACACAGCTGGGCTCCCCAGAGGACAGCATGCTTGCATTTTGCATCACCATCCCAATGCCCACCTCACTGGACTTGGAGGAGGCGGGCACTTCAACAACGTGTTCTCGGGCCTCCTGCTGCTTCCCTCCATGGGTAGTGGCCACCATATCGACCAGAAAGACTAGAAGGCCTTTTTAGACTAGGTTATGGGCCCCACACGCTTCCACTGCGCCACTTCGATGTGCTTAGATGAAGACACCTGTTTGCTATCTTCAAAAGTCTATCGGAGCGAGGTTTCGATCCTCGGACCTTGGATATTGCAAGAAGAATTATTTATTTATTTCTTACAATAGCAGTGTGTACTTTGGTCCAAATGGGATAGCTGAGCTTGCATCAGCATGGCATCCAGCTACCTCGCTGGGCTGCAGAACAGGCAGCAGGAGCTCCTTCACCGCCTGATAACACATATACTACCTTTACAGGTGCTTTGGTTGATCCACTTGCCGTGACAGCTGTGAGAGGAGACAAGTCTGATACTTCAATTTTGGGACTCCACCTTTTTCTCCAACGGTTTCAGGTGGGAGAAGATAACTATGAGACAGCCATGGAGTTTTGTGCAGGGAATTTGAATCCCAAATACCATCGCTACAAGGATGTGAACCCAAGAGAGGTCCGGGAGCTTTATGCCGGGTGAGGCTTGTCTCAATGCATGAGTATGCAATCTTAGTCAAAAAATAATGTATGGAACATTTATAATGGCTTATTGCAGCCAGATAATCCTTTATCTGAATCAAGCAGTCAAATTTGTGCACGGTGTGTATGTTTTGTGCTCCCCTGCGATCTACTTGTCTCCTGGCAAGTACAGGATTAGAAGAGCGCAGCTTGATATAATGACTCCACGTATGGTCTCTCACATGCGCACAGGCTCAGCGATCGAATGGAGCAGCACTCCCAGCTGTCCAAAGCATCTCGCCTACGCCAGCTGTGCAGCTGCCTGAGCAGTTTAGGTTTAGAAGGCAAGGATGGAGACATGGATGCTGCGCTCCTCCTGCTTCTATTTGGCCTTGCCAATAAGCCTCTACAGAGCGGCAAGGTGCTCTTACCACAGGCCGGTGCCCCCACCTCCTTTGGGACGCTGGTGGGGGCTGCACCTGCCGTGGGCGGTGAGGTTGAAGCTGAGGAGGGCAGCAGCAGTGACGATGGGTCCAGCACATGGTCCAGTGAGTCCGAGCTGTCGGACTGGGAGGGGGATGAGGAGAGTGCGGCTGCTGGCGTGGGCAGGGCCGGCAGCGCGGACGTGGCGCAAAGCAGCCCGGATGCGTCGCGGCCGCCCAGCCCCATGGACATGTCCCCGGTGGCAAAGGCGGGAGACGCAAGCAGGGAGTCAGCAGGCGTAGCAAGGGAGGCAGTCGCTGTGCACAGTGTGCCTGTGCCCACGCTTCCGTGCACCCCGGAGGCACGCCTGCCCCCCCGCGCGCGGGCCGCGCGCAGCGTTCCTAAGCCGGCTGCAGATGCTGCGGGGCGGCTGCACATGCCCGCCTTCCCGCCCATGCCCTCAGCAGCGCATAGCCTCGCAGGGGGTGCGACCCGCTCCCTGCCCCTGGTCACCCCGCAGCCCGCCGACCTCGTGCCGTGCATCGCGCGCGTGCGCCTGCAGTCGCTGCCCTTCCTGGCCCCCCAGCCCAACAAATGCCTCAGCGACCAGCACATCGCGCATCAGGTGCGCGCTTGCATGGCCTCCCTTGGTCGCGCACGGCACAGGCTGCACGCTGCAGACCGCCGCCGCCACATGCTTGCCAGTCACGTCACCGGCATGCGGCTGTGTGCATAGGCAACACGGGCACAGGGGCGGAGACAGGCGCCGCGTGCTGCTGGTACTTGTCCACCTCAGCACTGCTCAGCTTGAGCTGTCAAATCAGGCCGCGCCTGCGCTCCTGAGCCCCAGCTGCCTCTGTCAGACAGGCACTCCCGCCTGCCCCCCTATTTGCGTCGACTGAGCGCGGGGCCCTCCCTCCGCCGCCCATCCCTGCTTCCCAACATTGGAGTGTGGCCTCGCTGGACACTGCCAGTGCTGATACCGTGTGGCAAATTCCTGCCCGCAGAGGCCACCATGCCGCACCCTTCACCAGGATTGACCCCTGCCCTGCTTCCCGTGCCTGGTCCGGCACCACTGCCCGCACGCAGGTCCTCAACCTGCTGCTCAATGACAGCTCCACCTGCTTTGAGTGCTACCCTGCGGCCAGCAACCCCGCCCCCCCTGCCGCCGCCAGCTCATGTAGCCACCCTAATCCGCGCTACCAGCCCGTCCCGGGCCTGCACGTGCCCTACCTGTCCCCCGGCATGCTGCACAGCCTGCTGTGCGAGTTTGCCGAGGCAGGCAGCCAGGTGGCGTGGCTGCAGGCCGTGATTGCGGCCTCCACGCACGCGGCTGCGGGGCAGGCCATCCAGGTGCCTGGCATCGCGGACGGCCTGCGTGCCTCACCCTGCTGCCAGGCCATGCTGCAGGTGCGCTACCATCCCTGCCGCTGGCGTGTTGTAATCGCGCGTGTGTGCGACCGTGTGCAGCTGTCGGTCCACTGCTAGCTCATGCAAGGGCGGGGTTTGCAGCCCCTGCACGGTGGCTTGGAGTCGGGTGAAGCCGCTAGTGTGCGCAGTGAAAGGGATCGCATGCACCTCCACGGACCACCCATGCACCGCAGCCGCACATCCACCGTCTCTGTTTCTGCTCTGCATACCCTCTGCTCTGCATCGCTCAGGCCCGCTGCCGCTCCCCTTCCCCCCTTGCGCAAGCAAACACTCACATGGCCCTGCCCCGCCCCAACCTTCTGTCCCCCACCCAGGCGGCGGCTTCCCAGCTGCGTGCCATTAGCCGGCCGCTGATTGAGCTGCAGCAGGCCAACATGGACAGGCGTGCAGCCTGCCCTGGTGCACACGCCACGCCTACCCTGCTGCAGCTGCGCGAGCAGTGCAGCGCGCCCATGCGGCGGCTGGCCGCGCTGCATGAGGCGGTGCGCCTGGCGCTGCGCGCGCAGTCTGCAGCGGAGCGGTGCGCCAGCAAGTCAGGCAGCGGGGGCGGCGGCGAGCACCGCATGGGCGGCCAGCCCGGGCGGCCAGGGCCGGAGCATCCCAAGCGTGGAGGCCATGTGGCTGCCACCGCGTCCAGCATGCTGCTGGATGCGCTGCACCTGATGCTGGAGTCCGACACGCTGACGACGGGGCCGGAGGGCCAGGTTCTGCAGCAGCAGCTGCTGCACCTGTTCCTGTGCGCGCTAACGCCCTTGCTGGACGGCTTGCACACCTGGCTGTACGACAACTGGGAGGACCATTTCCCGGGTGAGGTGGGAGGGAGGGCGGTGCGCAATGCGGCGGGGGGGGCTGCCAGGCCTGGCCTGCCCCATCAGCCTGAGGAGGAACACAAGTCAGGGGTCCATGCAGGCCAGATGACGGATCCTGGTGCCTGCCAGCTTTGTGGGATGCATTACTTAGTGGCTGCAAACCTTGTGCGTGCTGAATGCGCGCGAGGGCATCCTTGGGCTCCTTCGCTGCGCTGTGTGTTGCAGAGCAGCCTTCAAGGGCGCTGCTCAGGGGGCCTGGTGCCGCTGTGTGCATCGTACGCGGCTTGAACAGTCCTGCTGTGGTCACTGACCGGACCAATGGCCGCACGTGCTTTTGTGCCTCTGTACCTGTGGCCCCCTGTTCACAGCTGCTCTCTGCACCAGCACACCATGCATTCAGCTAGGCCAGCACAGACCCCATGCCCCTCTACCCCAGCTTTTGGGGTCCACGCCCAGAAGCCCTCCGCCTCAATGCACCTGCCCACGTGTGCCTGTGCGTGCATGACTGCCATGCGTGTGCAGAGGACTTTTTTGTGGCCCCTGGGCAGCCCCTGCCCGAGACTCACCCCTTGTTCTGGAGCGAGGCCTTCCGCCTCCTGCTGCGCCACAGCCCCGTGGCAGGCAGCCCCACCAGCTACGGCTCGGTGCTGGCAGAGCACGTGGACACCGCGCAGATCGCGTGCCCGCGCTTCCTGCAGCCGGTGGCGTGCGAGATCTTCTCTGCAGGTGAGGGCGCGCCGCGGGGCGCACCGCGCAGTGGCATGGCAGCTACGTGGCCGGCATGGGCATGGGGTGCAGGTGGACACGGAGCGTGCTTCTCTGCGGGTGAGGAAGCACTGAGCAGCGGCATGGCAGCCACGTGGCCGGCATGGGCATGGGGTGCAGGTGGACATGGGGCGTACTTCTCAGCTTGCGAGGGAGCACAGCGCAGTGGCATGGCAGCCACGTGGCCGGCATGGGCATGGGGTGCAGGTGGACACGGAGCATGCTTCTCTGCGGGTGAGGGCATGCCGCCAGGGTTGTGCCCCCCTGAGACGTGCCAGTTGCTCCCTTGCGGGGCCCTGTTTTTCATCGGAGGACATAGCATTCTTGAGGTACACACATGCGCCTGAGCGTGCGTTGATATGCAAGGTTGCAAAGCGTGCCAGGCTCAGCATGTGGAGATGAGCGGTGCGTGCCAGCTGCAGCACATGGAGATGAGCGTGCACTGCCCCTCCTGTGTGTGCGGCTTGCAGGCAAGTCCCTGCGCCTGCTGAAGAACAGCGAGCAGGCGGCAATGACGGCCGCTGGGGCCCTGCCCGCCGGCGTGGCCCCGCTGGTGGCGCCGCCCCTACGGGCCAAAAGCGCCCTAACCCGCGCCAGGCACCATGCACCGCTGCAGCAGCAGTTCTTGGACCATCTGTCTGGCTTCCTCGCTGGCCATGAGCTGTGTCCTCCTGCCGCAGTGCCGCCTGCGTCAGGCCCGGGCCTGCAGACCATGTTGGTGCAAGACGGCAGGGATGGGCAGGGAGGTGCTCCTGGGGAGCAGCCAGCAGCGGCTGTGCGGCAGTGGGCGCAGCACGATGGGCGGCTGGAGGGACCTGAGGCCCCGGCACCCCAGCCCTTGCTTCCCCCGGCCCAGCACTGTGACCCAGCCACCTGGCCAACAGGCCCACTGCCCCCCGTGGCGCCGCAAGCTGCACCCGGCGCTCATGCAGGTGGCGCGCTCCAGGGCAGTCCCCAGAGCATCCTGCTGCATGCGAGTGCCCCTCTCAGCTTCTCCACCCGCATGGCAGCAGCAGGCGTCCGGCGCAGCACACTCATGCATGCACCAGGCGCAGAGGAAGAGGGGAGCCAGGGGCCGCCCTTGCTGGGCGCAGGGAGCAGCCCCGGGGCGCGGCAAGGCAGCGGTGGGGTTGCACGGCTCAGCACAGCACACGCTAGGGATGGGGCGGGCACGGGGCTTGGAGGGGTAGGTGATGTGCACCAGACAGATAGGTGGGGTCTGGGTGGCCTCCTGGAGTCCCAGTGCAGCAGCATCGCGGCTGCCATGTGCAGAGGGGAGCCCAGCTTGGGATGGGAGGCTGGGGACGGCGGACTGCAAGGCTGCGGCACCATCAGGTACGGTGCAGTGCGCCTAGCCTAGACCTGGGCTTGCATGCAATGGGGGCGAGGGGGGCGGGAGGTGCCCTGCTGGCCTAGGGTGTGTGAGTGTGGGTGGGTGGGGGCTCGGTGCTTGTGGTGCATGGGTTTGCATGACGGTGCGGCACCGGCAGGCCGCTCTGAGGGGTTGCAGGCCTGCACCTTCGGTGCTGGCCTGCTCATCATGGAGGCGCCCCAGGGCTGTAGGGCAGGGGCTGAGGCATGGAGAAGGCATGCCTGGCCTTGCCTTCGTCCTTGGTTGAGTGCATGCAGGCACACATGCGGGCACAGACGAACATGAGCGCGTATGCCCAGATGCGTGCGCACACACTGACATGGACACACTACACGCACGCATATACCAATGTTAGAACACACACACATGCACAAAAAGCACACCTGAGGAGCAAAGGGTACATCCAGTGACTGCGCACGCACCCTCAGGCCTGACGTGGCTCAGAGGCTGCGCGCGGCGCTGCTGCCGGGCCCGTTAGGCCACTCTAGCACATCCTGGCTGCGGCCTCGAGAGCAGGCGCACGCGCAGCTGGACTGGCTGCTGGAGGAGCCGTGCCTGGACCTGCCGCCCGTGGAGCTGATGCTGGAGCACTGCCTGCTGGGCATCCTGAGGCAGCGGGTGCGCGCATTGCATGAGTATGGATGCATGCGTGCGTGTGTGCATGCGTATGCGCGGACACGTGTTTTTGTGTTTGTTTGCATGTGTATGTACGTAAGCATAGGCGTGCATGGGTGTGCTCCCATACATGCAGAGCAGGGTTCAAGCCTGCGGCGTGTCTCAGCGCATGCCTGCCTGTCTCACACCATGTTGATGGGGCAGAACATCCAAGTTGTGTCTGTCTTTGTCATATGGGGGTATGTTTGTGGCTCCCAGGCTTGCGCAAATCTTTTGCTCACAAACATTTACCCCACCTGTTGATGGTGGAGAACCACGGTGATCCGTCCGCTCCGATCTTCCTCCCGTAGCCCTTCTCCTTCAAAGTGTCTGCCTGCGTGCGCCCCATGCGCGCAGGCCGAGGACATTGGGCAGTGCCTGCTGGGCTGCCTGCTGAGCGACTGGGGCCTGCTGGCAGAGCTGTCGGCGCTGAAGAACTTGTTCCTGCTGGCCTCGCCGTCAGCGCAGGCTTGGGCGGACCGCACGCTGTCGGGCATGCTATTCCATGGCCGGCCCCTGGAAGATCGCCACGAGTATGAGCTGGATGTCGCGCTGCAGGTGGGCCCCTGCGCGTATGGGTGTGCTGCGAGCAGCATGGTCGGGCGGCGTGGGGCATGGCGACTGTCAGCCCACCCAATTAAGCCAGGGCGTGCTGCACGGCCATGCGGGCACCGAGGGGCAGAGGCCGCGCAGCATGTGGGCAGCGGTGGGCGGCAGTGCTCGCCATCGCCGCACCATGCATGGAAGGGGGGGGGCTGTTGGTTGTGTGCTACTGCAGCGAGCATGTGTTGGGGCCTGGTTAGAGCTCATGCCCCCCCCCCCCC
>LKMJ01007607.1_pt1 | contig 10218 bp, 11 predicted proteins | sample 643391 | NCBI WGS metagenome assembly LKMJ01 (sample SAMN04112250, study PRJNA286221) | soda lake metagenome | biome: soda lake; feature: Kulunda Steppe; material: water; isolation source: sample PL-Br10 brine of Picturesque Lake | place: Russia: Kulunda steppe | collected 2010-07
ACCACGCTTGCAAGGGTGTCTTAAGTCTTGTCTGTACGTCTTGTCTGTCTGAATTTAGCAGTGTAAGAGGACTGCTGTCTGTGGTGAACTCTTTTATGCACTGCATCCCTTCCAGATGTCTAGCCCAAGGGGCAATGTGAATTTTAGGTAATAATATGCAGGCGCATGTCTGGGGATTACGGTCTTTACATTGTCTGGAATGTCTCAAAGCTTGGGATACGCGCAAATAAGGAGGGTACATCCAGATACCCTCTCCTGCTGCGTCTTGTCTTTGAAATGGTCTAGTTGGTGAACAATATTGCTGGCAAAGTCTATTTGAGCCAGAGTCTTTGCAATAAGCATCCAATGTGAATGGACACCAAGCATGTCTTGTATAGCAGCAAATTCAGCAGAATTAATTCTGCTGTGCATGTCTGGTGCGTTGGTCTTAAGGGAACCATAGTGAGGCAGCTGTTTTACATCATACTGCTGGTCTGTTGCAGTCTTGTCTTGGCTCAAACTAGTCTGCTAGTTCCTGCTGGCACAGCCACCATGTGCACAGCAGGCAAGTTCTTTTTTCTTATGATTGCAAGGGTCTCTTGAGCACCCTGGTCTTTGTCTACCCGCGCGCTGTCTGCAGTCTAGACACTCCTGGTTGTCGTAGCACGTGGCTATCTCCGCATTGGTGAGATGCGGGAACCTGGAGTTGCGCGCTTGGGGAGGCCCAAAACGGTCTGGCGCGAACTGCCTGGGTGTCTGTGGGCCCTGCACTGCGGTCTTGAACGTCTTCTGCGCCTTGGCAGGTTGCCCTTGAATCTTGTCTGCTGCGGGTCTCTTGGCAGGTCCCTGGGGTGGCGGAGGTCCCCCTCCCCCCTGTCTGTCCTGAGGCCGCTGCGAGCGTGCAACAGATGCACGATGAGACGCTCTGCGCGTAGCCTTCATGCGTGCTTCTTCTCCCAAGGCAAAGTGTGCCAGGTCTGTCACATTCTGCCATGGTTGACCATTGGGCGGCACTGCACAAGTCGTGATAAGGTCTGGGTGCAAGCCATCAATGAACCATGTGATCTGGTCTGTCATGGACATGTCTTCTGCCTGCTCCACCATACTCATAAAATGTCCATAATATTTTGCCACATTGTCTGTTCTTTTCTGCACAACCTTCCTATTAGAAAGGCTTGTATGGCCTCATGAGGCTTGAAACGCACCATGTCTCCCCAGCGTTCCAAAAAGAGGTCCTGGAATGTCTGTAAGTCTAACTCTGGCTCTTCTGGCAGGTCGGACAACCAGAGAAACGCTTCGCCCTTGAGCACAACGCTCAGGGACGTGCGTGAACTCTGTGCCTGAGCTGCCTTGTTGGTCTGACGTTGCGCGGCCAGTGCTCAGCTGTAAGGCCAGGCAGAAGACTGAAAACGACGCAGAAAGAGCATTAGGTTCTCTTCATAACCCTCCCGCCCTCCACTAACAAACCTCCTCCTAGTCTGATGGCAGGGATTTGCCTGGTGCTTGCATGAGATCATGATGTTGACCTTTTTCTTAGTTTATGCCCAGGGGTATCCCTATTAGCGTAGTCCTCTGTTGTTCCGTTCCCATATCTTTCGAGCACGTCATGGTTTGTGTCACGCTGAGAGACTGCTGCACACCAGATAGACTCGTAGCATGACTCAATCAAGCTCCTGGTTACAATGCAGCGCATGAAATGTGGCTCTGCACTTCCCTAGTTTACCATTGCTTGGCTTTCAGCGTTGGTATCTTTGAGGCAGGCATGGCTATGACCACCTCCTCCCAAATCCTCACTTGGAGTCACCTGAGAGGTGGTTTCATGTACAAGAGGAAGAGAAAGGGGGACTGAGTGTCTCCTTGGTTGTCCCTCTTCCAATAGGAATTTGGTCTGTGCGTCCTCCCTGGAGACACCTCCCTCTTCCAGGCCTGTGCGTCCTACCTGGAGACACCTCCCTCTTCCAACAGGAATTTGGTCTGTGCGTCCTCCCTGGAGACACCCCATTCACACGGTAGGCGGGACTGGGTTTTGACGATCTGGTACAAGTTCTCAGCTTCCTTTATGGTGTCAACACCTAAGACGTCTGTGGGGAGGCCCAGGTCATACTCTCTCTGTTATCATCGCGCCGTCTACGTGTCATCCTGGTACTCTCTTGGAACTATCCTAGAGTGCGGCAGGAGGAGAAAAAAACATCTCACACTCTATTCGGAGAGTGAAGTGTATGAACAATCGAATTGCAGCATTAGGACAGTGGCCACGCCCGATACATGATCTGAAGTATCCTATCATAGTCTGTTGTATTGGATGTAGAGGTGATAATCTGCAATTTGCACACCGATGGCATTCCCTGTTTGAGTATCTTCTAGAGCCAGCATGATACTCTGAAGCTGGTGCTTTGTTTGGACGAGATGTAAACCTCTGCCTCAATTCATGCATTACATTGTTGGTGTAGTTTGTCAAAAGAAAAGACTGCGCTAACAGGGAAACCCCTGTTTGCGTGAATTAAAGGAAGAAGTATACATGGGGTGCAAGCACCACGCCAACCCACACCATCAAATTAGGAAGTATTGTGAAATAACCGCGTGCAATGTCTGCGTTACTTTTCAACCTTCAACTTACTTAAGGTATATTTATGATTTTTGTCGCATACCAAATTGAATGAGTGCTTAGGTCAAGATCTAGAGACAAAAGCTTTTTGACTTAAATCGGTCTAGGCCACGCTTACAAAGAGGTAGCTCAGTACGAGATTGACAGATGGTCTCCATCACTCCTATCAGGATGGTACGTAGGCTCACTTTGTGGCGTTGCTGAGCAAGGGCGTGCTTCAATCGATTGTGCTGTTCAGTTGCTCTTGCTACTTGTTGCTCTTGTCATGTGTCATCACAATATTTGACTTCAACGAGGTGCACATCCCAGCGCAAAGGGTGTACAGCCTGGATGTCAATTTGGTGGCCATTCTGTCTTCCAGCTGGCAGTATACAAATAGCATCTGGTCTTCAGCGAGGTTGAAGTTTATCTGTTGTAATTTATGGTAGAAGCCATTGGGGTTAAGTCCTGTTGGCTACATGTGCCGGCAAGACCAGACTTGTTGATCCATCTGTGCTCCACTTCCAATGTCTGCGAAAACGATGTTTCCTCCAAATTCACCTTTGTTAAAGGTTTTGATGATGAGCCTGAAGCAATTTACGCCTTTCAGTCACCATGTTTTGAATTGAAGCACAAGCCAGAAATTAAATGGATTTGGCTATCTGACTGATGACACAACAGGCAAGATGAATTAGTGGCTCTGCCATAGAGGTGGGCCAATTTCCCCAATAAAAAGGTATAAAAAGTGCCCAATCTGGATTTCATGCCATTCCTTTTCTGTGATACATTTATTCTTGCATTGTTCCAAAATACATTGCCAGTTGTATGAGGTGCACTTTGCATGCAGTCTCATCCAATAATTGTAGTAACCTGAGTCTGTATTAGCATCTCCAAGTCTGTGATGCTTGCTCATGTGAGCTTTTACTTTGTCTTTCATATTTTGTAGCAGAGCAAGGCTGGTTCTAGTGATAGGGTGATAAGTCTCATTTTCTCCTCTGCGGGCCAGTATATATGGGTGAAAGGACTGCCATCAGGTGAGGGTGGGAGGAATGCAGCGTCATGCCCATAGTTATGAAGAGCAGCACATTTTGCTACGGCATCAGCAAACTCACTTCCAACCACACCGTTGTGGGATTTATCTTAGTAGAAGTGTATGGGAGTGTCTGATTTGCTGATCATGGAGACGATTTGTTCCAGGAGTTTGGCATGTGTGTGATTCCTACGTCATTCAGGTAATAAGGGCTGTTTCCGTATCTGAGATACAGAGCAGATGCCGTCTGCGGCTATGTGAGTGCACTTTGACCTCAGTGCAGAAGCTATGCCATTCAGTTTTGTTCTGTTAATGGTATTGCTTATCCTAGCTCTGCCAGAGTCAACTTAGACGGCTGTTTTTGTTGAAGGTATAAAGACTCCTGCCCCAATACGTTGTTGACGTTTGTGAATTAGGCAACTACCATCAGTGTAGGCCCACAGGCGCCAGTAAGGAAACTTCAGTCTTAGATTATTGTTTGTGAGCGCTGTGAGGTTATTGGCTGTAGTTGAAGATCTAGGGCTCTTTGTTAAAGCTGAGTCACACGGTCTCTTCTTTAATGATCTTGGTATCTTGATAAGTTTAGCCGTGCTCTGAATGGGTGGATGTGGGCAGGACTTAAAAATTGCCTCGGTTATGGCATAAGTCAAGGCTACATATCACCTTGAGTTCCTATCAAACAGCAGGTGTTGTGCTTCTTTGATCCATATAACAATTGTTTCAGGTCCCATTGAGGAGCTGGAGTGCTTGCATTGTTTCCAATCCATCATTCTTGTTGGCAGTAGGTCAGTGATGCCTGGCGAATAGTGCCTCAGATAGTACAGTGCTCTAGATGTTCTCTTAGAATTTGCATGTAAGCATTTGCACTAAGGCCTTTCCAATTCAGGGGGAGCATCATGGTGGAAGTGGCACTTACAGTGGAAAGAGATGGGTTGATTGCATGGCGCACCATGTTAAGCATGGCACCATTGTCGCAGAGAGGGTGGCATACTGAGAAGCTTGTATATTTTGTAGCTAGAAGATTGAAGTGGGGTCCAAAGATCTTATGGTCCATGCCTGTTTGAATGAAGAGCCATAGCTTGCATCAGGTGCTGATCTGCCCTTGGTCACCATAGCCCATGCCTGTAGTGCTTTGAGCATGTGGTCGGGTAAGGCTCGCGTGTGAGTCTTTAACTTCTTGTTTGTTTGCAAACCTTCGAGGTGCATTCTTTTTTGTAAGGAAGGAGACCAACTGACTCAGAATTCAGGTCTTTGGGTGTAGGCATGACCTGATTGTAATAACCTGAATCTCATGCACGGTGAAAAGCATTTGCTAAATTCATGTTTAGCTCAGTGCTCAGCATTACTACAGATTTTCCATCTGGGGTGTATATACAAGCCCTTATAGCATCTGAGACTTGTAGAAGAGTGGCATGGTCTGCAGGGCTTATAGGGCTTTCTGGATCAATGTGATGGGCTTCTGTCCTTGCCAGCTTGAGTAATTAGGCTGACCTCTCTGATTCAGGCTCAGCATTCCCCAGTCTTGCGTGGTTTTCTAGGTGTTAGCAAACCCAGGTGCTCCAGGATATCATAGCTGGTATTTTTTGGTGCTCATACTTGAGACTAATACTCAGATCCTTTTCAGGATTTTCCATTCATTTAATGGTTCTTCCGGCTCCCAAGTCAGAGCCCAGATCATTTCTTATAGCTCTTGCTCCTTTGTTGGGCTAGGTGTTAAGTGCCACTGGCTACAAGTAGGGCATGCCCAATTATCATCTGCCATGATTTCATCTCGTTGGGCATCAGCATAGCATTCTAGGTCCAAGAGGCACTACCAGTGGTAACTCCTATAATAGACACTACACTGATGTACGTCTGTTGTGGGTTCAACCTACTCCTCTTTAGTCAGTGGATCACACCATTTTTCACAGCTGGCATCCTCGTACCAGCTTCTATGTGTGTTTGTTATGCTTGTTATTCGAATATCACAAGCCTTCTTTAGTTGGCAGTGTCCATCTTTCCACTACCAGAGTTGTACCAAGTACCGTTTTTGATTTGGTGCTTCTTCAGTTTGGTCATTTCCCTAGAAAAAAGCAGCAAGAGGGGTGCCAAAATGGGTCAAAATCCGACCCCCTCCAAACCTCAGTTTCAACATCCAATATCAATTTGCAATATAAAAGAAGTATGTTGATGGTGTTTGGGGGGTAAAAAGACATGTGCTTGGGTCGTGTTGAGGGCATACGTGTGCTATTTATGCCAAAATAGGCCAAAAACAGAGGCTGAGCACCCACCCAGGCCACCAGGGGCGTCCATTTCACCCCAAATTCTGCCAGTAGCCTGTTCATACGATAAAAATACAATTTACATCAAAAAAGGAGCATGCCCAGACTTCTGCCCAGATCGCCCCCTCTGAAATAATACCCCCTACACACACACTGACATGCACGCACGCGCACACACATGCCCACACATGCACACACGCGCACACACACACATGCATGCACAAACACACGCACACTTACACACAGAGGCATGCACAGGCACACGCATACACACAAGCACGCACACACACACACAGGCACACACACTTACACACACACATGACTTGAAAAATATGGTCTCCTGCAATGCTGCATCTCAGGCTACCACGCTGAGCATGGGCAGCTCGGAGCTGCTGCTCAGGGTGAGTATCTTCGCAGTACTTGATCTCAATGAGATGGGTGGTACGACGTTGCCAAGGGAGGTTCTCAGGGTGAGTCTGTCTGGGCTGGTAAGCTGTGGCTGGTGTTGGGGGTCTGCCTCCGGCTGCTCAAGGTATGAGTAAGGTCGTCTGCCATGCATTTGTGTTGGTAGCTCCAATCAAGGCTCATGGTGAGTGTAATGCCATATATTTCAAAGGGTATGTGTCTCTCATGAATTGAGCACACTGCCCTTGAACATCTGTATTTTCTTTCAGCCAAGCTTTTAGGTGCAGACGTGGACCTGCTCTGTAGATGCCGGTCTGCTTGGCTTATGTAGGATACAGGCAGACTCTGCTGTATCGGATACAGCCATGGAACCTTTTGGACTCATGTAGAAAACCTGTTACCTAAGTTTTCTTTCCTGACACCCGGAGGGCTGCCCAATCTGCATATCTGAAGAGTTTGTCAGCTTGTATGGGTTGGACACATTCTACAAACTTCTGCTGTCTATAGCATGCCTAGCACCAGGCTGGAGGTACTCCACTTACCATCAATGGTGCGCCCTCCCTACCAAGAGGGCCCTGGTCACACATTCGCCATACACCTTTCCTAGATAGATGCTTCTTGATCTTCCTCATGACGTTACCCTACACGTTCTTTTTCTCGTTTCAGCCTGCAAATAGGCAAAGACAGCGCTGCATGCAGCAGCTGTCGGATGCACTCACAATGGACGGTGGACTGGACTGGACTGGACTGGACTGACTGGGCGCTGCCACGCCTGTTGCCCCCCAAGGGCTAGAGGGGTCTACTCCCTGGCGCTAGAGCTTCTACAACAGTATCTGCAACAATTGAAGCTTTCGCTAGGAGCAAACAAGGTATTACTGCGAGTTCATCTTTGACGTGCTCAAATACAGCTATAGCTGAACTGAGCAAGGGATCAAATACTCCTCCAACTAACTCAACCAACCTCCGGCTCATAATGCAGCATTTATCTGGCACTGCATAAATCTGGCGTGACAAGGCAATTTATTCTGTCTATTCATTCACTGTTCAGCTATCCTGTCTATCCATATGCGTGACATAATTATTGACCCTCGCAACCTGTGGGTTCGGGGCTCGAACCTCACTGGAAGCTCAACAAACAACCGGCTAAGCTGCCCGGCCTCTAAAAACATCACGAGGTTCTTTGTAAGCGCTTGAAGGCCAAGAAAGTCATCCTTCACACCATTCTTCTTGGTGTGGGAGGCTCTATTTATACCTCACGCACTTTGAATCACCTTAAACAGCTCGGCCTTGATGTACAAAAAGCCCATAAGACTGCCCTAAAGTTACATGCTCATTCTGTGCTCTATACAAAAGAAAAAGTAAAGAAAAACTACGTAGGCAGTGAAACCACTCCCTCCATCGATTAAGGAAAAGGAGACACATTGGCCCGAAGAGCCGTGAGTCTCGTCCACCAGATGCACATAAACTGTCAAGTACTAGACGCGCTCTTGAAAAATCCAGTTGCTCTCAAGGTCTTGGTTTGGAGCAGGGGGCGGCTTGTCATCCTCCAGATCCTCACTAGTTCTTCATTCTCCCTGGTGGAGGAGACTCACGGCTCTTCGGGCCAATGTGTCTCCTTTTCCTTAATCGATGGAGGGAGTGGTTTCACTGCCTACGTAGTTTTCTTTTCTTTTTCTGCCCTCGTTCGGTGGATACAGCCTTGAAAACCTTAAAACCTTACCTATCCATATGCGAGCAGCAGGCCCTGAGGCCCTATTATTTTGTGTAGAGTTAGATTTTGAAATGCTTCACAAGAACTCTGTAAAGCTGTTCTGTCAATTCACATGCATGCAGCAGGCTCCGAGGCCCTACTATTTTGTGGAGTGTTTTTTATCACAAATAATTGAGAATGATGCTTGAGTCAGATGCAAGCCCCTTCAAGTGTTCATTTACTTTTCCTCTTAATTGCTACTTTTCAAGTAATGTTGCAAAAACACCTGATTATATACATAGGAAGCACAACCCACACAAGCTCTGCAGTGTAACCAAGATGATACTTTTCTCCCAAGCTTGTTCTGAAGACGTCTTCAATTTTTTCCAGAAACAAACTAATGATTCCTATCGTTTTATTTCAGAGCTTATGGATGTTTTTTTAAAGGCTGGTGTTCACCAGCAACCTGATCAGTCGAACTACCTGGCTGAAGATCAAACTTGTAAAGTTGTAACCAAGATGGCCATGCTGGCATTGATGAGCATCCCACGGACGCCCAACCTACTGGACGGGGCAATTCAAATGTCCTGACCTCACGATCTGGGGACAGCAGGAATGGTCAAGGCTTACTAAGCTGGTTCAGTGAACAGAAAGAAAGTGAACACCTTGAGCAAGTGGTGGTCAAGCTCATGCAATGCCCTAGCAACAGCAGGGCTCATGATCCTTGCGCGGCAAAAATGCCACCCAGCCAGAGGTGAATCGCTGTTTCAGAAAGTATGCTGCACAAAAACTCTCTGTATGCAAGGTTTGAGGGCATTTGATGGCTAAACAAGCCGCACTGTGAACATGGCAAGCGGACAGGACAGAGGGCTTTTCTACTGCCATTGCGAGGTGTAGCAGGCATTGCTTGCTGCATGCTTGCATAGCTGGATGCTCAGTCCCTTTCTTTGAGTATTGTTAAATTCATAAGGTGCTCAGGAGCGCTGAGCAGAGCAAGCCTAAAGAACCTGTAGAGCAGGAAAACAGGCCCTCGCGCAAATTTTACATCTCAAAGTTGGTTGAGACAAACGGGCGGCCACGCGTCCCTAGACCTGCTCTTGTACTTGCTACCTCATGCGCTGACTGAGTTCAGCTGCATGTGGTGCATGCAATGGACACCCCATGGACGATGGACGGAGACAGCGCGCATGCGCATTGCAGGCAACAGGAAAGACTCCTCCAGCCCCTAGCTGATCCCCAGTGCGTCCAGAAACTGTATGTTGCTGCCTCCAGCTGCTGCTGCTGCTGCTGCTGCTGCTGCTGCCCTCTCTCCTTCCAGCATGTGCTAACCCCTCCTGCCTCCCTCCGCAGACGCCCCATAGCAGTGCTGCTTAACGCAGGCGGCGGGCCTCGCGCTCGGACTCCAGCAAGGTCAGAATATCGCCTGCGAGAGAGTGCCGGTGTCCAGTTTGTGTCCAGTTGCCCACTATTGTGCGCCCCCCTCAATTGGCGGGTGCATGCCCCGCACAGTCGCTGCCCCATGCAGGCCTCTATTCACGTCCACTCCACATAAAATAGCAAAAGAGGCACTCGAAAACAACGGCGCCCGCTCACCCTCACGGACGGGGCCCTTGACGTTGCGCATGATGAGGCGGTTCTGGTCATCCAGGAACTTGACGCGGACCTGGGTCACCTGTTGAAGCGTGTGTGTTGACAAATAAGACTCAGAATCAGCATCCGCTGGCTTGGGAAGCAGCCCGCTCCCAGGCGAGGCTACAAAGCGCAGCCTCCTGGTTTGCTTTCTCACCTGGCCTCGCGACCCGGTGCGGCCCATGACCTTCATGACGATGGCGAGCTTGACGGGTTGATCCTGCGAGCGTGTACGTGCACGGCAAGGCTCAGGGATCCCTTGGGCAAAGGGAAGAGTAGGTAACGAAGTTGAGACGACAACTTTGGCACGCACCATCTTGCAGGAAGGCCAGGGGCGTTAAGTTTGCTTTTTTCAGAGAGGGACTTGTCGGTGTTGGTCTTCTTCAACTATCACTCAGTTAGATTGAAGGCGTGACGTTGCAAATGCATTGCAAGTACAAATTAACTTTTACGTGAACTACCCGCCTTCTCATAATGAGCGAGGCAAGGAATGCAACATGTGCCTCCACCCCCTACGGCCTACTCGTGGTGTCAAACAAGGATGCCCTCTTTCACCTTTGCTTTTCTCTCTGTACATTAATGATGTTGATTGCATAGCCCGGGACGTGAGTGGGGCGGTGACAGGCATAGCTGATGTTAA
>LKMJ01007608.1_pt1 | contig 10218 bp, 7 predicted proteins | sample 643391 | NCBI WGS metagenome assembly LKMJ01 (sample SAMN04112250, study PRJNA286221) | soda lake metagenome | biome: soda lake; feature: Kulunda Steppe; material: water; isolation source: sample PL-Br10 brine of Picturesque Lake | place: Russia: Kulunda steppe | collected 2010-07
GCCAACAACAACGGGACCCAAAGCGACGCAGAAATCCCAACTTCTTGCAGTCCAACTCGCTTGCCGACGTCGCTAACTGCATAACACATCGCACTCACGAGTGCCAGTTGGGCAGGTCGAGAGTTGGCCGCTTTTACGAACGGCCTGAAGAACCCGCCGGGATCGTAGTTGGCGACGTAGACTGCGAGCGTGGCGACGACGACGCCACCGAGTTGGAGTGGGGTCAGGACCTGCCCAAGGAGAACGATCTCCAGCGGCAAAACAAACATCGGCACGATCTTGTTGATCGGCGTCACATACGAGACGTCGCCGGTGTCAATCGCCTCGAGAAAGAGCACGAACGCAACAGCAGTCGCAACGACGGTGATAGCGATAATAGCGAACGCTTCACCACCGAATCCGGTGAGTTGTTCCGTCGGGTCATCCGTCCGGGTGACGGTAACTGGAAGATACCAGACGAGTGCAAACGTGTTGATGAGAACCGTAAGCGCGGCTGGCGAGTATCCAGTGAAAAACCGTTTCAGCAGGTAGATATAACACCCCCAGACGACGGCGGCAACGATTGCAACGCCGACTCCAGGATCCATTGGTCCGGAAAACGAATATCGGCTACAAGAATTGTTCGATTTCGTAAATGTCACACAGGGCAAATTTACGGCGGTCGAGACACTGAAACCGGAGTCATCAGTTCTCGAGTCGCGTCTTTAGTATATCCGTGACGATGGCGGCGATGTCCGCTGCGATTCGGTCGGCACTGTCGGTCAGATCCCAGACGTATTCACCTGCAGTGGTGACGGTCACCAACTCGAGATACCCCAGACGATCCAACTCGAGCAAGAGTGACTCGAGGGTGTCGGTATCGACGCGACAGCCGAACTCGGACTCGAGTGTCTCGGCGAGGGGGGTGGTCTGGACGAGGAGTCGGTCGGTCGACTCGAGTGGGAGTCGAGGTCTCGCCGTCGGTGATGGCGGGTGGGCTGGCATGCTCGAGCAGAGGTTCCAATGGAATCGACATTACGCTGGCTGTTACTCTGGGCGGCTTTCATATGGGCAGTTGTTAACTGGTACTGGTCGATCGCTCCTGCCTGTGGCGACCGGCGATCGGTCATCCCAGACCGGATCAAACTGGACTGGGTGTCCGGACCCTGGAGAGATACGAAGTCAGATCCGTCGAGCTAACGATTCCGATGACGCCTGCCTCCTCGTCGACTACCGGGACGTGTTTGAACCCGTGATTGATCATGATATCGGCAATGTCGCGAATTGGCGTCTGTGCCGTGATGGTGACTACGTCGGTAGTCATGTATCGCGCGACGGTCGTTTCGGCTTTCGGATTGCTCTTTGCGACGATATCGACGAAATCGGTCGACGTCAGAATGCCCTCGAGTTCGTTGTCATCGTCGACGATGAGTACCGAGCCAATAGCTCCCTCCAGCATGAGTTGTGCTGCGTCCTCGACGAGCGTGTCGGCTGCGACCGTTTTCGGCGGTGCCGACATCACTCTGGCGGCGAAGATATCCTCCATATGGTGGTGAATGATATCGGGAGTCTAAGAGTTGTTGGTACTGATCACTCACCGTCAGTTCGGCACACGAGGGCAGAAGCCAAGCCGATCGTTGTGATAGCTTATACTGTCGGACGTACGTCGTGAATCGCCGCCACGGGGTGGCGATCAGACAGTTCCGTCCGATAGTATTACTGTTCGACCGGTTGCCGAACACAAAGGACGATCAGGTCGGAAAACGGTGTCCCCTCGGGGCCGCTGCCACCGGCATGGGCGCTCAGTTCCGCTAGCCGAAACCGGTGGACCGTCTCGTCGTCGTGGGTCAACTTCTCGAGCACCAGCGCCTCGAGATCCGGGTGTGCGCCGTGGTCGAGCAGATGGGCGGCGATATCACCGGGCATCAGGTCGTAGGGTCGGGGGAGAACGAGGAGGTGGCGCTCGTCGTCGACGACCGCCGTCGTGAGTCGGTCGATATCGTCCTCGAGGTCGCCGCTTTTATGAAGCGTGACGAACTCGGTGTCTTCGATCGGCGTTCGGGCACGGCTGGCGGCCATCTGGATCGAGGAGATACCAGGGATGATCCGTAACGGACGGGCCTCGAGTCCGCGCTCGGTGGCTGCCTGTTCGATTACATCCTGTACTTTGCCGACGAACTGATAGCCCGAGTGGTTGGGGTCGCCCATCGCGACGGCCGTCCCGGCCTCGCCGTCTGTGACGCGCTCGGCAAACGTCTCGAGGGCGTCTCGTTCGTCTTTGTAGCCACAGGTCAGCAGGTCGGCGTCGGTACAGGCCTCGATGAACTCGACGACGGTCGAAAACCCGACGACGACGTCGGCCTCGGCGAGTGCGCGTTCGCCACGCGGAGTCAGATACTCGAGGTTTCCGGGCCCGACGCCGACGGCGTAGACGGGGCTTTCTTCGGGGCCAATGTCTGGCTCCGGTCTGGCCGCAGCGAACGTCGCCGGATCGGGACCGGACTCGAGGTCGTACTCCTCGCCCATTTCAGACACCGTCTTCAGAGACGCGCCCGGCCTCGAGATCGATCTCACCAGTGCGGACGTCTTTCGAGACGTGGATCAGTTCGTTGGTCAGCGCGGCGGCCAGTCCGCTGCCGCCGCGTCGGCCGACGTTCGTGATCGCGGGGACGCCGTACTCGCGGCTGACTTCGCGAACTCGCGTTCGGCTCTCTTCGGCCTTGACGAAGCCGACGGGTGTGGCGACGATCACTGCAGGTCGGGTGCCATGTTCGATGCAATCGGCAAGCGCAAAGGCGGCCGTCGGCGCGTTGCCGATTACGGCGATCGCATCCTCGTAGACGCCCTGTTTGTCGAGTTCGAGCACCGAGGCCGCGGTCCGGGTCATCCCCGTCTCCTTTGCGAGATCGGCTCCGTTGCCGATCGCCTTGCGTGTCTCGCAGGTGTGTCCACGGCCCGTGATGCCGGCTTTCGACATCGTGATGTCGGTGACGATCGTGGCTTCCCGAAGCACGGCTCGAGCGCCGGCTCGGACCGGTGTGTCTTCGTCGTCGCCGAGTTCGTCGCTGCCGGTAAACCGAAGCAGGTGTTGAAACTCGATGTCGCCCATCGAGTGAACTGATTTCTGCCGAACGCGATCGGCCAGCGTCTCGTCAGGAACGAACTGCCGGACGATGTCCATGCTCGTCTCGGCGATGTCCATCGCCTCTTGGGTTGTCGCCCCGAGATCGGCGTACTCTCGCTCGAAGTCCCCCTCGGTTTCCCCAGTCTCTCGGTCAGTCATCGCCGTTCACCCCAACTGCCGCGTTCGTCGTCTTCGCCTCGAGGTCGCCCTCGACGTCGAGATTGATATCGCGCAACCGATCTATGGTGTCGTCGTCGGCATCCCAGAGGTCCCGATCGATCGCTTCGAGTAAGGTGTCGGTGATCGACTCGAGGGCCCAGGGATTGACCTCGCGCATCCAGTCTTGGCGATCCTGATCGAAGGCGAACTTCTCGGCGACATCTTCCCACAGGCGGTCGCTTATGACGCCCGTGGTCGCGTCCCAGCCGAGGGTAATGTCGACGGTCGTCGAGAGGTCCCCAGCACCTTTGTAGCCGTGATCTTCCATCGACTCGAGCCAGTCGGGATTGAGCACGCGAGCGCGCATTGCCTTGCGAACTTTCTCCTCGTTGGTATACACTGAGACGTTGTCGGGATCGGATGAGTCGCCGACATAAGAGGCCGGTTCCTCGCCCGAGACTTCCGTGACGGCGCTGATGAAGCCGCCGTGGAAGGCATACCAATCGGAGGAGTCGAACTCGTCTTGTTCCATCGTATCCTCGAGTTTGACCGTGGCCTCGACACTCGAGAGTCGACGTTCGAATGCGTCGTGGGCATCTGTGACCCGACCGCGTGAGCCCATCGCGTAGCCGCCCCACTGGACGTAGACGCTTGCGAGATCCGAGCGGTCCTCCCAGTTGCCCTCGTCGACGGCCTTGTTCGTCCCCGCGCCGTAGCCGCCGGGTTTGGTCGTAAAGACACGATGTGTAGCGGCCTTACGGGCGTCTGCTTTCGCTATGCCTTCTTCGGCCTGCAACCGCTTGGCTTCTTCCTCGACGTGTTTCTTGATGAAATTCAACTCCGGTGGTTCCTCGAGGTCGACAACGGCGTCGACGGCGTCGTGGATGACGCCTGCGGCGGCGGGGAATGCATCCCGGAAGAGGCCAGAAACTCGGGTCGTCACGTCGATTCGGGGCCGCCCTAACTCCTCGAGTGCGATCGGTTCGACGTCATCGATCCGGCCGGCGTCGGTCCAGACGGGTTCGACGCCCATCATGGCGAGCACCTGCGCGATGGTTTCGCCTCGCGTGCGCACGGTCGGCGTTCCCCAGGCGACGACGCCGATCTCTTCGGGGTACGCATCGTTTTCTGTGTGGTGGCGCTCGAGGACGCCCTCTGTGACCTCGCGGCCGACCTGCCAGGCTGCCTTCGAGGGCACTTTGCGGGGATCGAGCGTGTAGAAATTGCGGGCCGTTGGCAGCAGGTCCACACCGCCGCGGGTGGGTGCACCCGAGCCCCCCGGCGGGACGTACTGGCCGGAGAGGGCATCTACAGTTCGTGGAATCTCGTCTTCGGCACCCTGCACGCGAGGTTTGGCCTCTTCGCAGATGAACGCAAGCACCTCACGTAAGTCGTCGTGAGCGCCGGGTTTGGCCTTTGCGTCGCCGACCGTCTCTATGTCGACGATCATGAGGTTGATGTTGACCTCCTCATCGGGCCCGCTCTCGAGTTCCGAGACCGGGACGTCGAAGTCGTGTTCGGCTAGGGTCTCGATGAGATCGATGCTCGTCTCGTAGACGATATCTGCGGCCTCGGCGTAGGTCATTCCCAGATCGACGTCGTAGGTGCCCGGCGACTCGAGCATCGTCTCGTAGTCGACACCGAGCGCGCCGGCGACGCTCTCGCGTAAGCTTGGCGCGCCGGGGTTCTCGAGGCGGGTCAGTGCGACCAGATACTCGACCAGTCGCTCGCCTTCGGGTGGTTCGGACATCGTGTGGAGTCCGAGTCGAATCTGGGTCGTCTTGACGTCGGTGAGGTAGTCGTGGATGCGGGAGACGAGGTCGTCGACGGTGATCCCCTCGCCGACGCCGTCACCCTCGACCGCGCCCTCGGCGAGCGTCGAGCCGGCTTCCTCAGGACCACGGACGTCTGCTTTCTCGCTTATGTCTCCTGTGATACCGAGTTCGACGGCCAGATCCAGGTCGTCGACTGTCTCTCGGATCAGGGTCTCTAAGTGCTCGCCGTCGTCGGCCCGGGCGTCTTCCATCCCGGCTTCGCGGTACTGGTTTGCCAGTTCCTCGAGGTCGGCGAGTTCGTCGTAGGTGCCGGCCGCACGCATGACGGGCGTGAGGTAGTCGACGATGGCGGCATACGAGCGGCGTTTGGCCTGGGTTCCCTCGCCCGGATTGTTGACGATGTAGGGGTAGACGTTCGGGATGTCATCGACGAGTTGGTCGGGCGCGCTCTCGCCGTTTAGGCCGACGGTCTTGCCGGGGAGCCACTCGAGGCTGCCGTGAGTTCCGAGATGGACGACCGCGTCGGCCTCGAAGGTGTGTCGGAGCCAGCCATAGAAGGCATAGTAGTCGTGTGGTGGCTGGAGATCCGAGTCGTGATAGACTTTCGAGGGGTCCATCCCGAACCCGCGTGGGGGCTGGACGGTCACGAGGACGTTGCCGAACTCGACGCCAGGAATAGCAAACGGCCGTTCCGGTGGCTCGCCCCACTCCGCGTTGATATGCTCTTGGAATCGCTCGTCGGTGTCTGCAAACCACTCGGCGTAGGTGTCGGCTGGGACGACGTCCACCGAGCGCTCACGGACGTCTTCGGGTGCGACCCACCGGTCCTCGAGCGTAAGTTGGGCGGTCAGCGTGTCAATCAACTCCTGGCCGCTGTCGGGTAGTTCGCCACCGAGGTCATACCTCCGCGAGTCGAGTTCCTCGAGTAAGTTTACGGTGCTTTCGGGACTATCGAGGCCGAACGCGGTCCCGATCCCGTCGTCGCTCGGCGGGTAGTTGTGCAAGACGACGGCGACCTGCTTTTTTTCGTTGGGGGTGTGTCGAAGGGTGGCCCAGTTGACCGCCAGCCGGGTCGCGTGGTCGATCCGATCCTCGATCGGGAAGTGGTGTTTCGGAGCACTGCCGATACCCCCCTCGTCGTCGGTGCGTTCTTTGCCCGAGATTGGGTGTGTGATGATGTTGCCGTCGAACTCCGGGAGGGCCACGGACAGTGCGAGTTCGAAGCCCATCACGCCCGTATCGCTCGACTCATAGCGCGACCGTGATCGCATCGTCGTGATCGTCTGGATGACGGGGACGCCGAGTCGGTCGAGAAAGACGTCTTCGGCCGACTTGCCCTCCCCGCTTGCCGACCGGCCGCGTTCGTCCATCGACAGTGAAAACATAAACGACGAGAGTACGGCGTCGACTACCGGCTCGCCTTCGTCGTCGATGAGCCAGGTGTCGGTGACCCACTCCGCATCTTCCTGTTTCTCGGTGTCAGTCGCCGGATTGCAGAAAATCGGCAACGCGTTTGCCCCCTGGGCCTCGAGCGCTCGAACCTGTGTGTCGACATACCGGGTGTTCTCGTGGGTCCAGTGGGATTCATAGAACCAGACGGCGACCGTCGGTTTGTCCGGGTCGTGGGTCTCGAGTAAGTCTTCGTAGTCGACTGCTGGATAGTCGGGGTGGTAGACGCCTTCGGTCGGCAAAGCTGTCGGTTCTGCATACTCGAGGTCACGATCACCGTACGCACTCGCCAAAAATCGACAGCAGTTTTCGATGTTTACCGTCCCGCCGCGCTCGAGATATTCGTACACCTGTTCGCGGTGGTCGTCGCTGACTGTCGTATCCTCGAGGGCGAAGGCGTCGCCGGTGGCGTTGACGATCAACGGAACGCCTGCCTCGCGGAGAGTGTCGGTCGCATACTCATAGCCCGGCATGCTGTCTTCGGCTCCATGGAGCCAGAAAATCGCCGCCGTCGCCTCGCGCAGTTCCTCGAGAAACTCCTCGATTGCGGCTTCCGCTTCGAGGTCGCTTTCGGACCGAACGACGAGTTCGACATCCTCGAGTCGTCTCGCGGCCTGTCCGATCGAGCCGAGTTCGTTTGCCGTCGCAGTGTAGATCCCGATGCGTGTCATTTTAAAGCTCTCTTGTATTATCTCAACCATGGTTGCAGAGCCTGGCGACAAAAAACTGTCGTCGCTTCCGTTTCCGGCGATCGTTGGCCAGGAGGAACTCAAGCGCGTACTGCTTGCTGTCGCGACAGATGACGACCTGGATGGTGCGCTCGTCGTCGGCGAGAAGGGGACGGCGAAATCGACTGCGGTTCGCGGCCTGGTCGACTTACTGCCCGACCAGCGAGCCGTCGCAGACTGCCCCTATGGCTGTCATCCCGACGACCCCAGCTTGCAGTGTCCATCCTGTCGCGAACGCGACCTCGAGGAGTTAGAGGTCGAAACCCGGCCCGTCCCGCTGGTGACGCTCCCACTGGGGGCGACTCGAGACCGTGTCGTCGGCACCCTCTCCGTCGAGGACGCCCTCGCCGGTTCGGCCGAGTTCGACCCCGGATTACTCGCTCGCGCACATCGGGGAATTCTCTACGTCGACGAGGTGAACTTACTCGAGGACCATCTCGTCGACGTCATCCTCGATGCTGCCGCAAGCGGGGTCAACACGGTCGAACGCGACGGCATGAGCATCTCCCATCCGGCTGAGTGTACCCTGATCGGGACGATGAACCCCGAAGAGGGCGACCTTCGCCCACAACTCCGTGATCGATTCGCCCTCCAGGCGACCGTCGAGGGCTGTCGGGAGGTCGATGACCGCGTCTCGATTATCGAGCGCACACTCAACTCCGGAACCGATACAGAGCCCAGAGCGGAGTACGCCGAGGAACTCGAGACACTCCGCTCGGAGCTTCTCGCCGCCCGCGATCGGTTGCCGCGGGTTTCGCTCCCGGATCAGTTCAAACACGAAATCGCCGAAACCTGCCTTGTGGCTGGCGTCGACGGCCACCGCGGCGATATCGCGATGGCCCGGACTGCGATGGCGCTCGCTGCTCTTGCGGGCCGAACGACCGTAATCGAAACCGACGTCCGCGAGGCCGCACGCTATGCCCTGCCCCACCGACTTCGATCGACGCCGTTCGAAGAGGAACCTGATCTCGAGGAGATCCTCGACGAACAGTTCGAGGACTCGCCCGGAGACGAAGCCTCCGAAGGGCCTAATGAATCCTCGAGCGACGACGAGCCGGAGCCGACCGGCGACGACGGCGGTGAGTCCGGAGACCAGAGCCACAGTGAGGCCGGAGACCAACGCGAAGGGTCGAACCGATCGGAGGAAGATTCCGACGGGACCACACCATCCCAGTCGGGACTCGAGTCGGATGGGGACGGCCAATCGGCTGCTGACGATCGGTCATCCGGCGACAGCCCTGGCTCTGGGGAGAGCTCGGCTAAGGGCGATCAGAACGGATCGACCGACAGTGCTGAAGGAGACGACTCGAGTGAGTCAGAGACGGCCCAGCCGCTGGTACCCGGCCAGAAACGGGGAGAGGTCGCAGGTGTTGGCGAGGCTGCCTCGCCGGATCTCGAATGCCCCTCGAGTGAGGCGTCGACGAACAGCCACGGCGGTGGGGCCGGCGTCTCGCCGAGCGTCGACAACCGCGGGGCCCGGATCCGTACCGAGCCCGCGAGCGAGGATGGCCCGATCGACGCCGCGGCCTCGGTCAGGGCAGCCACAAAGCGTGGCCAGTCACGGGTAGAGAGCGAGGACCTGCGACAGTCGGTTCGAACGGGCGAGACGTCAGTCACGATCGTCTTTGCCGTCGATGCCAGCGCCTCGATGCGACCGGCGATGCGGGCGACAAAAGGTGTCGTCCTCGAGATGTTACGCGAAAGCTACGAGCGACGCGACGAGGTTGCGTTCGTCGCCTTCGCCGGCGAGGATGCCGACGTGTTGTTGCCACCGACCGACAGCGTCTCACTCGCCGCACGCCACCTAAAAGAGCTCCCATCGGGGGACCGCACGCCGCTGCCGGCCGGTCTCGAGACGGCCCGCAACGTAATCGAACAGGCCCAACCTGACGCATCGGTCGTCGTCCTCGTCACCGACGGGCGGGCAACTGTTTCCGAAGGAAGCCCAACGGCGTCGACGCGGGAAGCGGCCAGACGACTCGCGGCGACGGATGCGCAGGTACTCGTCGTCGACGCGGACGATAGCTCTCGAGCCGGCCTTTCAAAACTGGTCGCACGCGAGACTGGGGGCAGGCGGGTCGACCTCTCCTCGCTTTCGGTCGAATCCGTCCGCGAGGCGGCTGCTCAGGCGGCAGCGGATACCCGCTAACCAAAGCGAGATCAGGCGATATCGCGGCTCGTGTCGATTGCGACTTCCGTCGTCAGTTCGAGTTTGATCGTCTCGGTTGGCTGGCCGCCGTCGCGGAACTTTGGAATCGCTAAGGTGTTCTCGAGGTCGGTGCCGGCGACCTGCGTTCGGAGGTCGAAGACGGCATCAGCTGCGTGGTACGTTCGTGATCTATTGTCGGGTTCTGTCTGGCTCTTTAAACAGTGGAGAATAGCGATGCTTTTGGTCTCGAGCATCCGGCTTTTGAGGTGGTTGAGAAAGTCGACGTACGCATCCTCGGCAGTCTCTTCGAGGACGTCTGCGGGATCGATAATGAGGTTTGCGCCTTCCGGCAGCGCCTTGACGAGCCGTCTGGCATCCTCGAGTGGGTTCTCACTCGAGGCGCGTCTGACGGTTGGACTGCCAACTTCCGACGGCGAGTGTTCGATCGCGTGACGGATCGCCTGATCGGATCGCTGTGTAGAAAGATACAGCGTTCCACGGACTGCTGTCAGTTCGTACAAGAAGAGTTCGGATTGACTGGCAGGGTCGGCGGTAAACGCGACGATACAGCCCGGAGGGAGCCCACCGTCGAGTTTCCGGTCTAGAACGTCTATACCCGTTTTTAACCGCCCCTCCATAGCGTAATCAATCGTAACGCAACTGGCCGGATAACTCTTTGGCTTTGGCTCGTGACAATCGCCCCCCTCAGAGTTGTCGATTGGAGGTGATCGCCGATGTCGAACGGGGGATTGAATACGAACGCAGGCCCGTTGACGAACGAATGCGCCACGACCACCTCATCACGACCAAACAACTCTCGCGTGCCGACATCGAAGCGGTGCTCGATCGGGCCGC
>LKMJ01007609.1_pt1 | contig 10216 bp, 18 predicted proteins | sample 643391 | NCBI WGS metagenome assembly LKMJ01 (sample SAMN04112250, study PRJNA286221) | soda lake metagenome | biome: soda lake; feature: Kulunda Steppe; material: water; isolation source: sample PL-Br10 brine of Picturesque Lake | place: Russia: Kulunda steppe | collected 2010-07
ACCGTGCGGTTGAAAAAATTTCAGCCAGAAGGCGCGGTTGTTTAAGGATTTTTCAACCGCTCTGCAACCGCGGTTGCTTTCAACCGCATCAACCGCATTTCAACCGAGCCTGGAAATGTCTGACGATTAAAAGAGGTGGAGGAGACTCACAGCTCTTCGGGCCAATGTGTCTCCGAGAAGGAGTCCTTTTCCTTAATCGATGTAGGGAGTGGTTTCACTGCCTACGTAGTTATTCTTTTCTTTTTCTTTTTTCTAAAAGAGGGAAACTAGAAAATACCTCGAATACACGGGTTCTCTCTTCTGAGCTTCCTGTCTGTGCTATTGGCCCCTATGGGAAGTGCTTTTGAAAATAACATACCCCCTCCAACTATTTCAGGCACTCTTGACTATGATTCATCGGCGAATGAATCATCGCTGACTATAAGTCGTCGTGACAAAGGGTTTAGGGTTATATAGGGTTCAACTAATTTATAAGGCTTTGTATGACCTCACCTTCAATAAGTAAGAGGCTAGAAGCTTCAACTAGACAGAGACGAACCTGGTGGCACGAATTGAGGAAGAGGTACACATCGGTGCTTGCACCAGGCAATCCTTCACCTTCTTTAAGCTGGATAAGAAATCCGTGATGATGGATTTGCACACATAAAAAATAGAAATGTTTAAGCCTACCATACAACAGGCTTTGCTGATCCTGGGCAAAAGGTAGCTTCATAAGTACTCACTCGCTTTTGGTCGGAGCATATTGCACACTTACTCGGGCAGATTTATGCTGTACACAAGCCTCATGTCCTGAGGTCTCCAATGCCACAAAGGCACATGAAGAAGAAAAGGTTGGACACTCATAGCACAAATGGATCTTAGAGGATAAGGCTCATGTTGATCCACTAAAAGGTAAAAGATACAGGATTTAGCGGCCGCCCCGCATGGGAGGCATGTCCTCAAAGCCCTCCTCGTCCTCCATATCGTCCATGTCAAACTCGTCCATGGGGGAGGCAATCTCCCCAGTGAACCTGCACCAGTCGAAGAGTGGCATGGTCAAGACCCAATATTTAACTCCCAAAACTGCAGCACAAGTGCTACTGTGCTGTAGCCATGGCAGTGGGGCAGCAGCAACAGCAAGAAGGCGTTGAAGTCGGGCTGCAGCCATTTGCCTTCCAATCAACGACAATGTGCTACTTTCAGCTTGGGCACCACAACATGCAGCTTCCAGTGACAATTAGATACAAATTGGTGGGTTGCAAGAGGGTTTCCCTCTCTGGCTCCCCGCAACACCTACCATTCCACCGCCCGGGGGATGATGGAGTCCTTGATGGAGTAGCCTATGTCAAAGTCGGCGGTCAGCTCTTCCTGCAATTCCTGCAGGGCCTCATCATCCAGAGCCTCCGGGTCCTCAGGAATCTGCAGCAGCAGCGGCGTCAGCAGCAGCAGCAGGTAATGAGCACTCTTGTTCCATATTTCCATACCAGCAAAGAAACACGATGGGGCTCATTTTAAACTGCGAGTTCAATGGGACCTCAATCAAGGTCCTCAAGGTTCTGCTGCATCATCATCATTAGCATCATCAGCATCAGCATCAGCAGCTAGCCATATCCAACAAAGGAGTTCAATACAATAGGACATAAGAAGGGTCCTCAGGGATCTGCCTTATCCAACAATGGAGCTCAATACAACCTTGATAGGACATTAGAAGGGTCCTCAGGAAGCAGAAGCAGCAGCAGCAGCAAAGAGCGCCCAGCCATGTGCAAGAAAACAGTAACTAAAAATGATATACATGCCTTGCAAATTTTGGCAGACTGGCACAGAATTTGGCAAATCTACTGCGTACATACACTGTTTAGCAACTCTAACCAAGACGCGCCCTGCAGCTTGAGGTTGATAGAACCTATGTCAGTGCTTGGTGTTGTTCAATAAGCTCTTATGATGAGCTGAAAGCCTGCTGGATGCACACCTGGGGGGGGTCAAAGATGTTGAAGAAGGAGTCACAGGGCACGCTCTCTGTGACAAATGACTTGCCGCCTTGGCCCTTGGCTCCGCCTTGGCCCTTGGCCCCACCCTTCACACGCTTCTTGCGCTGCAGCAACAAAAACAGACACATGTGCAGCATGAGGTCAAGAGCGCATCAGTACCTAACATGGACAGCAGCATAGACTCGCTTGCTGTGTGCTGCAGCAATGTACGCGCCACATTCTCAAGCATAAAAACTAGCGCTTACAATAGCGCTTACATTAAGGGATGGGTAAATAGGGTCTGATCAAAATGCCAGAGAGGTTCTATAGAGGCTCTGAAGAGCCTCGACAAGAGTCTGCCAAACCCTATTTACCCATCCCTACTTGCATTAGCTTACAAGAGCGCTTACATTTGAATATGCCAGCCAGGGTACAGGCAGTGCCTACTCGCTGCAGGTACTGCAGCATCAAATCTGGCAGGCCAGCCAAATGGCAGAATCTCAGGATAATTTGTAAGAAACACGGCTTAAGCTTGCCTTTCAAAGCTTCCAACATAGGCTCAGAGAGGGTGTCATCCTGCTCCACCCACATATCACAGACAAACAAAACCAGTGTCTGCTTGAAATTGTGCTAGATGTGGTGGTAGAGAGAGGAGAAGGATGTTTTACTGTCACAGTGACGTGCTATATTCTATAATTGGAGCACACACAAGTGTCAGGTGGCCCCTTGGTAGCTTTGGGCACAGAAGCTATGAGTTGTGGCTCCCTGATAGCTTGGGCACTGAAGCTATTAAGGGCTCCCTGGAGCTTGGGCACTGAAGCTATGAGCAGTCATAATAACTGCAGATAGACTGTGCTCTTCAGGCACTGAAACTGTAAGCAGTCATCATGATTGCAGTTAGACTGAGCTCTTCATTCCCTTGTGCTGCACAGGCCGCCTCCCAGCTCAGAAATTTACGGGCATGAGTCTCCATACCCCCAGAGAGCCAATCAGCCGCACAACTCAGGTAGGACGAGCCTCTTCTGGCCCAGTAACCTGATCATCATCGCTAACATCTGCGACTAGCTGCTTGGCGACCATCCTCATTAACCTCACCTTCATCCTCATCAAGACCATCAGCATCCTCATTCTTATATGCACGAGCAGCAGCTACCTACATACAGACTCCTTGATGCAACACGCGCTGCACGCATCCCCCCCTCCCCACCTGCTCGACAGTCACATCCAGGGCGGGGTCCTTCCACTCAATTTTGCAGCCCACAAAGCGCTTTGGGATGACATCCTCCTCCGGCTCCAAGATGTACGACTTCTCTAGGGTCTGGGCAAGCACACGCAGCGGATAGGAGTGTGAAACATCACACTAGACAAGCGCGCACAGTGGACAGGAGTGTGAAACATCACACTAGACAAGTGCACACAGTGGTGAGGAGTGTAAGTTACATCACACTGGGCGAGCGCACGCACGCAGGGCAGGAGTGCTGGCGCAGGGTCTGGAGGAGCACACGGAGGGCAGGCAAAGGGATGTTAGCGCCAGGCTCAAATGAGTGAGTGCACAGTTCTATGTGGGAATGTCCAAGCTCAGGATCCAAGCAACCCCGTTTAGAAGAGTGGCTGCCTTGCTTGGCTCATGACTTTACTGGGCACAGCATAAACTCTGGCGCCTTTGACGTACGGCACGCGTACGTCTCAAGGCAAGTGCTGGGGTGTAACATGTGCTGAGCAGCCGAAAGGCACCAGCCCCTGCTTCCAGGCCCGTCATCGTAGCTGTGATTAAAACCCCTTGGCCATAACTTTGCAGGTGGACACCTTTGATGCAAGCCCTCCTTCAGCTCCAAGCACACCTTGTTGCTGAAGTACTTGTTGTCTGCAAACTCGAACAGCAGCTTGAAGCCGCGCTCCTCGCCAGTGAACACCTGCGATCCGCAGGACACGCGTGTTCCATAGACACAGGCTTGCATGGCGCTGCGAGGTCCATCTCTGTCCCCCGTAAGTCCTGCTCGTCTTTGCAAGCTCGAGGCTGTACACGTCAATCTTGATTCTGCTCTGGTCATGAGGGGGCCTTGCAGCTGGGCGAGTGAGCCGGTTGGGCGAGCGAGCCGACCAGATGGTGGCGCGTGATCAAGCCACAGGCACACAGGCCCGGACATACACATACCCCAGCTGAAGCTGTGCTAATGGGCGTTGGCCACAGCGCTGCAGTCTGCACCGCTGTGGCGTGTGGCCAGGCAGCACAGACGCACGCGCATGCGTGTGCATGTGTATGTGAACGTGTGAGTGTGTGTGTGCGCGCGTGTGCGTGGTGGCCGGGCGCTCGATGTTTCCAACAACATATTCGTGCCAAAATCAGCAGCACGCACACGCTCACACTTGTGCGCACACGCATGTGCACACTCACATACACACAGCCACATGTTCCAGGACCAGCATTAGTGCAGCCCCCCAGGCCAGCATACAAATGGCCAGAAGTGTGAGGGCTTGTGCACCACAACATGCGCTTCCCCTCTGTCCTCTGTCGCACCCCAAAGCTGCCTCACCTCTGCCCTGACGTCCACCAGGCTGTTCAAGACATCCATGTCGCGCTCAGTGATGTAGCTGCCAACCTGCGAGGCCAAGGCAGCGCCATGGGAGCACCATTCAGGACATTCAGGACATTCAGGACATGCTGCCAGACCAAGCAAGCACGCACCCTTCAAAGCATCTATGTTGTGCTAAATGGTGCAGCTACCAGCCTGCAAGGCCAGAAGTGCACCCAAACGGGAGAAAGCCTCAGGCGGCGCACTCTATGCACGCACTGCACGCAAGGCGGGCACCGGTTGTTGCACGCGCTGCCCTGCCTTGTTCACAAAAGGCCCAACACGCGCGCCCGACAGCTTGAGAAAACATGTGCAAGCGCACGCAAGGCGGGGTGGGCAGGACAGAAACCCATGCATGCCCAGCCTGAGGGTACGGCAGAGGCTGCGCATGCGAAAGCAGGTACCTGCTGCTGCTTGGGGGCCCACGTTCTTAGTGGCAGCCCACGTTCTTAACAGCAGCCCACGTTCTTAGTGGCCGCGGGCAGCAGGGCAAGGGCCATGCTTTGGGCTCAATAGGATGAAGCATGCCAGGTCAATTGGAAATCCGCTTCCGGAAATCCATGTGCAGGTATTCCATCTCCAGCAGCCTATGTGGCCTGAGGCACTGGCAAGCTGCTGCATCGTGTGGCATGCATGGCCGCCACGCAAGAGCGCTTCAGGCCGTGGGTGCCGTGGCTGCGTGCTGCGCCCCTGGGGCGCATTGTGCTGCCGCTCAGCCATTGTGTGCCGCCAGCAGGCAAAATGTGCTAGGGACGCCAGGCGCTCACCTTGTCGTGCTGGTAGAAGGCGGTGGCCCAGAAGCCTGGGATGCACTTCTCATCTGCGTACACAGCATCAGAGGAAGCACCCTAGCCAGTTGTTTTAGACCAGCGGCAGTGCGCTTGCTTGGACTGCTCAGCAGCTGACTTGCAAAGCAGGGACTAGCAAGCTGCGGCATGGACGCTTGCATGAGGGCGACGCGACAAGCAATTCCTCGCAAGCAAGTTCTGCAAGCAAATTTAGTGCTTGGCCAGATTTCAGGAAGGGCTGCTTTATAGGGGTCGAGGGCTGGAGCACATGAGCGTGGCCCCAACTGAATGCGTGTGGAGGCATCCAACAAAGCCCCTCAACAAGCTGGATGTCAAGTCCTGGATCTAGAATCACGAGCCCGTGCACCAGGATGCTGGGTTGTAGTGTAGTGTAGGTGCTCTGATAAAATCCAGGCGCAAGCCATCAATAGACCACGCGAGCTGATCTCCTTTCCCATCCCCTTCCTTCCTCCTTCCCTGCCAACCTGTCCTCTGACTCACGGGCTCACAACACCTCCCCACACACGCACACGCATGTGCACATAAACGCACGCACCTGGCTCTCCATCGTCAGGGATGTCGTAGGTGCCCACCTCCTTTTTGCCGCTGACAATATCGCGTCGCTCATCAAACAGGGGCGCTGCAAGCAAAAGGCGTGCAGGCATGCGCGACAGAGGCTGTCAGGGATTAACCAAGCACAGGGAGCAGAGGAGAGGCTCGTGGCCACTGGGTGTGTGCATCATCACCCTCGTCACCTGTGCTGCTGCTGCTGCTGCTGCTGCTGCTGCTGCTGCCGCCGCCGCTGCTGCTGCTGCCGCCGCCGCTGCTGCTCAAGTTTGAGACAGCCTCCCATGAGCAGGGCAGGCATGGGGGAGAGTTTCTGAAAGCACACAATGAGGGCCCACATGCGCTTTTGCCACTCTTTGTCCTGTTGCCGTGTGACCGTCCCTTGTAATGAGCCCCTGGTGTGTGTGCCCATGTTGGGCCGGTACCTTGTTGCGTGGCCTTACCACATGTGTTTGTTATTGTTCGCCTGTCCCCTTCTGACACCTTAGCCCTTCTGCTCCCTTGCATGCAGGCTCCTGCCTTGCTGCAGCACGCGCTCACCGCACTTCTGGAGGTATTTGTTCTGCAGCTGTGCGAGCTCAAGCTGGTAGCTGCGGCTGGTGGTGTCGTAGCTCTCCTGGAGCTCCTTGAGGGCCAGCACCCGCCTGCAGACACAATAAGCAGGGGCACGGACATGGTGGCCACAGCAGCGTGTGCGCTCGGCTGCGCACATGTTGTGTATTCCTGGAATATTACTCCTGCCCGTATAATAGACGCTTCTACTCGGACGCACTTGGGCCCCATCTGCAAGGAAGGCCCTCACAGCGATGACCGCTGTCCCTAATCTTGCACATTGTTGCAGGCGTGCCAACGGAGCTTGACCAGCTGGCGCATCACGTGTGCCGTGAGGGAAGTGAGTGCATGGAGGTCCGAGTGGGTCTTCCCACCATGAGCACACATGTGAGGTAGTTCATGGTCTTCAGGCCCCTGTGCTGCTAAGTCCCTGCTTGCCCATGCTGCGCCCATGACTCAAAACAAAATGCCGTGATCCAATGGCAAGCCAGATCTGGATCCTAAGGTTGCTCCCCACAATACCTTAAAGCCTTTGCTATGGAGGGATCAGATGGTCATTGCTATTGCAAACACGAATGCAAGGGAAACTCAACTGAGTCCAAGGCCCTGGCATCGCGCACATCGCTCATCTGATGCACATGATGATTACAGAGCAGAACAGCTGGTCGCGGGATCCAGCCCTGCACACCTGCGGACGCCAGCACTCAGACCATCCATAGGATCAAACTCGCCCTCATCGAAGTCTTCCAGCTCTGGCACACTGGTGGGCTCAGGCATGCGGGCCGGCTTGCCTCCCTTGGCCTTTGCTGCGACAGCCCGAGAGCTGCTGAGGCTCAGCTGGGGCATGTTCTGCAAACACATAAGCAGGTTGCATGCTGTTGAACTGCCCAGCTGCATGCCGTGCCTGTTTAGCAGCAGCATGCTGAGACCCTATACGACCCTGCATGCAGCAGCCTATTGGGGGCCACAAAACTTGAATAACTCTTGCACTCATGCAAATGACTGCACCCACCATTCGAAGAGGGGCCAGCAGGTTGAGGCTGCGCTGGGGCCGCATGCCCGCAGCTGAAAGCATAGCACAGCCCTTGTGCAGAAATGATAGCGCCATAGTTAGGCGCAACTAAAAAATGAAAAGAGGGGGTTTGGTACCGTAACGTTACGGTAGCACCAGTTTGGGTAGTTTGGGTAGTTTGCAAGCATCAGAAATAAGTTCCAAATTTTTTGTATCACTTCTTAATTCATTTGGATCGACCCGCCATCATGGTGAGTGCCAGAAGTCCTTGATGCCTACCCGCAATCAGGACAGAGCTCCAATCTCAAAGGCTTGCTTGAAATCAGTTCATTAATTGAAGTGAATGTGGGACGTTGCCGCTCTTTTGATCTCTTGTCAGCAGGACATCAGGAGGACCTGCACGTCTCTTGGACATGTCTAGTTCCATTCAGACCATGTTTACATGCACAGAACTACTTGTTACTGCACACTAAGTAATGGGAGCGAGTGTCAGCTCCCTTCTTCACTCTCTTGCACCACCGTCGGTTGTGCAGGAACAGCTCTCTCCGCTGTCTTCACCTGTCCCAGTGGCCATGTATCCCATGCTCAGCACCGTCTTCCTAGCCTTGGGACTCCTCCTCACAGGTGTCTTCTTCCTGTACCAAGTCTCCCATACTCGGCATGACAGGGTGCTTGTGCAGGAATTGGCATTAGGTGGCATTTCCTCAGTGGCATTAGGTCTTGGTGCCTTCTTCTTGCTGTTATGGACGGGTGTATATGTTTAAAGATTAGGTAAGTCCGTTTGCCACAATGCATGAGATTTGGGGCACAGCCTCAGAACGCATACTCGGACGTGGCACATACCGTGCTGGAGAGAGGACTTTCCTTCATGCAGCTTCCTTGGGCCGTTCTTTCACTGTGGCATGTGCACCCAGTGTGAAGGTGTGCATGTGTGCAAAGGGGAAGAGGTATGGGCAGGCTTGGTGTAGGTGTTTGTGCACGTGCACATGCCCAGGTGTGACGTGTGTGGACATGTGCGCGCGTGTGTGTGCCTGTGCCTGCGCTTGATTACCCTTACTCAAAGCCCCCAGTCTATAAAGAGATTTTTCTTGCACACCACCTTATTTGACGGGACGTGGATTCATGCATAAATAAAAAAGATCCATGATTTTGTCTGCGTGTCTGACATTAATTGCTATTTTCTCCTGAACTCTTATAGTTTGACATTTAATGGTAGGCTGGTTGGTCATATGCTCAGAACAACCACTTTCTCCAGGCCTCCTCTACCAGGTAAATGAGGCTGATGGCGAGTGATACAGGAAGGACAAGGGAAGGCCAGTTTTGCACGACTGTTTCTGCTGAACGAGGGCAGCTTAGTTTATGCCTGCAAGGCCTGCAGCCTAAATCCAGACTTGGGTGACCTCGCCAGCATTATGGAGTCATGAAAAGGAAGGGAAGATGATGCACAGCATATGCATATTCAACTGCCAGTGGATCTCAAGCCCACAGGACATCATTTTGCAGAGTGTAGGCTGCAAACAAAGCACTGGTCATAACAGCAAGATTGCATGCCTCCTAAGTGGCATGCAGCACGTTGTGCGACAATGACACTGCACAGCACTCTACAGGGTCTTGCTAGCCAGTGGTAGTTCCAACCACTGCCGGTGCGTGGGACATAGTTGCATAGAAACCTGCCAGAGACATCAGTACTACTGAAGTAGTAAGTTTACAAGTTTAAGTTTGACCTTCAGCCAGGTAGTTTGACTGATCAGGTTGCTGGTGAACACCAGCCATAAAAAAAACATCCATAAGCTCTGAAATAAAACAATAGGAATAATTAGTTTGTTTCTGGAAAAAATTGAAGACATCTTCAGAACAAGCTTGGGAGAAATAAAAGGCTCCAGTCTGATTGTCAGAAATTTTGTGTGCCATAGGTAAATCGTGAAACAAGTCTGCAAATTGAAGCCTCAACGAACACATTTGCGTGCAAGGGCACAAGAATAGAGCGTGTTATTCATCTTGACTTGCCTGCAAGCCACACTTATCACAGGTACCATCATGATGCTCCCAGCTTCTTGTCTCGACTCGCAGCGCATGGGAATGTAACCTGAAACGTGCCACGCTGCGCTGTGTTTGCCTGCCTAAATCCAGATACAGATACTTAGGTACATAAAAAGGCGGTCCATCAACAGTCACCGTCCTTAGAGGCAAAGCAACCCAATTATGATGTTTTGCAGCCTTGTCCATCTGATCTTCATTACCTAGCTGGTTTGCCTGGTACCAGATACTCCTCAACCTCTTCCTCACATCGACAACAAATTGTGACTGTGGGATCGTTTGAAATGTTCTCACGCGATGCTGGAAATCACTGCTCCTTTCAAAACCATGAAAAGCATCCAAGAACTCAGCACACAAGCACTTCTTGTTAAATGTGCTCATCGCAATATCAGCCTTAAGGACTTTGGCAAGAGTGCTACTATTACTGCAAAGCAGAGCATTATAGAATCTCACAGCCGCTTGGAACCAATAGAATTGCAAGGGCTCTTGGCCACACTCACGTAACACAGACCAGTTGGGAGTGGTGCGCTTTACACCTAAGATACCTAAAAGGAAGCACATGTGAACTGTTTGCAGAGGGCAGTCCATCTCAGCTCCTTGCTTCATGTACCTAGTGCCCTATATCTGACTTGCATACATGCTTGCTGGAAGTGCATAACCTTTAGCCAACCAAAGCATGCTGTGTGGTCTATCTGTTAAGCGGTGCTCCGATGCAAACTGCCTGATTCTACGACAACCAGC
>LKMJ01007610.1_pt1 | contig 10216 bp, 11 predicted proteins | sample 643391 | NCBI WGS metagenome assembly LKMJ01 (sample SAMN04112250, study PRJNA286221) | soda lake metagenome | biome: soda lake; feature: Kulunda Steppe; material: water; isolation source: sample PL-Br10 brine of Picturesque Lake | place: Russia: Kulunda steppe | collected 2010-07
CTCCGGCCAGCACCACGAGTTCGCCGGTGTGCGATTCTCGGTCGAGAATCCCGCCGAGTCCTCCGACCGCACCGAGTTTCTCTTCGTTCGACCGTGTCTCCTCGACACTCACACGAACGTTCTCGTACTCCGTCTCCGAGAGATATGACTCGAACTGGGGTACGAACCTGCTGTTCGTCGAGAGATATACCGTCTCGACCCGCTCGTCCGAGCAGATAGGTCTGAGGAGGGAATCGAGGACAGTCTCCTCACCGAGAGAGAACAGCATCTTCGGGAGATCCGACGAGATGGGCCACATCCGTGTCCCGTATCCGCCTGCAAGGATGACCACGTCCATCACAACTCACCGCCTGCTTGGACAATCACGGGTCTCCGTTCCGAAACGGTTTGTCGCCCGTCTGTGTCTGCTATCTGGACCATGCCAAACGAACTCTCTGGCGGTCGTTAGATAACTATCGGTTTTTCTCAGTCGGACAAAATACCGTTCCATCTCTGAAGACGCGATGATTCTCCGGAGCGCTCACGCGAGTTCCAGAATAGCCCGCAGCGCGAGGACGATTATCACGAGCGCGGCGATGGCATACAGCAGTCGAAGATATCGGGTAGCGGCTGGGACCTCCTCGCGGACGAGTGGGTTCGAAGTCCAGACAAACTGGTGATACGAGATGCCCGCCCCGAGCAGTGCGAGACAGACAGAGAGGGCCACTGCGAGTTCGAGAGAAACGCCAAACTCCATCAGGTACAGGGGGCCAAACGAGATGAACGCCGTCGCCAGCAGGAGCGCGACGACCAGAAACGGGACCGGGTCGATTGGCTCTCCATCCCTGTTCTTCGGGCGCATTACTGCCGATACGGGCTGGAACACGAAAAGCCCCCTCACTACCCGACAGGAGATTTATTACGGGAATGGTCTACCAGTTGTATATGGAACTGCAATTCGACTCCGAGGGCGACCCGCGTGTCCACCTCGTTATCAACATCGTGCTGTCGGCACTGCTCGTCTACATCCTTCTGTGGGGACTCGACCTGCTCGGAACCCTCGAATTCACGCTCGTCAGATTCGCCCTCGGCACACTGATACTCGCGGCCATCACCCACGTCCTTATCTGAGCGACGGCTGTGAGTTCTGATTCGGCTCCAATCCTGTCGAACGTGAGGAATGTGATTTGGAGCGTGCAAGATGCAGGCGCGAATCTCGCACGACGGCTCAGTCCGTTTGAGGCTGGTGTGATCGAGTAGTACAGGTATCTCTATAGCTCGCGGTTGAATTCGACGGTGTTCGACGAAACAACTAATGGTAAGACTAGCGTATTACCTACGTATGTCTGGAGCAACTACGAGAGGCAACGAAGACGACGAGATCGTTACGGTAAATTTCAAGCTCACCGAGGCGTTCCTCGACGAAATTGACGACACGTGGCAGGGGCGCGGTTTTAATAGTCGGAGTGAGTTCATTCGCTACACACTGCGTGACGCTGTGGAGTTTCCGACGTTCGACCGCGACGAACTCATTGCCCTTCTTGAGGCCGAAGAGGATGTTCGGAGTGGTCGAACAATGACGGCAGACGAGGCGCGCGAGCGGTTCGGAACGGACGATGAGTGACGGCGAGTGGACGTGGGAACTCTCCTCGAACGCGCGAGACGACCTCGATGCGCCCTGTTCCACGCGGTGTGAGAGACGTACGACACAGGAGTCACTGCTGGGGCGGTCAGTTCACGATTGTACAGCTGACGAACCACTCAGCAGGCACAGCCCGTCGTCCCGGTGGACCGCTCGAAATCCATCTCCGTACCACACGCTGGACAACTCGGCGGTTCGTCCCCCTCCACGTCCACGTCTCGAATACGTTCGCTGCAGTCGTGACACCAGTACGCCCCCTTCGACCCGTCCGTCGTGTTCGCACTCGAAGAAGCCTCCAGCACCTCACGAACTGTACTGAGAATACTCATGCTTCTAGACAGATTGTGTCTCGTCTTAAAGGCTGTGCGGGTGTGTACCACGACCGCTCACTCGACATCCTCGGCGAGGGCAGCCAGCGCACGCTTGAGTTCTCCTTTCCGCTTCCAGGCGGCGACCCGGTCCATCACGAACGCCGGTCGAATACCCATGCTGACGGTCGAGACCGCCGTCACGGTCGTCCCTTCGTTTGCCGAGAGATACGTTATCGTCGTCTCCATCGTCTCCAGTGGCTGTCCCTCTGCTTCCTCCTGTTCGTAGAATATCTCGTTGTCGCGTTCTTCGAACCGGAGCACTAGCTGGAGTCCCCGTCCGCCAGCGACGATTCGCCAGTCGTCGTCCCGTTCCTCGATATCGAAAATGTCGAAACTCCCCTCGTACTCGACGATGGTCGCCGGGTCGAGCGCGTTCTTGACCATCACTGGCGACGCGTTGACGACTCGTGAGACCTCGACCGTTCGCATAGCCACGAGTTGAACCCGTCGGTACAAAAAGGTGGGTTCGCCGTTCGATTATGGGCTTGCTACGGTTCGACGGTGTGGTTGCTACGGTTCGAGAACGGACCTTCTACGGTTCGATGACGAGTTTGCCCATGAACGAGTCTTCCATCACAGCACGCTGTGCTTCACCTGCCTCGTCGAGGCTGTAGCGACGCGCGAGCTCTATCGACAGCGCGCCGGTGTCCATGAGATGGGCAACACCACGAAGCGGGACGCGTAGATCTGGCGTGTTGAACATACTCATGAACTGGTAGGAGACGTCCTTCGAGCGGGCTGCTCCGACGGCGTCGAACCCCGGACTGGGGTCGTTCTCGCCGATACCGACGACACGACAGCTCTCGGCGGCGACTTCCGCGTCGAACTGCAGGTAGTCGTCGAGACGGTGGTCGAGCACCACGTCGACGCCCCCATCGGATGCGTCCAGTACTGCTTCGGTGAGGTCGTCTCGCGAGTAGTCCAGTACCGTCTCTGCACCGAGTGCAGAGAGCGTGTCGTGATGCTCGGGACTGGCTGTCGTGATGACGCGGGCGTTGACTGCAGCGCCGAGCTGGACTGCGGCGTGGCCGACACCGCCGGAGCCACCGTGGACGAGACAGTACTCGGCAGGGTCGAGCGAGGCGTGGTCGATGAGTGCCCGCCAGGCGGTTACCGCAACGACGCCTGCCGCACCTGCCTGTGCCATCTCGACCGAGTCGGGTAGTGTCACCACGCGGTCGTCGGGGACCGTCGCGTACTCGGCGTATCCGCCCTGAAAGGACACGTTTCCGATACCGGTTCCGTAGACCCTGTCGCCGGGTTCGAATCCGTCGACGAACTCACCGACGTCGGCAACGGTGCCGGCGAAATCGACACCGGGTGTAAACGGCAGGCTGGCCGGCGGGTACGACCCCTCGCGGAAGTAGGTGTCGACGGGGTTGACCCCTGCCGCTTCGATTTCGACGAGCAGTTCGTGTCCGCCGGGTGATGGTCGGTCGCTCTCTTCTACCTCGAGTACCCCTGGGCCACCGTGTTCGTGAAGTTTGACGGCTCGCATACGTTCTCTGACTCCCGCCGGGAACGTATAGATTTGGCTTGCCGTTCTATTCACACCGATTGTTCGTCCACTCAGTTTTACTTCGGTTGCCGCCGAGGTGAGCGCATGGACCTCGCAATTACGAACACGCAAGCGCTCACGATGACCGGCGACGGCGTCGGACCTATCGATGACGCGGCAATCGGTATCGACGACGGCGAACTCGTCTACGTCGGCCCAGACGACCAGTTCGACTCCGAGAGAGCCGAGACGGTTCTCGATGGCTCAGACCACCTCGTCATTCCCGGGCTCGTCGACGCACACTCTCACATGCGTCTCACGATTCTCCGTGGTGGTGCACAGGACGTCCCGGAAATCGAGTGGATGAACAGGGCGCTTGCGCCACTCGCTCGCCATCTCGATGAGGCTGACCAGACTCTGGGCGCGAAACTCGGCGCAGTCGAGGCTGTCTGTGCTGGTGCAACGACCATCTGTGAGTACGCCGGAAACGTCGAAACGCTCGTCGAGAACGTGTACGACCCGCTCGGCGTCCGTGTGGTCGCGAGCGAGACGATAAACGAGATAGCCGACGACCGCGACGGCCTCGGTCCACGGACACTCCCGACGTTCGACCCTGCGCTGGGCGAGAGCGCGCTCGAACGAACGGAACAGCTTTTCGACCGCTACGCCGACACCGACCGCATCTCCATCACGTACGGTCCCCAGGCCGTCGATATGGTCTCACAGGAAACGCTCGAAGAGGTCGCGAAGCGTTCGGAAACCCACAACAGGGATGTTCACATGCACGTCGCGCAGGGCGAACGCGAACGCCTGCAGGTCGAGGAGCGCTACGGACCGGAAACGAGTTCTGTCAGCGTCCTCTCCGAGCTGGGACTGGTCAACGACCGTCTCATCGCGGCTCATCTCCACGACGCGACACCCGAGGAACGCACACGACTGGCCGATGCAGGTGTGCGGATGGTCGGCTGTCCCAGCTCCATCGGCGCTATCGACGGGGTCGTTCCACCTGTTCTCGAGTATGCCGAACACGGTGGTACTGTCGGACTCGGAACCGACCAGGCACCTGGAACCGGGAGACACGACGTGCTTCGAGAGGCGAGAACAGCGGCGATACTCACGAAGTGTGACCGGGGTGACCCCCGGGCGCTCCCGGCGTGGCAGGCGTTGCGGCTGGCGACTCTCGGCGGTGCACGTGCACTCGGTATCGACGACCGCGTCGGCAGCATCGAAGAAGGCAAGCGCGCCGACCTCGCACTCGTCACTCTCGACGCGATGGCGATGGCCCCGGTTGTCGAGACACCGTTTCATACTGCCGTTTCGAACCTCGTCCACTCGGCTGTCGGCACCGCAGTCGAGACAGTGCTCGTCGACGGCGAGTTTCTGGTCCGGGACGGCGAGTTCCTTGCTGTCGATGTCCCGTCTCTCGTCCAGGAGGTCACCGACCGGGGACGGTCGGTCTTTGACCGTGCGAGTGAGGATTGGCGAACGGCAGGCTCCGTTCTCGTGGACGATGCCGACAGCGGTCGTCTGTGATAGCATCATAGCAACCCGTCGCCACGATATAGATAGACCGACACAATCGTTCACTCGTCTGTACAGTCCTGACATCCTGGGACACGACACCTGTCTTTTTTGCAGTCGTCTCAGGGGACGTCAGCAGCAACCCTCGTATCGACCCGATGGTTTATTTATCGTGTCACCCAGGTTTTCGTATGGATAGAGCAGACCAAGACTCACAGCGGGAGCTTCTTGAGCACGTCCTCGTACCGGTCGCACACGAGGACGATGCACTCAAGACGGCAAAAGCGCTTGCACCGTACAATCCCGGGCGAGTAACTGTCCTCCACGTTGTTGAAAAAGCAGGTGGTGCACCCGACAAAACTCCTGTCGAACAATCCGAAGAGATGGCTGCAAAATCATACGATGCCGTCAGTACAATCTTCCCAGATGCTGAAATAGACCTCGCGTATGCTCGAGATGTCGTCGAAGCCATCTTCGACACAGCAGAGGAGATTGATGCTAGCGTGGTCGCCTATCGGTCCCGAGGCGGCAATCGAATCGTGCAGTTCCTCTCTGGCGATCTGTCTCTGAAGCTCGTTACTGAGTGTGAGCTACCAGTCATCGCACTTCCCCAGGTAGACTCAGCGGAGTGACCAATCTCACTAACCGCATGGAAGCGGTACAGTTATTCAGACTCGGTCTCGGGAGAGTGTTTGGTACAGGCCTTTCTGAAAGTATAGGTTGCGATTTCAGTTGCATCAGGTGGACACCGTCGAAGTGGAGCTGTCCTTCTCTTTGAAGGCTTCCAGAGTCGTTTCTTCTCCCGGTCCGGTGAGAACACGGTGACGATGTCGTTCGGTTTGATTTCCGTGTTCCCCTGAGGAGTAATCATGTCGTCGCCCCGCTCTATCGCAATCAGCAGCGCGTCATCTTCGAGCATCCCTGCTTTGACAGCCTCCTGGACTGTCTGTTCCACAATCGGTGCTTCCTCGTCAACAGCAATATAGATGACCTCCGTCTCGCCTGCCAAGGATAACCACGTGCACACTCCCGTTGCAGGAGGGAACGTCAGCCACGTAGTCACGCCTCGAGACGGGTCATTCAGTGACATCTCTGAACGTGTACCCTCCGAGCACAGCGCCACAGTTGGGGCAGCATACTGTCCCCCTATCGCGTTCACGCTCGCGCGGGTTATCGACACGAACAGATTCGAATGTGAAGTCCGTAGCTTCGCCGTCGTACCCGCAGTGAGGACAGGTGGCCATGTGTCTAATCCCTCTCGTTCTGTTCAGTAGTCAGTAACCGATAGGCAATGGCCTCTCGGAGCGTCCGTTCTTGTTCCCGTGCATCCCGACTCATCAAGACAGTTCCTTTCGCGTTAGCTACGATTTCGTTTGGAATCGACCCATACAGTGCTCGTGCAACTGTCCCCTGACCGGTTGCCCCAACACTGACGGTCTCATACTCTGTCACTGTCTCAACGAGTGTGGAGCGAACGGTATCGCTCACCACTACGTTGGCTTCATACTCTTCAGCATCGAGGCCTGCTTCTTCTGCTAACTCTGCAATCAGTTCTTCGCCAACTTTCTCCGGGTCGGGCACGTCTTCATCTCTTTTTTGGACAGTAAGCAATGTCAGTGACGTATCGTCTCCATCGAACGACCGCACTATTTCAGCGCCACGTCGAACTGCGACAGGCGCATTAGGGCCCCTGCCAGCCAGCGCAACGACGTTCCCTGGCGTCTCAGTTGGGTCCTTGACGAGTGTAACTTCACAGGGTGCTCGTTCAAGAACTGGATCGATTGTCGTCCCAAAGAGAACCTCTCGACGGCTTTTGGGTCCAGCCCATCCAAGCAAGACTTGCGCTGCGTTTTCTTCCTCAATAACGGACAGGAGTGCTTTTGACGCAGACCGCCCGACGAGCTCTCGGGTGCGGAGCGGGACCTCCAGTTCGTCTGCAATGGATTTCGCGTTCTGTAGCAGTTCCTGCTGGCGTTCAACACGCTCCTCTTCAACTTGTGCTGGTGAGGTCTGCGGTGGGACCTCGATTACGTTGACGGCAATTAGTTCGGCATCTTGTTCCTGTGCTGCGGCACTGGCCGCGGCATATCGGATGAGTGGTCGCTGCGTGTTCGGATTGGCCACTGGCACCACCACACGGTACAGGTCGTCTGCTTCAGTTTGTTCCTCCGGTGGTGCGACAGCCTCACCGACCAGACTCGTCGAGCGTGCGTTCTCTCTTGCATACAGTCCCCACCACCCAATCGACACAAAGACGATTAGAATACCGATGAGCTGTACAACAGACAACGGCGCGAGTGATACTTCGACCGAGGCCAGGGGTACTCCGACTCCGAATAGTGCATCCGGGGTTCGAATGACTGCTGGGTCCTCACCCATCTGCACCATGACGCCGAGGCAGGCAAGAAACCCGGCAACTGGAACTGCAGGGTACAGTATCGAGGGAATCCGGAAGTCCGGATTATACGCCTCCGGTTCAGCCCGCCGAAGAACGACCACAGCGATGTGGACAAGTGCGTACGTCAGGAGAAACATGAACGCTGCCACATCTGCCAGCGTAGCAATGGGGAGTGGGCTGGCAATCAACACAAGAATGACAATACCTGTTGCGACAATCGCACGATACGGTGTGCGATAGCGGCGGTGAATTTTGTTGAGCCAGTCCGCGAGAATACGGTCTCGCCCCATGGCGAAGTTGACACGAGCAGCCGAGAGAATCGATGCATTTGCCGAGGAAATTGTCGCCAGAATCGCCCCGACAATCATGATTCCGAACCCGATGGTCCCAATCGAAATGCTGAACCCGGCGATGCCAATACTCCCGAAGATGCCTGCCGCCTCCCGCGCAACATCCGCGACTGGTACATCAGAATTGGCCAGCACGTCAATCGGAAGTACACCAGTACTGACGAGCATGACCAGTACGTAGAGAAGCGTTGGCGTGACGACGGCTGCGACCATCGACAACGGCAGATTTCGTCCCGGCTCTTTGATTTCCTCAGCACTGGTCGCAATCACTTCGAAGCCGATGAACGTGACGAACACAGTTCCGGCGGTCACGCCGACAGCCGCCCATCCTTCACCACCGGTAAACGGTGTGAGGTTGTCCGGGTTAATGCTCAGCAGTCCGACAACGATGAAGACCAGGATGAGGCCGACGAGTGAAATGACAATGTAGTTCTGGAACGAGCCGGTTTCTTTGACGCCGCGGTAGTTCAACAGGACGAGAAGTGTAGACATTATCAGCGCTGCGACGACGACGAGGAGCGCCGTCGAATCCTGGTTCAGGAGGTACTGCCCGAATCCGAGCATGTAGAAGGCAGTGGCAAACATCAAACCTGCCCACATTCCCCACCCGACAATTGTCCCGAAGAAACTCCCCAGTGCGTGATTGATGTAGTAATAACTGCCACCGGCTTTTGGCATCCCTGTCGCAAGTTCGGAGAGCGAAAGCGCTGCGAGCAGGGCAACCACGCCGCCGATCATGAACGAAACCATACTCGCTGGTCCTGCAGCATCGGCCACGATACCTGGAAGGACAAAAATGCCTGCGCCAATCATCGTCCCGAGACCGAGCGTGTAGGCTTCAAGAAACCCGAGATCCCGGGCGAGTTCTGCATCTTGAGAGCTCATCTAAAGACACCTCTCACTGAGTTGCAACCAGAAGTCATCACTTGTTCTTCGACGAATTCCATGCTCAAAGGAATATCACGACCAAATATAAATATTACGACTCTATTTCTAAAAGCGAAATATCTGGACTATTAGTCTCGTTTTCACAACCTAGATGATTATATAGTTCGCAATCCGTACTATCATTATGGTTCATGCTAACAAACAGGCTGTGGCTGTCGAGGAATGGCTCCATGAGAGAATTACCCAGGAGCCAACGGGTCGTGCACTGTCTATGGCGGTGGTCATCTCGTTTGCTGGTCCATCCCTCAGTGCGTTACTGATGGGAACGGGCCCTCCTCATCCAGTAACCGTCTTGCCGATGGGATGTGTCACGGGCTGGCTCTGGTGGCATTTAGTTACTATTGGCAGAAGCAACGGATTTGATTGGACTCGAAATCGGTACCCCTACTGGTATGTCGCCAGATATCCCTGCATGGATTGACAGGGCTATTTTATGATTCCAATTCAGAGGGGAGATGTTTTTCGGATTCCAAAATCCGATACAAATATACCGATGCGGAAAAGATAGTACATTATGGGAAAGAACGGCGAATACCGGCTCGACGAAATTGACCGGCGGATTATTCACTCTCTCATGGGCGATGCCCGAAATACGACAGCAGCTTCGATCGCGGAAAACGTGAGTGTCTCTGATGCAACGATACGTAATCGAATCGCTCAACTCGAAGAGCATGGAATACTGACAGGCTATCACGCCACTGTCGATTTCGAAGATGCAGACGGCTCGCTGATGAATCTCTTCTTGTGCCACGCCAAATTCGGTGACGTGGAAGCGGTTGCCCGGAAAGTCGGGACAATTCCAGGTGTGATCAACGTCCGAGAACTCATGGGCGGACGAATGAATCTTCACGTACTCGCTGTCGGACAGAATACGTCAGAGTTACGCCAAGTCGGACGAGAACTCGAACAAGCGGGTGTAGACATCGAAGACGAATTCCTCCTCCAGGAAGAGTTTCATTTCCCGTATTCGCCATACGGTCCTGCCGACGAACACCGACGACAGCCACTGGCCGACTATTTGAGTCTTGCTGGTGGGGCTGAACTCGTTGAACTAACTGTTCACGAAGAAGCACCTGTCACCGGATACACACTCGCGGAAGCAACTGAGGAGGGAATCCTTGACGCTGGAACGCTCGTTATCGCCATAGAGCGTGACGATAGGGTTCTCACCCCACAGGGCGAAACAACAATCAAGGCGAACGATATCGTCACAGTCTTTTCACCGGACACTGACGAGAAGCCAGCTGTTGAAGCGTTTCAGCATCCCGATGATGCTGACTCAGTAGCGTCAATAATGTGATACTACGATGTCATTTGACAAAATTCTCCCGGATTCGTTGACTGAATCTTCCGAAAGCGACCCAAACGAGGATAACCCGACACTCTACGAGTGTCGCCAGTGTGGGACGAAGTTCGAATCGAAGCCCGAGCAATGTTCAGTCTGTGAGTCCGAGGAGATTGCAACGTATACATTCAAACCTGATACAAAAGAAGAAGCTCCGAATACAG
>LKMJ01007611.1_pt1 | contig 10215 bp, 7 predicted proteins | sample 643391 | NCBI WGS metagenome assembly LKMJ01 (sample SAMN04112250, study PRJNA286221) | soda lake metagenome | biome: soda lake; feature: Kulunda Steppe; material: water; isolation source: sample PL-Br10 brine of Picturesque Lake | place: Russia: Kulunda steppe | collected 2010-07
ACCACGGGGAAACCGAAGGGCTGTCAACACCGAACCGGGGGCTATCTCGCCTACGCCACCGGGACGTCGAAGTACGTTCTCGATATCAAACCCGAGGACACCTACTGGTGTGCGGCCGACATCGGCTGGATCACTGGTCACAGTTACATCGTGTACGGGCCGCTTTCGCTGGGTACGACCAGCGTGATGCGAGAAGGTGCCCCGGATCACCCCCACAAGGGAATCGTCTGGGAGGTGGCTGAACGCTACGACGTCGACATCTTCCACACCTCGCCAACGGCGGTCCGAATGTTCATGAAGTGGGGTGAAGCGTACCCCGCTGCGTACGATTTCGACTTCCGACACCTCACGACGGTTGGCGAACCGATCCAGCCCGAAGCCTGGCTGTGGTATTACGAACACATCGGTGACGAAAACGCTGTCATCGTCGACACCTGGTGGCAGACTGAAACCGGGGGCCATCTCATTACGAACCTGCCCGCCCTTGCCGACATGAAACCTGGAAGCGCAGGGAAGCCCGCACCGGGAATCAAACCGGCGCTGGTCGACGACGGAGGCGACCGTATCGAACCCGCCAGTGGCCAGGCTGGAAATCTGATCATCGAACGACCCTGGCCCGGCATGCTACAGACAGTCTACGGTGACCCCGACCGGTTCATCGAGACGTACTGGGCGGACTTCTCGGATACCGACTCCTCGGACTGGCGGGACTGGAATTATAAAGCCGGTGATGGGGCCGTTCAGGACGAAGACGGCTACTTCCGCATCCTTGGCCGCCTGGACGACGTGATGAACGTCGCCGGTCATCGGCTGGGAACGATGGAACTGGAGTCCGCCGTCGCTGAAGTTGCGGACGTCGCGGAGGCGGCGGTGGCTCCTCGAGCGGACGATCAAAAGGGAGAGGTTCCAGACGTCTACGTCACGGTCCGCGAGGGCGTCGAAGCGAACGACGCCGTCCGATCTGCAATCGTCGGTGCCATCGAGGACGAAATCGGCGCCTTCGCCCGCCCAGCGAACATCATCTTCGTGGAGGACCTGCCCAAGACACGCTCGGGGAAAATCATGCGGCGCTTGCTCGAGAACATCAGTAACGATGACCCGCTCGGAAACACGACGACCTTGCGGGACCCGTCGGTGCCGGAACGGATTCGCGAGCAAGTTCACGGAACGTAACACGACATCGTCGTGTACGCCGGAGGACGCCGTCACTGACTGGAACCGGCAACAGCGCCCCCTCACCGGTACCCAAACAATCAGGTTGGGGGAGACCAACACGGAATCCATGCAGCGCAACCCACGCTCACCCTACGTCCCCACTGATCCGCGTTCGATCGGTGACCTGACGTTTTTTACCGATTTCGAGAACGCCACGGCGACGTCGCAGTTTGCGGTCGATCACGATCGGGCTCCCTCGAGTGCCCACGACGGCATCTACACGCTGTCACCGGGGTCCTGGTTACACGTCGGCATTCAGGGAACGGCGGGACGACGACCGCGGTTCCGACTCAGGCGACCTGACCACCTGGACGAACGTCGTCGCTACGTCTGGTCTCCCGATGGCAGCGAGTGGCACTACTTCGCCCACGCAGAGGTGAGCGATGACGGTGACTGGTACGACTTCTGGCCCGAGGACCCGTTCGAAACCGACGAGATTTTTCTCGCGGGACTCTTCCCGTACCGACTGAGTGACCTCGAGCCATTCCTCAGAGAGCTTCGTGAGCGGCCGATGGTCTCCACCGTCGGCCCTCGGGGCTTTTCACCTGGCCGACGGCCGATTTACGGGCTACAGATAACTGACCCGTCAGTCCCCGAGGCGGACAAACACAACGTGGTCTGTCTGGCCGGTCAGCACGCCTGGGAATCCTGGGGGCGACACGTCTGCCACGGCATGCTGGAGCGGGCCGTCTCAGCCGACCCCGCTGCTCGTCGACTCCGGGAGAGGGCCATCATCTACGCGTATCCGATGGCAAATCCTGATGGCGTGACCCTCGGACACATGAAAAACGGGACCGTCGACCACAACCCAAACCGAGCGTGGGTGCTGGGCTCGCCGCCCGAAGCCCCGGATTCACCCGTGCCTGAAGTCGATGTACTCCGGCGCACCATCCTCGAGGAAACGGACGGCGAGGCGACCTACCTCATCGATTTCCACTCCCACGCCGGCTGGTACGACCGATTCATGTGGTACGCCGACGGAAGTGATCCGGCAGTCACCGACCTCATCGAATCGATCCACCGGGCGGATGCGGCCGGAAACGACGATGCCGTTGTAGGCACGGAAGCCGTTGGCGGCGCATCCAACTCGGATCGGGCGACGTCGAAGCGATGGGCCCGAACGCTCGGCGCGACCGGCCTGACCTTCGAGGCGACACCGTACGGGTCGCCCACCATCGAGCGGTACCGGGACGCAGGTGGTGCGTTTGTGACCGGGCTCGCGGACGTGCTCGACTGATTGGACTGATGGACGTCTGTCGGACTGATGGACGTTGGTACTACAGAAACCAGCCGCGTGATGAGGCCCGACGCCCCCTCCGAATAGAGACACAGTTGTGAGCCGTGTCGACCGGTGGCTTGATTACCGAGACATGCCCTTCTTGACCCATGGTCGAGATACTCCTCGCCGGCGAGTCCTGGCAACAGCTATCGTTCGAAATCAAGGGGCCGAACGTCATTTCTGATGCGTCCTACGACGAACCAGCCGACTACCTCATCGCGGCACTCGAGTCAGTCGGTGCGTCGGTGACGTTCCAACCCTGTCACGTGGCGACCCGGTCGTTCCCACGAACGCGAGCGGAACTGGACGACTACGACCTCGTCTTGCTAAGCGATATCGGCGCCGATGCGCTCCAGCTTACCCCTGCCGTACAACGCGGGGAAACGGACGTCGATCGCTGTTCGCTACTGGCCGACTACGTCGCAGACGGCGGTGCACTGGGCATGATTGGCGGGTACATGAGTTTCGCTGGTGTGGGTGGTAAGGCCCGATACGGTCGTACCGCACTCGCGGACGTCTTGCCCGTCCAGATCGAGGTGGCGGACGATCGGATCGAAGCGCCTGCAGGCGTCAGGCCCGTTAACCGCGGTGTTCCAGGTGCTGATCTCCCCGAGAGGTGGCCGGCCGTTTTGGGATACAATCGCGTCCGTGCCGACCAGGACGCGAGCGTCTGGGCCACGGTCGGTGACGACCCGTTCATCGCCGTCGGTGAGTACGGCGACGGAACGTCGTTCGCGTTCACTACAGACTGTGCGCCACACTGGGCTCCGCCCTCGTTCCTCGAGTGGGAGGGGCTCCCAGCGCTCTGGGGGGCCCTCCTCGCGCAGGTTTCGAACTGAACGCACAGGCCGAGGTCCTCACGCGTCCGTTGTAAGTGCCTTGGGGATCGTCCCCGTGACGATCACGGACGGAGAACGGCTTTGATCACACCGTCGCGACGGTCCGTGACCGTTTCGATCGCCGCTTCGTACTCCTCGAGTGGGAACTCGTGGGTCACGATGCCGTCGATCGTGAGATCACCCCGACCGAAGAGTTCCATCACTTCCTCGGTCGCGTGAGAGGCAGTCACGCCACCGACCACCGACAGTTCCTTGGCGACGATGTCGTTCGGGTCGATTTCGGTCGTGTCCCCGAACACCCCGGTGAGTGCGATTTGGCCACGGTTTTTCGTCACTTTCAGGCACGTATCGACGACGTCTCCGGCACCGGCGGCTTCGACGCAGACGTCAACACCTGCTCCATCGGTGTAATCCATAATCGCGTCTACTGCCGACTCCTCACGAACGTTGACCGTGTGCGTCGCGCCCAGTTCTCGGCCAACCGCCAACCGTTCCTCTCGTGTCCCCGTGAGAATCACGTCCGTGACTCCCTCGTTTCGAAGCAATTGGACACCGAAGAGGCCGAGGGACCCTGGCCCGAGTACTGCCGCAGTATCTGTAAATGAGGTGTCAATCCGGTGCATCGCATGGAGGGTACACGCTGCCGAATCGATCTGACACGCCTCCGTATCCGAGAGTTCGTCCGGGACTCGGTTCAGCGTGTATGCTGGGAACGCCGCAAACTCACGATACCCGCCGTCGACGGTAAAACCAATCTCACGTAAATCCTCACATTGGTAGTATCGCCCGTCGCGACAGGCGCCACAGATTCCACAGTACATGAACCCGTGAAGCGCGACGCGATCCCCAACCGCCAACGAATCGACGCCGTCACCGAGTTCGACGACCTCTGCACAGACCTCGTGGCCCGGGACGAGCGGAAATTCCATCCACGGTGGACCCTCACCGTGTATTAATCCGATATCGCTGCCACAGATTCCGACCGCCCGGACACGGACGAGGACGTCCCCCGGCCCCGGTTCGGGTCGCTCGCGTGATTCCTCCCAGATCGTTCCGTTTCCGTCTGTCACTAGTGCGTTCACTGTTAGCTCCTCGAGTGATCAGGCGACATAACTCGCTTCTCCATGAAAAGTGTATCGACGGTGGAGTCGCCGTCGTCAATTCCGTCGCTTAGCGACACCTCGTGACGGTGTCTCTGCCAGTGGTAATGGCCTACTCGCTGACTCGATCACCCACGAGTAGCGAACACTGGTTTCGTCGGTAGCCGCCGCTGACAGCTGATAGTGTTTTGATGTGCGAAACGTGATTCGGTGCTGGGTATGTAGGTTGCCGTAAGGTCGTGTTGGAATTGAAGTACAAAACCAGTGCCAGAAAGGCAGGTTGACAGTGAAATGCCTGTTTCCAATGAATATATGTCATGCGATACGACATTCACACCTCTCTGAGTAGAGGTGTATCCGTTTTGACTAGCCAAACATTTATCTGGTACGTTCACCCATAACAAGATAACAATGTCGGAAGCCAAAAACCCGGTAAAAGCGGTCCAACGCACGATCGAAGTGATTGACTTCTTGCGGGACACTGGAGGGGCCCGCGTGACGGAGATTGCGGAGGCACTCGACGTATCGAAGGGGACCGTTCATTGCCACCTCGCCACGCTCGAGGAAAGCGGATACGTGACCAAAGAAGGGAACGAATACAAGCTCGGTCTGCGGTTCATCGATCTGGCCTACCACGCTCGGTCGCGAATCAAGATTTACGACCTGGCAACCTCCGAGGTGGACAAACTCGCCGAAGAATCAGGCGAGATGGCGCTATTCATGGTCGAAGAAGACGGGCAGGCCGTGTGTCTGTACCGTGCCGACGGCGAAAATGCCGTCAAAACGGAATTGTACGTCGGCTACCGGAACGATCTCTATCACACTGCTGTCGGGAAGTCCCTGCTTGCGTTCATGCCGGAAGAAAAGCGCGACCGCATCATCGCTGAGACGGATTTTCAATCGCTCACCCCGAATACGATCACCGACGAAACCGAGCTTCGAGAGGAGCTGGCAGACGTCCGCCAGAGCGGTATCGCGTACAACCACGAGGAGACGATCTCGGGACTGGTCGGGGTCGGTGCACCGATTCGGAATCAACAGGGAGAACTCTACGGCTCGCTGAGCATCATCGGGCCGGTTCGTCGAATGAACGAGGAGCGATTGAACAGCGAAATTCCGGATATGATTCGGCGGGCCGTGAACATTATCGAGATCAATAGTACCTCCCTTTGACCAAATCACCGTGTGATACGGTTTAGTGTCACTGTTTACCGGTGAGTGCCAGCTACGGTTCGGCACTCAGCGGTAAGAGACGACACTAATCCGTATGAGTGTGTCTGGACGCTGTGCCCTCTTGCGTTGGTCTCTATCGACATACAATCGTCATATCCAATCCAGTCCCGCTCCTCTCCTCCGGCTAAATCTCCGTCACGCGCTCGTGTGCGTCGTCGACGGCATTTGCGTCCTCTGGCAAGAGTGCAACGACGAGTGCATCCGCATACTCCGAGACGTACTCGAGGAGTTCCGAAATGCGGGTCGAATCGATTGCCTCGAGTGAGTCCAGCAAAAAGAACGGGACCGTCTCGTACACGTCGTGTGCGAGATAGCCTGCCAACCCAACGATGATACCCGTCACCTCCCGTTCACTCTCACTCAAATGGTCGATCGTATCCTCGTAGGCTCGACCGGACTCAGTCGTTCGAACGACGTGTAGGTCGAACGTCGACTGTTGTACCTTTCGGCGTCCCTTCCGAACGGTTTCCGTGGTTCGTTCGATCCAGATCCGGTCGAGGTTGTCGTAGGCGAGCCTGTCGAGGACGGCCTCCATGTGCTCGTTGAATTGTTCGACGGCCTCAGCTTCGATTCGATCGATTCGGCCACGGCACGCTTGCAATGCCTCGGTGACCTCCTCGAGTTCGTTCTCGATTGATGCGCGTTCCTCGAGTCGGTCATCGAGGTCCTCCAGTTCGGACTCGACAGCTTTGAGTTCATCCTCGAGGCGGTCGAGGGTAAACTCGAGTTCGTTTGCCTCCTGGTGGAGTTCGATCATGTCCTCGTACTCCGTCGCGACGTCGAGCGATTCGACCCGTTCTTCCAGCGAGGCTACTTCGTCGGTCAGGGCGCTCTTTTTGGCCGTCAGTTCATCAATCCGTGCCTCGCGTTCGTCGACTTCTTCCGCCAAACGGCCGAGCTTCGTTTCCAATCGCTGTCGTTTTTCCTCTTGCTTTTCGAGTTCGCTGCGTCGACTGCGGAGGTCGTTGACTTTCGAACTGATTTCACGTCGCTCCGTAGCCTGCTCTGTCCGGTGCTCTTTGAGTCGTTCGAGCGTCTCTTCGATCCGGTCGGTGTTGATTTCACTCCCACACGTCCAGCACACCGTGGTCTCTTCAGCGAGGAGTTGATCGGTAACCGCACCCGAGGACTCATCGTCGGCCAAGGCCTCCGAGAGCGGTGTTTCGCTCTCGTCGAGGACGTTTTCGTTGAACTGGATAATTCGCTGCAGATCGTTGACGACACTGTTGAGCGACTGTTGGCGGGACCGGAGCGACGCCAACTCGTCGTCAATGCGGTCAATTTCTGCCTCCGGAGTTTCGCTCAGTGCCTCGAGTTCGGATTCGATCTCCTCACGTTCCTGACGCACCGTCTCGAGACTCTTCTGTTGGGTCTCGAGGTCGAACCTGACGGATTCGAGTTCCGACCGCGTATCGTTCAGCGCATCGAGTTCCGACTCGAGGGCCTCCTGGTTGCTCCGTGTTTCCTCGAGGTCCTGATCGAACTCGGCAATTTCGGCGGCTTTGGCCTCCTGTTTGGACCGTGTCTCCTCGATCTGGGATTCCAGCTCTGCCTGCTTGGTTTCCAGTTCCTGACGGCGATGTTCGAGTGATTCCAGATTGTCCAACTCTTCGGATAGTGACCGCTTTTTCGCCTCGTACTGTTCGATTTGTGCGTTGATTTCGTCGGTATCGACCGGCTGCATCAGGATGTCACGCAGGTCGTCACCGCGGCTGACCGCCCGACGTGCCTCGTTGTCCTCGAGCAAAAACGCGAAAAGGTCTGCAGTTTCGGCATCCTCGAGGTACGGGTCGCCGTCGGTGACGATGGTACCATTTCGGCGCTCGAGAATTCTGGTGTAGGTCTCGTCGCCGATCGTGAGCTCGACTCGTCCCCGTTCGGCGTCCCCTTTCAGCGAAACGTTGTCGCTTCCGAGACCGGCCATGATCGATTTGAGAAACGATGTTCGATTCGTCGCATTTCGGCCGGCGAGGACCGTTACCCCTGCCGAAAACGTCACTTCAGTTTGGTCTATCCCGCCGATATTCTCGATCGTAGTATGGATGTCGTCCGCAACTATAGACTTCTGTCGCATTACTCCTTCGTTCATACCGTAGTATCAAAAGCTTTGCTTCGCGCTCAATTGTTGCATATGCTACACGTTACCTCTTCCAATTGTGTATCTCCCTCGCCTTCGGCGATCCCGTCTGTGTGCCCACGAACGGCCGCCAGGAAGCGACGATTCAGGAGGGAAGCGTCGCGTCATCACAGGCACACGTGGGGTTCTCGAGGAGGAGTTCGTCCAGATTGTAGGAACGACCGCAGTCCGCACAGAACACCTGCACGTCGACGAGCACCTCGGGATCAGAGATCGCCAGACGGTCGGCTCTGGTCAGACGGCTGATGGCGTTAGTCGTCACCGCAACCGTCCGGCTCTGGAGCCGATTGATCGTCTCCAGTTCCTGTTCTCGCGCCTGAGCCGGTGTAACCGATTCTTTTTCACGGCTTACACCACGATACTTCGTCAAATAATTGTACACCGCTTGGTGGGAGACGAAATCGGATTCCAGGCGCTCGACATCGATCCCATCTCGCTCGAGTCGCGTCTGAATCTCTGTTCTAACACCGGCAGTCACGTCGTCGTCTGTAAGGAGAGTAAAGATGTTCTCGACTTCGCCCTCTATCGTTTCAATATCGGCATCCTCGAGTGCGGCTTCGAGTAACCGACGATTGAAGAGCGAAGCGAGTTCACGAAGGCTCAGTCGCGATTCGTCCTGAGCTGTCCACCGGTCGACGAGTTCATCGTCAACACCATCCAGACCGTGTTTAGTAATCAGTCTGTCCACTTTGCTGGTGGAAATGTGTTTTCCGTCAGTCTCCGTGTCCTCGTCGTCAGTGTCGGTGCTAGTCTCGCTCTCGTCTTTGGTCGTTGCCGATTCTCCGTGATCAGTCATAGGTGTAACTCACTGACGATGGTAATAAGTTCGGTCATTTCGATTGACTGGGGGAGGTGACGAACAGGGAATTACAGAGATATACTTGTAATTACCAGCCGACTTCCTCACACCCCAATCCTGCAGTGTGTTTGGAAGCGTAAAACAGCCTGAGCACGAGTTAGTGTATGGTATTTGATTGTTTATCCATGTGGAACCGACTCCTTTCCTCCCTGGCGGTAACATTAGATGAATCCCCATATCGAGGCCGTTCCTATCGCAGTGAATACACGTTGCGTTTGGCGGAATCAATACCTTGATATTTGCCCGGATGATCCGGTCTGTATGGAAGAGATTACGAGCGAAGACGTACCCGAGGCGCTTGGTCCGTACGCACAGGGAGTTATTTCGGGCAACACGGTCTACGTGTCGGGTAAAGGCGGCACGAACCCAGAAACCGGTGAGATTCCGGAATCGGTCGCTGAACAAACCACGCAAACCCTGGATAATGCAGCCACCATCCTCGAGGCTGCAGGTGCATCCGCCGACTCGATCGTTACCGCGACGGTCTATCTCACCGACATGGACGATTACGAGGAGATGAACGAGGCGTACCGATCGTACCTTAGCGAACCGTTCCCTGCCCGTACCTGTGTCGAGGTTTCCAGACTGCCGGCACCGATCGACGTCGAGATCACCGTGACTGCAGAACTGGACGCCGATTCGTAGCTCATCAGTGTCCGCTGATCACCGCCAGGAGGAATTACTTCGAGCACACTGACGGATATCGCTCCCTCGGACTCTCGGGATGGTCGAGATTGGAGCCACCGTCGGGCAGATCCCCCCTTGCTACTACTGAGTGGGAGCAGCCCACTCGCTATCGCCGGTCCGACGGTTGATGACCACTACTGTGTCGGTGTCCGCACACGCTCGACGAGTGAACGTGTTTTATTGACGATCGTGTCCTCGAGACCCGGCTTCCATTTCCCTGGCAGCGTCGTGTTGTGGATGACCGTGTCTGCTTCGTATCCACCTTCGGCCAATGCCCGTTCTGTCGGAACGTACGTGAACGCGTTATTCGAGTAGGCCGCAACCCAGAGCGGGCCTGTCGTCGTTTCCTTGAGTCGCAGGGAGTACTCAACGAGCACCTCGCCTGCCAGCGCTGCGATAGTGAGATCAGTTCCAAAGCCGAGGGTCTGAATCGGATACGGATACTCGGTTGGGATTTCGCCGTGTTCCTCGAGAACCGAGAGGAGATACTGCTCTCGCCAACTCAGGTCTTCCTCGTCGCCTGTTGAGCGGTGCTCGAGTTCCTCGCGAGAAGGTGGGTCCGCAAAGGACAGCGTGACTTCTTCGTAGGCGACACGCAGCGGGCCACGTACGGGTCGGCAAACCGATTCGAGGGCGGCTTCGACGCCCAACGCTACCGCTCTTCCGTGGGCTTCGACGTACCGCTGTGCTCGCTGGGGATACGCCTTCTGATCGCCACCACACCCCTGAAGAAATACCGCCGTCGCATCCGGGAACTCCGCTTCGACGTATTCCATCGCGTATCCCGCCCAATCGCCGGAAAACTCGTCGATGAATTGGACGGTGGTGTGGCAGGCGTAGCCGAACATCACTGCGCTGACGGTGTC
>LKMJ01007612.1_pt1 | contig 10214 bp, 9 predicted proteins | sample 643391 | NCBI WGS metagenome assembly LKMJ01 (sample SAMN04112250, study PRJNA286221) | soda lake metagenome | biome: soda lake; feature: Kulunda Steppe; material: water; isolation source: sample PL-Br10 brine of Picturesque Lake | place: Russia: Kulunda steppe | collected 2010-07
ATTATTAAAGGCGTGAGCGCTTCATTCGTAGAAGCGTGGGGGTTCATCCCCTCTTTCTGCAGCTTTTGGCAATCTGCCAACGCTGCTACACATCTGGCAGACAAACTAACCCTCAAAATTGTCATTTAATGACTTACCATCATGCACATGATGATAAACATGATGATTGTATATACGCCATGCATTCTGATCGTATCAGCTCTGGACAGTCGAGCAGGCGGCGGGGCACCTGAGATGGGGAGTCGATTGTCCACCCTCGCAACTTGTGGATTCGGGGTTCGAACCTCACTGGTGGCCACCGGCTAAGCTGACCGGCTAAGCTGCCCTCGTTCGGCGGATACAGCCTTGCGACCTTACCTTACCTTAAACTTATTCTGATCGTATGACTTGATATTGAGTCAAGGCACAGACTCCATGTCAAACAGGCTGTGTGCAAGCCTTGCGTGTCTGTACTTGAATCCTTGTGTGTCTGTACTTTGCATCTGGAGACATGAACTTATTGGCAATCACGCAGGCTTGATAACTGTGTATCAGGATCAGGATAAGAGGCTTCATGCTCCAAGCATGGTCTGTACGTGACCTTCAAGTTGCTCAATGTGTGTGCCAAAAAAAAATTCCTGTGTATTTACATGTCAAGAACCTCGAATCCAGATCCCGGAAACCTTGGACTCATTTCAGGCTGGCGCGGCCAGCAAGCCTAGCAGTCAGCCCATCTAACAGCCAAAAAGACTAACTGTTATGTCATAACCGTAATGTCACATTCAGACTATGGTAGTCTAAAGTACAATATAGTTCAACTATGTAAAAGAAATCGAAACAACAAACAAGATAAAGAAACAAAGGAAGAGAGTGTCTGAGATGCCACAGACGTGACAAGGAATGAGGAGAGCAAGGAACACGAAAGTGATCATGAAAGCGAGAGGACAAGTAAGCAAGCAAGCACACACACACACACACACACACACACACACACACACTTTACACATTCTAAAGCTACACAGTGCCTGTTGAAGGCAAATCATATCAACTCATCATATCAACTTATGCTTCCATTGTAACAAGGCTTGAACCAGATGAAAACAAAGGTGTGAAATGTAAATGGAATGAGATAGAAATGACAAGATGAGGATAAAGGAAGCATACAACATGACAAAATGAAAGCATTTGCCATCGGCACAACTTGAAAAAAAAGTTGATGCGGACGCCAAATCATGTTTGTGAGTGTGTGTGGCAATATCAGTTTCTCACTAAGCAGTTCTAACAGCAACCCTACATGCACAAACACGCAAAAGGCCTGTAAGTTGATGCGGACGCCAAATCATGTTTGTGTGTGTGGCAATATCAGTTTCTCACTAAGCTGTTCTAACAGCAACCCTACATGCACAAACACGCAAAAGGCCTTGGGCTAATGGCTTTTGCCATTCAAGGGGGCAGGCCTCATCAGTCTTTAAGGCAAACATTATTGAAGCTGAAATTGTGATTACAAAAACAGTCCTGATGCACCTCTACAGTGCAGCAAGTATGTAGCAGAGCATTGCTCACAAGCCGGCCCGAGAATCTGTGGGACTCCCATGCACGCAAGCCCTACGCTCCAGGCAACCAGGCTTGGGTGCCAGAGGCGGTAAATTTTTGTGCTTCTGACAGGGGCAGCCAAGGTCCACCTCACTCTGCCCCTGCTTGCAGTCAGGCCTGCGTGTGGTCCAAGCTAGCTAAATTTTGTGTGGAGGCCATGGCTGCTAGCCAGGGGCCTAACTATGGTTGGCGACCAGGAAGGACATGTAAGAAGCTACAACAGCCAGAGATAGCGCTGCCAGAGCCGTGATGAATTGCCCAATGTTGTCGGCCCGCCTGCACTCAGTGGTGTCACAGGACACACCCACCAATGCCAGCGAAAAACCCACAAAGAGGATGGCAATGTTGGCGATCGCCACCCTGCAGCGCGGTGAGCGGTGGCAGTGGGCAGCCGCGGGTGTGAGTTGCTGCATGGGCTTGCCTGAAGCAGGAAAGAGCCACGGCTTGCCTGTGTCACACCCACAAGGTGCAGGTGCATGACCCGCTTGGGGCTCATGCACGGAATTGCAGCTCGTGCATAAGCCTGGGAAAAGCGTGCGTGCTCGGACAGCCTCGGGGAGGAGAGCGCTTGATTCTATGCACGTGTTTCAGGTGTGACGTTTGCTGTCCTTGCTTTCCGTGCTTGCTTGGATGGTCTTAGCAAGGGCAGTGCTTATTTCTGGTGGCCCACAGCTTGATGCTGTGCACCTGGCACAATTCAGCTTGGGGCTGACCTGCCGTGCGGCTTGTTGAAGTATAAGTAGGCTGAAGTGGACAAAGAAAGGTTGGGCATGGTCTCGCCAAGACTCGGCGAGTCTGTTTGGGGGATGGGTGGGACCCTCGTCAGTGACGAGTGTCACCTTTTCAACATGGAAATCACCGAATACCGGCAATAGTAGGTCAACTACCCCCCAGATTTCTCCTTAATGTTGGAAATATATAAATGTGATTTTAAAGTGAGGGACGAGGTAGTGCAGAAGGTGATAATGAGCTCGGAAATGACTGACCATCCTTCCAGGGAGCTAGCACCCTGCTGAAGTCACCTCCAAAAGTGAGAAATGATGGGAGAAGAAAGGATAAACGTTCTCCACCCCAACTGCGCCAGCCTAGCCATCGGGCTTCGAATTCCATGCACGCTTGCGCAGCTGCCTTTGCCACAGTGGTGCGGCTGATGCGCACCCCATGGCTTGTACCTGCACCTCACAGCTGTGCCAGTGAGCGAATTGGTCATTCTAAGACCTGAACACTGAGCACCATAGCTGCTCACTACACACTGAGCACCACAGCTGCTTTCCGAGCAGCACTGCACACTGCTCACTGCACACTGAGCACCACAGCTGCTCTCCGAGCACTCAAACGCTTCGGAGCGTGCACAGGAGCACATCCGCTGATGCATCCAGGACTTAACAGGGGATGACCTGGAACCTGCAGCTGCTTGATAAGAAGATAAAGGCTGCCTAGGAATGAGCAATGGCACGAGCAGCTGGGAGGGGGAAGGGACTGGGGGGAACGGGACGGAACAACATGTGACTCATCCCGGCGTCTTGGAGGCCCGGTCCTGTTAAATTGTTTTGTTTTTAATCATATTGAAGTAACCTGGACAATCTCAGGTCGAGAGGAGGCGCCTGTGAAAAGCAGTCTTCTAACGATAATCTCCCATCTAGGCCCTACTCATCTAAAACGAGTCTCGGCGAGTCTCCTTGGCGCATTGGACCACCCTATTTACCCATACAAGGCTTGCTGGTACGTATACCAGTACAAGCCGCCCAACCTTTTTCAGAGTCTTGGGCTTGCAGGGCTCAGGCAAAAGGATGTTTCTACATGATTGTATCTAATTGCCGCAGTGATCGAATCAAAGCATTAGCATTTTCACGCACCAAGCAAGGACATCAAGCTAGCCCACAGGGGTAACTTCCAGACCTCCAGCAGACTCTGACTTCTTAACACAAACATACTTGCACAAGATTCCACAATTATTTGTTTTGGTGCAAGCTGGGCAACGGATCAGGGCTCATTTTAAGCAATCATTGCTATTTGTACAGCTTTATCCAGCTTTTGAGTGCTCATGCGTTCAAGACTCAGCAATTTTTGTTAATTTTGGTTTGATCAGATTTTGTTGCAGTGAATAAAAACTAGGGCTGCATGTCAGGCCACAACAAAGTAAGGCTACCCCACAATTTTTTGCCTTCTTTCACAAAAATTGAGCTATTCAGGCCTTGACTTACGAGCTGGTTTTGTGGAAACCAATTCTTTTACATACAAAGATGGAAAAAGAAAGCAAGCAAAGTGCTGCCTTTGAATTGAAACCCGTACCTTAGAGTAGTTCAATGTTTGAATGACACAATCCTTGCAGAACGCCTGCTTGGATTGCCTTAACACATAATGCATACCATGACCAGAGGTCAGGAGCCCCATCCTATGTGTAAAATGGGTGATATAATGGCTTTGTCCCCCTGATCAAAAGTATGCTGAGTTGTTGGCAAATTCATGCTGGATATCCAGGATGAGATAGCTTGGTTGGGAGCGGCCTGGTTGGACTGCCCTGTCACAAAGTGCGTACTTGCGGCCGGCTTAGTGGCAGCTCCTCACTTCAAAGTAAAAGACAAATTCAAACAAAATATATACGTAATTTTAGACCCTATGGGAAGCCCTTGAAGGTGTTGTGGCTTCAAGCATAGGTGCCCCTTGCTGCTGCTTAGCAATGGGCATGCCCTGTGAGGATACTTGTTATTCATTGGGAAGATCTGCAGGGGGCTTAACATGCTCGCGTTGGAAGGACGACGAGGCAGGAAGTCTGCTTACAGTCCCGCTAGACCATCTACATGTGCGCCTCCTCGACTAGCTGGCAGCACATAAGTGCAGCTTACCCTGAAGGGTCGTGGCCCTGCCAGGGAGGGACTCCAGCAGCGTGCTGTGGGGCTTTGATGAGCAGCTCAGACTAATTTCCAAAACTGTGCTGGATCAGACCTCACACTAGTAACTTAAGTATGAAATTAAGGCAACCCTACAGAAGGAAATGATGGGATGGATGAATAGAACGAGCTCAACTTGTTCAAATTCCAGCAAATGTATGAATTCTGCTTCTGATACAATTCTGTTAAGATCACTTCAAGCTGCTCTACGGCCTGCGACCTGGACTGCCTGCCTTGTCTTGAAATTTTTATGACGCATGGCAAAACGGAGCCTGCTCCATCCTGAGAGTGTTTCAGATACATTACGTATTCAATAAAAAAAGCATTCATGAGTCACAGAGGGCAGTGAGTGGACACTCTCTGATGAGTGACCAATACTGGACCTGATTCAGACAGGAATCCCTCTCATTCGAAATCTCTCTAGTGAGCATTACGATCAAAGCAAAATACACTGTAAAGGGAGCACCTGGGGAGGTCTTGGGGGAAAGGGTTGTGATGTATCTTCCTAGCTCGTACCCGTGGGCGCGCTTTGCGCAGCAGGGTGCACCAATTGCTACCATCCCTGTGCCCGCCAAAAGGGTCTTTGGAAAACCTTACAGTAGCTTTGCTCAATTCAGTAGAATTGGAAATGGTGGCCTCGCTGCGAGGCTGTGTGCAACGGCAGTATTTAGCGCAGGGATGGGGCGCCTGACTATAGGAGTAGTTTCATTCAGGCTGATATGCAGGAGGCGTGCTTTGCGGCTCATCAAGCATGCTCATTGGGGCTACCACCTTCATACCAGGATGTCAATAAGTAAAAATGGCTTATGGGAACAGGCATAAAAAGCGCAGCAAACACCTACTTGCACAAAGGTGTTCTTGCTCATGCACCAGCAATTCTGCACACAGAATTCAAAAGCACAAACACACATTGCCCTACCTTGTCGCTAATGGCTCAGCCTCCATGTTAGCAGCAAAGTTGCCAGACTTGTCCCTGGGTACAAGGAACATTGGTGGGAACAGGAAAAAGGAAAGGTCGCTAAGAGCGTGGAGGTCAGGGCAAGGTGTCGCACGTGTGTGCAATAACAGGAAAGTAAGTGCCATGATGATGGATCCATGTAGCCAGCAGCGGCAAAACATGCGGTAGTTTTGGCAAACTGGCTAAGGTTTTTGGCCAACAAGCATGCAGGATGCATACAAAGGGTACTGGACAGCCGAGCACTATTTTTGGCATGGTCGGACCTTTTTCGGAAGTGTGTTTGAGTGTGTTGGACGCAAAGGCGGCTGGCAGCAATCAGCTGCAAGCTAACCAGCCTGCTAACCCAGCCAGTGATTGTCCTGGAACTCGTGATATTGCTCAAGGTGAGCTTACAGACTTTGGTCATGGGCAGGCTATGTGCCAAGGTTGTGGTGCTCAAGACCAATTTAAGCCTCCACACTCGCCCGAGATGATACTTGGGTAGGTGGTAGATGCTGGGAGATCACACCTGTCACGTCTGTAGAGAATTGAAGCAACTCACTGGGGGGCCCGCATCTTTACTGGTGCCGGCCGCCTTGGCGGCAGGATGTAGTAGGAGAGCGCATATGCCTTCCCGTCTTGCTCAAAATCCTCAGGGATCTTCTCTTCAATAAAGAACTTCAGGTCTGGTTCCTGGAGGCGCTTTGTGACGTGCCACCTCACCTGAAGGCAAGGCAGGCAAGCACTTAGGGCAAGCGTGCTTTTGGTCGTCAAGGAAGCAGGCGGGCATGCAATAAGTTAAGGCACAAAAGGCTAATGAGAATCGGTATTGCCTTTATGGACCCCCCAAAACGGAGAGCTCCAAAGGGCATGCAATGCAGCCGCAAACGGCGCAACAAGGGCAACATATTAGGGAAGCGCACAGGCACTCCATGGAAATAATGTCGCCCATGAATGCTTATTAAGTAGCAGAAGCTTCAAGAGCTGAGTTGACCAACCGATTAGACTTATGCTTCTGCAGGAAGATGGCAGGCACAAACCGCTGTATCAAAGCGACAACCGCTGTTTCAGCCTGTTTGTGTGCCACGTGAGCCATTTCCTGTGACCAAGGACTCACCCGCCAAGGCCTGGATCCTGTGTCACAGAAAGTGGCGGCCAACGTCCGAGGCCTTAACAGCAGAGACTGGGCTGCACACGAGATGGCCCAGGGTTTTGCAACCCTTGTCCTGCCCTTGTATTGCTGCTTCAGGGGCATGGATTCACACTTGAGACTGCGGCGGTGCATGGGTTCACACTTGGGGGGCATGGGTTCACACTTGAGACTGCGGCGGGGCATGGATTCACACTTGAGACTGCGGCGGTGCATGCCCTTGTGCGCACAGTCAACTGTACTTGAGACGGCCAAAAGGAGGGGCAGCTTGGAAAGGCGGTAATGCATTCTCTCCAGAGCAGCACCTCACCATCTTGCACACGCGGGCGCATGCTGCAGGGTCGCTCTGAAGGCTCTTGGGCAGACGGTCCAGCACCTCCTTGTCGGTGAAGTCCACCTCGAAGAAGAAGCGAACAAGCTCCTGCAGTGGGGCAAACGGGAGGAGCGGGACCCAGGCAAGTGTTTGACCAAGGGGGTGCAAGGATCCTTGTCAGTGCGTACAACAAGGAACGGCCCTGCTGCACAGCCCTGCAGCTAGATCTGATCCCACCTTGGGCTTCTGGTCCGGATTGTGCATGCACTGCTCCAGAACAGCATCCTCGTCCACGAGCCAATCATCCCCGGTCTGAAACCGCCGCACTCCCTGCCGCCGAATTGGAGCTGGCACCCTCCGCAACCCCAGCTCCTGTAGCCGGTGAAATCATGCGTCTCGGGTACCCTGAGACCGATTCTTGGAAGAAACCACTTTCAATTCTTTTAGTTTTGCAGCCAGTACCCACCTCATCGCTGTCACGACCTCCCTCATCCTCCGCCTGTAAGGGCAGCAGGGAGGAAAGGGTTCATTTCCTGCAGCTATGCTTGAGATGATACTGGTGCAATACATCTGGGGCTTGCTCCGAACACTTGCATGCTGGAAACGCAGAGTGCTATGCATGACTTGTGTGTGGGAGCTGTATGCACTATGTGCTGTATGCATAACTTGTGCGCGGGCTTTTGTCCTCGAGACCTGTGGGAGCTCCCTGCCCTTAAAGGGCAGGTAAGCATGAATGCCAAATGTCCACTCTGAACTTACCAGGGGGTTGAAAAAGTTTTCAGTAGCGCCAAGGAAGGGGTCCGCCATGCCCTCCTAGAAATTACCCTCCCCTGTGCAAGCTCGATCCCCCATCGGAAAACGGTCGGCACCCCAGCCGACTCTTTTCACATTGCAAGATACTGCAATGCTTAACTTTAAAATTAGTATTGAATTACTAGCAGTCACTTGGCAAAATTGATAGGATTTGAAACGTGCACTTTGGATCTCTTAAGAGTTTACATTTGACTAAATCTACGTTATAAATTAGCTTTGTGCATGGTTAAGCCCGCTCAGGTGCGATCGCTGGTGGATGTGGCTGGATCAAGCCCTTTCCATCGCTGCATCCCTAGTAAGAGTGTGCCACAGTAGTATGTGCATTCATAGGCCTAAGCTGTCAGCAGCTGCACCCCTGCCCTGCGGACCAATGGTTTGCCCAAGTAGGGCCGGGGCACTCGGTTGTTGCGGCACTCACCATCCACCCTGATCCCCTCCTGCTTGTATCCCAGGCTCCTGCTGCAGGAGGCAAACCCTTGCCTCTGCTGGGATGCAAAGCATGCATCACCCAGTACAACACAGTGGAGGAGCGCACAAGGCTGCCAGAGCTGCTTAAGGAGGCCGGGGCAACCTATACAGCTGACCTGTTCAGGGACTGCACCCACCTTCTCGCCAAAGTTGCCACCGGCGACAAGTACCGGTGCGTTTGAGGGCTGTCCTTGCCCCCTCGCCCCTGCAAATGGGTCTCCCTAAGCACCCTAGCCTTTCTCTTCCCTGCCCGCTTTGACCGGCAACCCTGCCTGCACCCCGCTGCCTTCCGCTCGGCTGACTCTAACCAGCCTGCCTGCTCACTGCCCTGCAGCTATGCCAAGAGCTGGGGCAACATCCACATCGTTGCTGCTGCGTGGCTTGAGGACAGCTTGCGGCTGGGTGTGCGGCAGGATGAGGCCAAGTACGCCATGCACTCTGCAACAGCGAGCAGCCGGAGTAAGAGCAGGGGCCAGGGCAGCAAGGATAGCGCGGAGCCCCAGCAGGCCAGGTGGGGCTGTCAGCGCAGTACATGCGGCGGTTCGTGATGTGGGGTGGCAGTGCAGCCCGCTGCAGCTGCATGCTCAGGGCAGCGCGGCTGTGTGCCAGCACGCTTGTTCTGGTGGTTGGGGAGGCGAGAGCTTGAAGGCAGTGTGAGTGTTAGCTGAGGTATCCTTAGCCGGAACTGGAGCTCCTGCACCAGTGCTGTGGCAGGCAGGAGTGTTACATGGCAGCGGCCCATGCTGCAGCAGTGTTCCCGCACGGCTGGCAGTGCCCCCTAATCTGGGCGTCAAGCGGGGTAGACCAGAGTAGAGCATGGCTGCACACGCTCTTCAGCTGCTGTCCCCAATCCAGCGAGCCGTACGTGGGCGTGCATGGTGTGTTTGTGCCTGTGTGTGTATACGTGTGTTTGTGTGCACGTGTGTGTGTGTGTGTGTGTGTGTGTGTGTGTGTGTGCGCGCATGCACACGTGCTCGCATACGCTTTTTGCTCGTAGATGTAGGCGCTTGCATGTGCGCACTCGTGAACCAGCAAGTGGTGACACCCTGCCTGCGGCCAGCCGCTCCGCAGGCATGCCAGCTGCGCCACTGCCCCAGGCGACGCCTCAGTGCAGCCAGCCAACGCCAGCCACGCTGCAGCTACTGGCGCCCCTGCAGCTGCTGATGCCAAGAGGACCAGCGCCTGTAATGACCTGAGCATTGGGGCGGGCACCAGCAGGGAAGGGGCAGAAGCGGCCAGCGGCGATGGTGCTCTGGATGGGCTGTACCTGGACTTTGTGCGCTTCCACCCACTGGGCATGACGCAGAGCGAGAACCTGGAGCTGCGCAGGCTTGCGGCCATGTGCGGGGCGCTCAGGGAGGCGGCACTCGTGCCGCGCGTCACGCACGTGCTGGTGGGTGCTACAGTGCGGCCATGTACGTGGCCACACGCAGGAATGTTAGTGCCCATAGAGTTTCAATCGCACGTGCATGCGTGCGTGTGTGTGCGTGTGCATGTGTGTGTGCATGTGTGTGTGCGTGTGTGTGCGTGTGTGTGTGTGTGCATGTGTGTGTATGTGTGTTTGTAAGCATACCAGGGTGACGCCTGCCCACACCAGCCATGGCCATATTGACCCTGCCCGCACCCAGCCTGGCCTGCCCATTTACATTGGCCCTGCCTGTATTTTGCTCATGCCTGTGCTATCCTGCCCACCAGGTGCCGATAAGGACGCAATACAATCCTAGTCACGCGCGCTCCTGCTCTCCCTGCCCACCAGATTGGCAGCCAGCCCACAGACAAACAACACACGCAGACATGCGCGCGTGCGCGCCCACACGCCACAGGTCGGCAGCCAGCCCAACAGCGCAGAGCTGCAGGCAGTGCGCGACCATATGGCGGAGTGGCGGGACCAGGTCCGCGTGGTGCGGCTGCAGTGGCTGCGGGACTGCTGTGCGCAGGGGCGGCACTTGGAGCCGGACGCGGGGGCCTGCCTGACTGCAGCAGCGCTCATGCCCAAGAGCCAGGTGAGTGCCTATGCTAGAGTTTGTATGTGTGTGTGTGTGTGTTTGCAAGTGTGTGCGTGTGCGTGTG